>Ga0224723_1001502_pt1 | contig 13979 bp, 16 predicted proteins | sample Balambano_FR2_Me_FD_161647 | JGI IMG/M metagenome (GOLD analysis project Ga0224723, IMG submission 161647) | Freshwater sediment microbial communities from Lake Towuti, South Sulawesi, Indonesia - Balambano_FR2_MetaG | ecosystem: Environmental > Aquatic > Freshwater > Lake > Sediment | place...
AGTCCATTCAGTATCCATAGGCAAAACCAGTATGACCGGACAGGCTAACAATTCAAATGCAGCGGACGGTTGAAAGCCGCTGGTGCTGCGTTCGAGGTTATCTGCCGCCGTTGATTTGAGGCGTTATGCTGACCCTCAATACCGAATTCTGAGAATTAATTTCCGAGTTCTTACAAATGGTTTGTGCAGTGAAGTCTTTTGCTAATCTCAAAGATTTGTAATTTACTATTGCAAAAACCCTGTGGATGAGGTTCCTCAGATACCCTAAAAATGGATAACTATATTTCGGCGCAAAAATCTAGAGCTGAGTATCCTCATGCTGCTCGCTTGCTTTGCAAATTGAGAGAGCATACTAATTCAAGAGGTACAAATTATGATTGATGCTAACGAAGTTCTCAAGACAATGTGTGAAAAGTATCAGGCAACCGTTAGCGCCAACGATTCGGTAGCTTATGGGAAGTTATTCGCTATGGACGCGATTCGGATTCCACCAGGGTCGGAGCCTGAACACGGATCAGATGAGATTTCAAAAAGCGAACAGAAGGATTATGATGTCGCAAAATGGAGGGTTCAATTGACACCTCTTGATGCTCTGCGGCTCGACGATCGATGGGTGTATGGAGTTGCGGAGGGCAATGTGAGCACGATCGCTCATGCCGATGGGGCAACTAAATCTTACAAAACCACAAAAACTTGGCTTTTCCACCAGGAGGACTCAGGCGAATGGTTGATCAAAAGACAGATGTGGAACCTCAAATAATAATTGTCAAAGTGAGAGTTCTTCTGTCAAGGTACCAATGAATTGTGCCTAACTGTAATATGTCCGCAATTTCAGAATACAGCGGCTTTAAAGTGTAGCGATGAACCTAGAAAATGTCTCAAATCAGCAACTTGACCTTCTCAAAACTGAGATGGAAATCCTTGCTAGCAAGACTTCTAGCGTTATTGATACGTTATGGAAAGTTCGTACTGCGGCTATTACACTTTGGTCAGCTGTCCTGAGCATTGGCTTAGGTTCTCTTTCTCAAACAAAAGAACCCAGTACTATTTTGCTTGTTCTAACGTGTCTATTACCTATTCTTTTTATAGACATTGATGCACGCAACAACCGCTGGTACAGAAGACTCATTAATCGTGAAACCGCCATTCAACGTTTTTTAAATGAGCCAAATGCGACGAAAGATTCTTCATTTCCTGTTTATGATATTGCTGGTAAGTATACATTTCAGGGCGATAAACACCTTGCTTGGGAGTTCTCGCAAGTGAGGAGCTTAGTTGATCCAATCCCACTCACTTTTTACGGAAGTCAACTAATCTTTTCAGCCGTCACTTGCACAATGAAGTGAACCCATGAATTCGGACAGAAGACCGAAGACTTTAAGGAAGTTCTTCTTTTATATCACATTCTTCTTTTGTTGTTCATTCCATTTCTTCTCATATTCATCAGGTGTTAGATAATCTAATGACGAATGTATTCTCTTTTTCATGTACACATTCTCTAAGAATTGCTCAATCTGTTCATACGCTTCTGTGAAATTTCGATACTCCGATAAGTCAACCTCTTCCTCTTTGATCGTTCGCATCAATCGCTCTGCGTGCCCATTCTGCCATGCCTGCCCCACCTCTGCCATGCTCAGCTTAACGCCGTGCTGTTTCAGCAATCGCACAGACTCATTCGCCGCATCCTGCACCCCCTGATCCGTATGATGGATCTCCGGTCGTCCCTTCGCTAACCCCTTGTTCAATGCCGTTATCGTCAAGCTCACCTCCATGCTTCGCGCCAGATGCCAACCCCGAATGCTGCGCGTAAACACATCCATCAACACGGCTCAATACACAAACTCCTGTTGCAATCTGAGCTAGGTGCTATCTCCCACCCATGCGACCTCAAGCTGAACCGTCAACTGCCCCACCCGCCGCTCTAGCTCAGCGATTTTCTGTTCATGCTCAGTTCCCACTTCACCCCGCTCAAAAATGCTCGGTGCTTGCTCCAAAAATTCTTTGCGCCACCGATTCAGCACATTCGGGTTCAGCTTATGCGCTCGGCATAGGTCGCTTGATGTTTTCTCGCCGCTCAGCACTTGCAGCACAACTTTTGCTTTGAACTCTGCGGTATATTGACGACGGTTTGCTGTCATATTTGCCCCCTTTCATGAACAAGCATACTACTCTTAGCGCCCTGTCCGAAAATCGGGGGGCATTTCAACGTGTCATCTTGCCAAGGCTCTTTGCGCCGCAACATTGCCCAGCACCGCACCAACAGTTTACGAGCCAAGGCAATGATTGCGGTTTTCTTGCGGGTTTTCTGTCCGCCACAAATCCGTTGATAGACCTGAACTGCCCAGGGGTTGTAGCGCAGCATCGCCCAAGCTGCCTCCACCAAAGCACTTCTCAATAACTCTGAGCCACGACGGGTGATCTTGCCCAAGCGGTTGGTTTGCCCAGATTGACGTTGGTCGGGCACCAGTCCGACATAGGCAGAAACTTGCCGCACATTGTGGAACCCTGCGGGTGATCAATGACCGCGACAATCACTTCCGCCGTTCTGCGTCCCACCCCAGGAATGGTTTGCAACAGTTTCACCGACTCATTCTGTTGGGCAATCTTTTCGAGTCGCTCATCGACGCTTTGCAACTGTTGCCAGAGTCCATCAAGGCTCTTTAATTCCAAGTCGAGTTCTCCTTTCCACAGTTCATTCAGTTCGCATTCAGCTAACGGCTTGGCATGTTGAGAGAGCGTTTCCACTCCGGCGATCGTCCAAGCGCGATGCCCACCTGGAATCGAGATACCCTGTTGGTCAAACACAGAACGGATTGTGCTTTGCACCCGATTGATGCGATGCACTAGCGTTTTGCGGTATTTGACCAGGCTGCGATATTGTCGCTGTTCAGGCTGCGGCACATGCACCGGAGAGATTTGCTCCAGGGCTGCCAACTTCGCCAGTTTGAGCGCATCATCTTTGTCCGTTTTGCGTTTGACGTTTTTCCAGCGCCAAGCTTCTGCACTCGGATTGGCAACGATGACGTTGTAGCCGAGTCCCTCAATCAGATCGTGAACCCAACCGCTGATGGAACTAGTTTCAAAAATGACTTGAGTGGGTTGAGTTTTGCTCAACAGTTGCTCTAATGCCCAACGTTGAGTCGCAAGGCTTTCAAATTCACTTTGATGGGTGTCAGTATCAAATAGGCAGGCAACGCTATTGAATTTCCCCAGGTCAATTCGCTAGAATCTTCATCACAAGCCTCCGGTGATTGCTTTGTAGAGGATCTAATTTCTTACCTGCAAGGTACCGGAGGTGTCTTTTCTTTCCCTAACGGCTTGCATAGATTCTTTAGCCTGTTTGATATAACTTTGAGTGAGTCACTAGAAGTCTATCTGTTGGAATTGAAATTTGGGATGTAGAGAATTCATTGCGAATTCTGCTCCATATCTGAGACGATCGCTGCTTGCCAGTTGGTTGCCCCTTCCCGTAGCTTTCTGATTTCGGTATACTCCTGGGAATGCCAGAAGTTCAAGAAATCTTGCTGCGATCGCCACTCCAGCAAAACCGCCCGCTGCCAGGGTAGTGTTCCCTCCATTACCTCTGGTGTACCTTGAGCTAGAAGCCGCCCCCCATGCTGCTGAATCAAGGGTGCTACGGCAGTGAAGTATTCCTGGTATCGCTCTGGATCAGTCACGTTTTGATAAACAATAAAGTAGGCTGCCATTGGTTTCTCCTTGTAAAGCAAATAGCTTCAAAATTCCCGACTGCGATCGAACGCCAGTACCTCATCTACAGTGAGGCGAGGTTTGCGAGATAGATTCCCAGGTGCGGCATAACCCACAGGTAGCAGCATCACAGGCACATAACGGTCAGAGATCCCAAACTCCCGCTTCACATCCTCTGGATCAAACCCAATCATGGGACCGCTAACCCAGCCCTTCGCTTGGGCTGCAATCATCAAGAGCATGGCTGCTAGGGAGGCAGATCGAATTGCTTCGTCGCGAATTAGTTGATCGTTTGCGGCGTAGAATCGGCGAGCCGCCTCGATACGACCATCGGCAAAATTCTGGTCAACCGCACCTGTTTGGACAAGGCGACTCCAGATATCTGGCAGTTTCTTGATCGCTTGCAAGTCACCCAAAACAATAAACGTGACTGAGGACTCTGTCACTTTGATCTGTCCGTTGGCCACCTGCATTAACCGTTGTTTATCATCTGGTTTCGTCACCGCAACAAACCGCCAATGTTGAAGGTTATACGATGAAGGCGCTTCGATAGCACAGGCAATCAATTCTCTGATTTCGGCATCAGTCAGGGATTGGGTTGGATCAAACTTGGTGATTGAGGTGCGTTGTTTGAGTAGGGTGGTAATGTCCATTTCAATGTCTCTCCATGAATTAAATGTGAGGCGGAATAAAGCGGATGATGTGATCAGCGATCGCTTCCCGCTCTTCCTCCAGCGCAAAGTGTCCGGTGTCAAGGAAATGCAATTCAGCCTTGGGTAAGTCTCGTTGAAACGCCTGTGCGCCTTCAACACTGAAGAAGGGATCATTTTTGCCCCACACAATCAGCACGGGCGGTTGATGCTGGCGAAAATACTCCTGCCATTCGGCATAGCGTTGGAGATTGTTGCGATAGTCGTAGAACAGTTCCAATTGTGCGGCAGTGTTTTGCGGACGATCGAGAAAATATTGGTCGATGTTCCAGTTGTCAGGATTAATGCGGGTACGATCGCGGGTTCCAGCAGTGTAGAAGAAGATCGTTCCATCTCGTTTTAAGAAGTCGCGCACAGCCGCTTCAGTGGTTTCAGTGCGATCGCTCCACAAGTCACGGAACGCTTTCCAGGCAAGCGTTAGACCTTCTTCGTAAGCGTTGCCATTTTGCACAATCAAAGCTTGAATCCACTCTGGATGACGTGCCGCTATACGAAAGCCAATCGGCGCACCGTAATCTTGAACATAGAGACTGAATTGATTCAATTTCAATGTTTTTAGCCAATGTTCTGTAATCTCAGCAAGACGATCGAAACTGTACTCAAATTGGTCGATGGGGGGGGTATCACTGTTGCCAAACCCAGGATAGTCGAGGGCAATCAGGTGAAACCGATTGGATAGCGTTTGCATTAAATCTCGATACATGTGCGACGACGACGGTAAGCCGTGAAGCAACACGATCGTCGGATGGTCTTTGCTGCCTACCTCACGGTAGAAGAGATTCAGTCCGTCTACAGCAATGGTGTGATAGGTGGTCATGACTTTCCTTAAGGGTTAGATGTGATTTAGAACGTCAGCTTGACGATGCTCTCATCATCCATTAGCCTTCTAGATAAAGCCAGACTATTTTACTAATTAAACTCATAGACAGCATCTATGGATTTATACCAAATTCGCTACTTCATGGCGATCGTAGAAACGGGCGGTTTTACCAAAGCTGCCGATCGCCTCTTTGTTTCTCAGCCTTCCCTCTCTGCTGGCATCAAAAAGCTAGAGCAGGAGCTAGGCGTGACCCTGTTCGAGCGGGGCGGACGACGGGCAATGCTGACCACAGCAGGCAAGTTTTTCCTGGAGAAAGCAACAATTATTGTGAGTGAGTATCAGGCAACCTTGCAAAAGCTAAAGGAGTTTCAACAGCAGCCGACCTTACGAATTGGGACACTCAGAACCATCCGGATTGCGAGTTTGGCAAAATTGCTTTGCGCCTTTCAACAGCAACACGCCACGGTGTCGCTTGAGTTGCAGGATGGGACAGTGCATCGCTTGCGAGAGTTGCTAGAGGCGGGTGATATCGATTTGGCGATTACTGTGCTAGAGCAAGAAGATGCCAAAACCTGCCTGCCACTCTTTCAGCAACGACGAATGCTGGCAGTATCCAAGACGCACCCCTTTGCCCAGCGTAGCTCTGTCAGATTAGCGGATCTTCAAGCACAACCCTTTATCAAGCGATCGCATTGTGAACTCTACTCTGAAACTGAGCAGTTACTGGAAGCAAAAGCGATTCAAGCCCCAATCGTGTATCGCGCTGAGCATGAAGAGTGGGTAATTGCGCTGGTAGCGGCTGGTTTGGGAATCACCATCATGCCAGAGTGGAAAGAGGAGCAGGCGATCGCCTACATTCCAATTGCCGATTTGCCGTTGCAGCGTACGATCGGGCTAGTGTGGCGAACAGGGCAAAATTCAGTAGTTATCGAGCAGTTTCAAGTCTTTGCTGCAAGCCACAATTGGCAAGGATAATGCGTACACCCACAGCCTAATAATTCAAATGCAGGCGGACGGTTGAGAGCTGCTGGTTGCTGAGTTCGAGGCTATCTGCCGCCGCACAACTTCACCGTTCTCTACTAATTCAGGGTCTACCTTGGGATTACGCTTTTGTGTTCTTTTCCAGCTAATTCCAGCCTCTTCAAACAAGGTGTAGTAGCTTTGCTTGGAGTCAAACCTCACCTCATATTTCTGCTCAATGTGCTGTTGCAACTCAGTGAGGTTCCAGTAATTCTTGCACTTTAACCAGTCAATGACTTCCTGGCGTTGCTCGGACTTGAGATACCCGTTCGAGCCGAGGTAAGCTAATTGCAAGCCTGAAACCCCTAATTCTTCATAACGCTGAGTCCATTGACTAATAAACCCTGAACTGATGTCTAAACTCTCGCCAATCTCCCGATGTTTGAATCCTTTGAGAAACATCTGGACGGCTACAGCCCGTTTGAGTTCACGGGCATCGGGGTTGGATTGGATGAATGAACTAAGGTCTTCTAGCATGAAGCAGGTTTCAATTTTACCTTGTCCTCTCTAGATTCTCATAACTCATTTGGGATTGCTACAGTGAGGGTGAATTAGCTAAATCAATGGGAGCAGAGGCGGGGAGATGAGGGCGGTTTTTCGATTCGTGCAAGCGGTCTCATCAATGGCACGAGATTGCCTCCCCTCAAATCTCCTAGTTCATCTTTTGCAGAACTGACGCGATCGCCTGCCGAAACGTTTTAGTTCAGTAGGGTTTCGTTTGCCGTGCCGTTTCGCCTTGCTGAGCCATCGTCCTGTAACGCTGGGTGCTTTACAATAAATGTTTTGCGATCGGCTTTTCCTGATACCCTTTCCCCCGATAGACCATGAGCTATTTCCGCACTGCTGTTGACCAGATGACGGGCTACGTTCCCGGCGAACAGCCCAAACCCGGCACGCCCATTATCAAACTCAACACCAACGAGAACCCTTATCCACCCTCTCCTCAGGCGATCGAAGCGTTGCGGCAACTGGACGGTGAATGGCTGCGCCGATATCCCGACCCGTTTGCAAAAGCGTTTTGTCAGGCAGTGAGCGAAGCCCTTGGCGTACCGCAAGACTGGGTGATTGTGGGGAACGGCAGCGATGAATTGCTGAATGTGGTAATTCGTGCCTGTGCGGAGGGGAGCGATCGCAAAGTGGTTTACCCGATGCCGACCTATGTGCTGTATCGGACTCTGGCGGCAATCCAGCCTGCCGAAGTGGTTGAGGTTCCCTATCCCGAAGATTTTTCGCTGCCGATCGCTGCGCTGGCTGCGGCAAAGGGAGCCGTTACGTTTATCGCGTCACCCAACAGCCCTTCGGGTCACACTGTGCCGCTGGAGGATTTGCGTCAGCTAGCTCAGCAAGTGTCGGGTGTTTTGGTCGTCGATGAGGCATATGTCGATTTTGCAGAATCTTCTGCGCTGCCGCTGGTGTCAGAGTTTGACAATGTGATGGTTCTGCGGACGCTCTCGAAGGGCTATTCGCTGGCGGGTCTGCGCATGGGATTTGCCATTGCTCAGCCGTCCTTACTGGCGGGACTGTTCAAAATCAAAGACAGCTACAACATTGATGCGATCGCCACACTCGTCGGAACTGCCGCCATGCGCGATCAGGCTTACAAAAATGCCTGTGCCGACAAGGTCAAAGCTTCTCGTGCCCAACTTACAACCGACCTAAAACACCTCGGCTTCATCGTTCTAGACTCCCAGGCAAACTTTGTGCTGGCAACGCCGCCGTCCTCGCCGCAGAAGAATGTGGAGCAGCTCTACCTGGATTTGAAAGCGCGAGGCATTCTGGTGCGCTATTTCAAGCAGTTCGGACTGGAAGACAAACTGCGAATTACGGTAGGGACAGACAAACAGAATCAAACCCTGATCGAAGCTTTAGTTAGCCTGCTGCGATGATGAGTCGGGGATCGGGTGAACCAGAGACTCGGACAGTCCTTGAGCGGATCGCGCCCTGGTTATTTCTGGCTCCGGCTTTGCTGCTGCTCAGCGTTTTTGTTCTCTATCCGATCACCTATCTGCTCTACCTCAGCTTTACAGCAGGCAGCTTCATGCGGGCGGGAGTTCACTGGGTCGGGATGCAAAACTATGCGCGGCTGATAACAGATCCCGATTTCTGGCAGGTGCTGAGCAACACGGTTTACTTTACGATCGCCACGACTATTCCCAGCCTGGTGCTTCCTCTGGGGCTGGCGGTGCTGCTCAATCGACTGATCCCCATCGGGCTGCGAGATGCGCTGCGAACGGCTTATTTCATTCCTTCAGTAACATCGATCGCAGCAGTGGGGTTAGGGTTTCGCTGGCTGTTTCAGACCGATGGCGTGGTCAATCAATTTCTGGGCTGGTTTGGCATTGATGCGATTCCCTGGCTCAGCAGCCCTGTCTGGGCAATGCCTGTGTTGATTGTGCTAAGCATTTGGAAACAGATTGGCTTTAACCTGGTGGTGTTTCTGGCAGGGCTGCAAGCGATTCCCCAGAGCCGCTACGAAGCCGCTGAATTAGACGGCGCAAACGACTGGCAGCAGTTCTGGCACATCACCCTGCCTGGACTGCGATCGACCCTGGTTTTTGCCGCGACGACAACCGTGATTTTCACCCTCCGCAGCTTTGAGCAGCCCTACATCATGACAGGTGGAGGTCCGCTGAACTCAACAAACCTGCTGGTGTTTTATCTCTATGAGCAGGCATTTGCTCAGTTTGATTTCGGCTATGCAGCAGCAATCACGATCGGACTCCTGCTGGTGACGCTGGGTCTGGTTTATCTTCAGGTGCATAGTTCAAAGGCGATCGACTAAGGCCTGACCCAAAAAAGACCCCCAACTTCCGCATGAAATCAGGGATCTTGAGAAAAATTTGCGAAATCTCAAACACTATCCACTTTCGAGTTCAAAGTCCCCCAGAGTTGGGAATTCAGAGGGCGACAAAGACTAAAACTCCGACAGACTTCTTTGCACACCGTCGCCACTCGTGGGAGGTTTAGGGAGCAATGCAGCCTCTTTGCAGCATCCAGACTAAATCTTCGTACCGCACTCCGGACAGAACTTATTGTCAGGTTGATTTTTCGTGCCGCAGTTGACGCAGAGCGTTGGCTCAGCCTGCTGTTCGGCTGGGGCAGGTTTGGGTAAACCCACCATCTGCGCATTGCTCTTGCCCGGAGCGACCATCGGGTAGCAGTTTTCGTCGCGCTTCACCCGCACATCCAGCAGCACCGGGCCCGGATATGCCAGCATTGCCGCAATTCCCTCTTCCAGCTCAGATCGATCGCGCACAATCATGCCTTTCACGCCAAAGGCTTCTGCCAGCTTGACGAAATCGGGCATTCCCGGCTGCATGTCCGACGAAGAGTACCGCTCTCCGTAAAACGCTTCCTGCCACTGCCGCACCATACCCTGCCAGCCGTTGTTAATGATCACGGTCTTGACAGCAATTCCAAACTGCGCCAGCGTTCCCAGCTCCTGGCAATTCATCTGGAAGCTGGCATCGCCGCTGATACAGATTACCTGCTCGTTGGGGAGTGCGACCTTTGCGCCCATTGCCGCAGGCATGCCAAAGCCCATCGTTCCCAGACCCGCACTCGAAATCCAGCGGCGCGGTCCGTTCTTGAGAAATTGGGCTGCCCACATCTGATGCTGCCCGACGTCTGTAGTGTAGTAGGCATCGGGAGCCTGCCGTCCGACTTCGACAATCACCTCCTGGGGTGAAATTGCCTCTGGATAGGAAGGTGCAGTCAGCGGATAGTCTTGCCGCCAGCGATCGATCCGGTGGAGCCATTCCTGCGTCTGGTTGGGGTTTGCCGGAGAGCGGTCTTCACTGTCGCGCTGCAGCAGGTCGATTAAAACGGTGCGCACGTCGCCCACGATCGGCACATCGGGAATGCGGTTTTTGCCCACTTCTGCCGGATCGATGTCGATGTGAATTACTTTCGCGCGGGATGCAAATTCATCCAGTTTGCCTGTGACGCGATCGTCAAACCGTGCTCCCACCGCAATCAGCAGATCGCACTCTGTCACCGCAAAGTTGGCGTAGGCAGTACCGTGCATTCCCAGCATTCCCACCGCCAGCGGGTGGTGTTCGTCAAATGCGCCGATTCCCATCAGCGTGGTTGTCACCGGAATGCTGTAGCGTTCTGCCAGCTCTTTTACTTCTGCATGGGCATTCGAGGCGATCGCGCCACCCCCCACATACAGCAGCGGACGACGCGCTTCTCGAATCAGCTTCAGTGCCTGAATGAGCTGGCGCGGGTTGCCTCTCACCGTAGGACGATAGCCCGGCAGTCTCACATCGCCCGGATTCACTGGCACGTACTCAAACGAGGTCAGCGCTACATCCTTGGGCACGTCTACCAGCACCGGACCCGGACGTCCCGTTGCGGCGATGTGGAAGGCTTCTGCGACAATACGCGGCATGTCGGCAGGGTCGCGCACCACGTAGGAATGCTTCACGATCGGCAGCGTGATCCCGTAAATGTCGGTTTCCTGAAATGCATCTGTACCGATCGAACTGAGGGGAACCTGCCCCGTGACAACCACCATCGGAATTGAATCCATCTGAGCGGTTGCGATCCCAGTAACCAGGTTGGTTGCTCCCGGGCCCGATGTCGCAAAGCAAACGCCTACTTTTCCAGTTGCGCGAGCATAACCATCCGCTGCGTGAGCCGCGCCCTGCTCATGTCTCACCAGAATGTGCTGCACATGTCCGGCAGCTTCTGCCCGATAAAGTTCGTCGTAAATCGGCAGAATTGCTCCGCCAGGATAACCAAAAATGTGGCTGACTCCATGCCGTCTGAGGCTGTCGATCAGTGCAAAAGCTCCGGTTGCTTGAGTCGGCTTGGTTTCGGCAGCAGGATGGATAGCTTGAGCGGTCGTAGCGACTTGGGAGGGTACAGGAAGAACTTTACCCATAGCGTTCAATTCTGTATCTGCGGTTGCAATTAGGAATACTTAAGTCTAGTTCTGAAGGGGGTTTTCTGTCGAGATTCCGGCGGCAGAATAAATTGAATAAACTTATGTTAGATTGGCGCAGTTGCAGGCGTTGTCAAGCCTTAACGCTTCCTCTGGTAGTCTAGTCGCTGACAACCTGTCAGGATTTGATAACGCAAACCAAGACATGGCTCTAGACTGGTAAAAAGGATTTACCCGCTGATAAATTCCATTCGATCGCCGGAGTCGATACACTGTCAGAGAGTAGCTGTCCGGAAAGGCTATCTGGAAAATCGGCATCCGCAGGCGATCGTCCAGGGAAAAACCGCCAGAGCGCAACGGCTAGAGGGTATGTCAGAGGATCTGTCAGAGAATCATTTTGTCGAAGACGGAATTGCTCAAACGCTAAACCAGTCAGAGTGATGTTGAAACGAATGGGTGACCTGGATCGCTACTACAGAGTCCTTGGATTAGAGCCTGGTGCATCTCTAGAGGAGGTCAACCAGGCTTATCGAGATCTGGTCTTTATTTGGCACCCCGATCGCATTCCCAAAGATAATCCTCGGCTTCAGGAAAAGGCACAGGAGAAGATCAAAGAAATCAACCAGGCGCGGGATTTGCTGCGTTCTCAGCGGCAGAACGATAAAGCTCATGACAAAGCTCATGACAAAGCTCAGCCGAAGTCTTCTGCAACCCCGACTCGCCCTCCCTCGCCCCCTAAACCCGCCCATTCGGCTCCGCCCCGCTACTATTACTATCAGCCGCCGCCTCGCCCTCACTCCAATCCGGCATCTGGCAACAGCGCATCGCGATCGGACTCGCAGCATCGAAATAGCACGCCGCACCAGCCGCCGCATCAGCAGACCTATCGTCCAGGCAACTACCCGCCCAATCCGCAGACCTATCGCCAGAGCAGCTATCCGCCGCCTCGCCCAACGACACCACCGCCCCCTGCGTCCAACTATCAGTCTCCTCCGCGATCCCAATCGCCTGACCTGACGGGTGCAGATCTCAGCGGGGCAGATCTGAAAGAAAAGGATCTGGCAGGGCGAAATCTGAGTCGAGCCAATCTCAGCGGTGCCAATCTCAGCGATGCATTTCTGCACCGGATTAATCTGTCGGGCGCGAACTTGAGCGGCGCAAACCTGTTTCGGGCAAACCTGCTAGAGGCAGACTTAACCCATGCCAATTTAGAAGGGGCAAACCTGATTGGGGCAGACCTGAGTGGGGCTGACTTGAGCGGGGCAAATTTGCGTGGAGCCAAGGTCGCTGTATCCGATCGCCTGATGGTGAAGCTAACCGGGACTCGCCTTCAGGGTGCAACAATGCCAGACGGCACGGTTCATGCCTGATCCTGACGATCGCAATGCTTTGCCTCTCACCGCTAGATGACAGTTACACGATAGCCGTACATCATCGCTATACCTTCACAGAGAATTAATATTTATAATGCGATTGCAGGAACTTTATGGTAACTTGACTATATTTGAAATTCATCTCATCAAAAGTTTACGGTTTGGAACTTCCAGTTGACGGTTTTAGATTACTGACCAAGCAAGGGATTTAGGGGATGATCCCACTACTTCCACGCTTATCTCCAGTCCTATTGCACCTCTCAACTGACCAACCCATAAACGAAGGTTGATGATGAGCAGCACGACAGGGTGTATGAATTGATTGCATCGGGGTGTGAGCCGTATTGGCAAAAGCGGCAGTATTTTCTGTCAACGCTTGTCCCTTTTGAATCAGGGATGGACACTGTGGAGCAGGACAAGGTTTCGATGGATCAATCTACCTCAAATCTACGATTCAGCACGATTCCACCTGAGCGGATAGGACTCAGCGGCGAGTATGACTACTATGGCTTGGCAAATCGCGTCACATCTGCCCTGAAACACCATTTTGAACCAACCGAAATTGAGGGGCTTCGGGTTACTCAACGAGGTGCAGTAGTGGTGATTCTGGGCGAAATCGTGAATCAGCGACTTCTGGTTCGCCTGGTGCGAGTGGCAATGGATGTGAGCGGCGCAGCAGACGTAGAGGTCAACGGTGTCAGCGTAGGGTACAGTCTGCGGTACTACCTGGAGATCAAACCTTCAAGAGCCACTCTGGGAAGGCTGGTCGGAGCCATGAACGGTTCACTTTAGGTCTTCAATTCAGGTTTTTCATCACTCCACAATCACGAACTCCAGCCCGTAAGCAGCTTTGAGGTCGCAGGTGTGGTGATCGACAATGTTGGTGTCGCTGAGTTCCAGGGTATAGAAATCGATCGACTCCTGCTCAAAGTAGGGGCCGGCGTGCCAGGTGCCCACTTCGAGCTTGATAAAACAGTTTCCTGGGATGCGAAAAGCGGCGATCGATTCAGGGGCAGGGCGATCGTCCAACCCCGGAGGCGCAACCGCAATCAACCAGGGCTGACCCTCAAGCGAACCAAGGCACTGAGTACATTTCTGGTGACGAGTAATGCGAGAAAACTTTCGCCCTCGCTGCCGCAGCCGCATGATATAAAACCGGGGAATTCCCTGATCCAGTCGAAGCTGAGCCTCAGTCGAATCATATGCCTTGCCGTCTTCGCTCGCAAAAATGACCTGACCGTAGGGCTGAAACGCCTCGGCAGTCAGCGGTTGAATAATCAGAGATTGAAGGGAAGCAGGTTGGGACATGGCTAGAACAGGCGTTGGTGCAACAGAATGCTTTTCACAGTACGCGAATCTCAAGTGAAATCAAAGCCCATCCCAGCAATTCTCCTTCAAGGAATTCTGTTGAGGCGATCGTCCACCAAAAACCGCCCCTCCCTTACTCATCTCCCCCACTC
>Ga0224723_1001504_pt1 | contig 13961 bp, 10 predicted proteins | sample Balambano_FR2_Me_FD_161647 | JGI IMG/M metagenome (GOLD analysis project Ga0224723, IMG submission 161647) | Freshwater sediment microbial communities from Lake Towuti, South Sulawesi, Indonesia - Balambano_FR2_MetaG | ecosystem: Environmental > Aquatic > Freshwater > Lake > Sediment | place...
GCGGCGCTGCGGGCCGCGGCCGCCCACCGGGACCATGTGACGAACCTGCTGGGCCTGATCGACCATGAGATCGATACGCTGAACCGGCAGGCCGACCTGCAGGACACCGAGACCAAGGTGCAGCAGGCCGAGATCGACGACGCCCGCACGCTGGTGGAACGCGGGGTGATGCCCCGGACCCGGCTGCAGGAACTGCTGAGCGAGATGTCCCAGCTTAACAGCGACCGGCTGGAAACCTCGGCCTCGGTCGCGCGGGCGCAGCAGCAGGCCGAGCGGGTGCGCTTCGAGCTGTCGGCGGTCGCCGCCGAACGGCGCGAGGCCCTGCGGCTGGACCTGCAGGCGGCCGAGCGCGAACGGGCGGTGCTGCAGGCCGAGATCGAGGCGCTGGACCTGCGCATCCTGTCGGCCGGCGTGACCAGCCGCGATGCGGCGACGACGCGGGTGGTGATCCACCGCAACCAAGGCGGCCGGCCGACCGACCTTGCCGTGACGATGGACGATCCGGTCATGCCGGGCGACGTGATCGATCTGGTGCTCGACCTGACCACCGCCGCACTTCCCGCCGAGGCGGACGCGGCGGACCGCGCGCTGGCCCGGAGCCTGCCGTGACCGAAACGCCGGACGTCAGCGTCGTCATCAACAATTTCAACTACGGCCGCTTTCTCCGGACGGCGATCGATTCGGCGCTGGAGCAGACGGGCGTCTCGGCCGAGGTGGTCGTCGTGGACGACGGATCGGACGACGAGTCGGCCGAGGTGATCGCGCATTTCGGCGAGCGGATCCGCCCGCGCTTCCAGCCGAACGGCGGCCAGGCGCGGGCGATCAATGCGGGGGTCGCGATGGCACGCGCGCCGATCCTCGCCTTTCTCGATGCCGACGACTGGTTCCGGCCCGGCAAGCTGCGGGCGGTGCGCGATGCCTTCGCCGCGGCGCCCGCGGCGGGGCTCGTCTATCACCGGCTGCAGCCCGTCTACTCCGACGGCCGCGCGGCCTTCGCGGCCATCCCCCGGTCGCTCTGCCGGGGGGACCTTGGCCCGCGGCTGTTGCGCAGCGGCGGCCGCTGGCCGTTTCCGATGACCAGCGCGCTGGCGGTGCGGCGGTCGCTGTGGGACGACGCGGGCGAGATCCCGGTCGCCTTCAGCATCTCGGCCGACGCCTGGATCACCGGCGTCCTGCCCTTCCTCGCGCCGGTGGTGGCGCTGCCCGAGGCGCTGGCCTTCTACCGCATCCACGACAACGCCTGGTACCGCAGCCAGGACGATGCCGCGATGCTGGCGCGGCGGATGGCCCACTGGGCCCGGACGGTCGAGGTCACCAACGATTTTCTCGCCGCGCGGCAGATCGCGGGGAAGCTGCGGCTCGCCGACAATTTCGCGCATCAGCTGGCGGCGGCCCGGCTCGGCCAGCCGGATGCGCCGGGCCTCTTGGCGCTGGCGGTGCAGGGCCTGACCGATGCGGGCGAGCCGCATCCGCTGCGCCGGCTGCGCGACACGCTCCGGGCCCTGATCGACCTGCGCCGCGACCGCGGCGGCACCGGGGTGCGCGTCGGCGCGTCATGAAGGTTGTCCTCGTCAGTTCCGAGCCGGTCGATTTCACCCTGGCCTTCGCCAATGGTCTTGCGCCACATGCCGAGACGCTGGCGATCCTGCCCGAGAGCCGCTACGCAGACCTCCGGCCCTGGTTCGACCCCGGGCTGAAGCTCGATCTGGTGGACTGGCCGCGCACCCGGAGCCTCCGCAACCCGGCGTTCCTGGCTGGACTCGTCGGGCGCATCCGGGCCGCCCGGCCGGATGTCGTGCACCTGCTCAGCAATAGCTCGCTTTGGCTGAATGCCGCGGTGCCGTTCTGCCGCGGCCCGCTTCTGGTCACCACCGTGCATGACGTGGTGGTGCATCCGGGCGATCGCGACACCGCGCGGCTGCCCGGCTGGAGCGCGCGGCTGCTGGCGCGCCAGTCGGACCATCTGGTGGTCCACGGCGAGAGCCTGCGCACTGCGGCGGCCGCCGCCTTCGGCAAGCCCGCGGACCGGGTGCATGTGCTGTCGCACCCCACGATCCGGCGCTACGCCGATCTCGCCCGCGACCTGCGGCTGACCCGGGCGCGCCCGGAAGGAGACTTCGTCGTCCTCTTCTTCGGGCGGGTCTTCGCCTACAAGGGCCTCGACACGCTCATCCGCGCCGAGGCCGCGCTCGGCGACCGGCTTCCCGGGCTGAAGGTGGTGATCGCCGGGCGCGGCGACGATCCTGGCCAGCTGACGCATCTGATGGGCAATCCGGCACGCTACGAGATCCATCGCGGCCACATCGCCGACCGCGAGACGGCACAGCTGTTCACCGAGGCCGATCTGGTCGTCCTGCCCTATGACGAGGCCTCGCAGAGCGGGGTCCTGCATCTGGCCACCAGCTTCGGCAAGCCGGTGGTCGTCACCGACGTGGGCGAACTGCGCGCGACGGTGGAGCCGAACCGGCTGGGCCTCGTGGTCCCGCCCCGCTCGCCGGACGCGCTCGCGGCGGCCGTGCTGCGACTGGCCGAGAACCCCGCGGAACGCGAGAGCCTCGGACGCCAGGCCCGCGCCTGGTCGGAAGGCGACAATGCCGCCACCTCGGTCGGCGCCGCGGCCGTGTCACTCTACCGCACGATCCTCGGACAAGCGGCCGTGTCCTCCACCAAAAGGATGCCCCCTTCGGCCGAGGACCCGAATTGCCCGCGCGGCGGCATGCTGTCCAAATAGCGGTGGCGGGGTCCAGACGGCGAGAGGGAGCCAGGCGTATCCGATGTCCCGATCGACCTACGATGCGCCCGTGATCCGACACTATGTGGCCGGAGGCACCGAACATGGCGGCGGCATCGGCCGCCTGGTCGGCTATGTGCTGTCCGAACCTGCCGCCGGACTCCGCCACGAGACCGTCGACACCCGCGGCCCGCGCTGGCGGCCGCTGCCCTCGGGCCTGCGGCTGGCGCGTGCCATGGGCGTGCTGACGGCCGACTGGGTCCGCGGCACGCCCGCGCTGCAGCATTTCCACATCGCGGGACGGGGCAGCACCATCCGCAAGCTGGTGCTGGGCGGCTGGGCGCGGCTGCTCGGCCTGCCCTATGTGCTGCACCTGCACGACTATGCCTATGCCGAGGATCTCGCCCGCCGTCCGCGCTGGCAGATGCGGGCGATCCTGGCGCTGTTCCAGGGCGCCCGGCACGTGATCGTGCTCGGGCAGCGCGACCGGGCGACGGTGCAGTATGCGCTCGAGGTGCCGCCGTCCCGCATCACCCTGCTGCGCAACTGCGTGCCCGATCCCGGCCCGCGGCCTCCGTCCCGCCGGGACCGGGTGGAGATCCTGTTCCTCGGGCAGCTCGGCCCGCGCAAGGGGGTGCCGGAACTCCTGGCGGCGCTGGCCTCCGCCGCCCTGCCGGCCGAGGGCTGGCATGCGACGCTTGCCGGCGACGGCCCGCTCGACCACTACCGGGCCGAGGCCGCGCGCCTCGGCCTCGGCGGGCGGGTCACGCTGACCGGTTGGGTCGATGCCGACCGCGCCGCCGCGCTCCGCGCCGGGTCCGACATTCTGGTGCTGCCGTCCCATGCCGAGGGGTTCGCGATGGCCGTGCTCGAGGGTCTGGCGCAGGGGCTGGCGGTGGTGACGACCCGGGTCGGGGCGCAGGGCGAGGTGCTGACCGACGGGGCCGACTGCCTGCTGGTGCCGCCGGGCGATGCCCCGGCGCTGGCCGAGGCGCTGGCGCGGCTGGTCCGGGATCCGTCGCTGCGCGACCGTCTCGGCACGGCCGGCCGGCAGCTGTTCCTGCGCCGGTTCGGCATGGCCGACTATGTCCGCGCGCTGGAGCGGCTGCAGCTTGACCATGTGCGCGCCGCGGCGCCCGAGCCGAGGTCGGCATGAACACCACCCCGAATTTCGGCCCGAACTTCGGTCAGTCGCAGTGGCTGCCGCTGGCGGCCCCGGACACGCCGATGGTGCCGGGCGAGGGCGCGGGCTGGGCCGGGGCCTACCGGTTCCTGATCCGGCGCGCGCGCATGATCGCCGGGCTGACGCTGCTGATCTGCCTGCTCGCCCTCCCGTTCATCATGGCGGTGCCGAAACTCTACCACGCCCAGACGCGGGTGCTGGCCTCGCCAGCCTCGACGCTGGCGCTGACGGCGAGCCTCGACGGTCGCCAGGTCAGCATCGACCTTCAGGCGGAGCTGGAACGGCTGACGTCGAAGGACGTCACCGATGCCGTGATCGAGCGCTTCGATCTGGCGGCGCGCGAGGAGTTCAATCCTGCGCTGAAGACCGCATCGCAGCTCGACACGATGATCGCGGCGCTGCGTGCGCGGCTGCTCGGGTCGGTGGCGGATCCGGCGGCGGCCGGAGCGGACGACCGGGCCGCCGAGAAAGTGGCGCGGGCGTTCCGCAATGCGCTGACGGTCTATGGGCAGAACCATGTCAACGTGATCACGGTCGGCTTCACCTCCCGCGATCCGCGGCTGGCGGCCGAGGTGCCCGCGGCAGTGGTGGAGACCTACCTCGCGCAGCGCACCGCGCGGTGGCAGGCGGAAATGGCGGATGCGGCCGCGTGGCTCGACCGGCGCATCGCCGCCGGCCAGAGCCTCGTGGCCGAGACGCGGGTCCTGCTCGACCGGCTGAACAGCGAGATAGGCACCACCGGCGGCGACACCGAGGATTCGGTCGCGAGCCGTCTCAGCGCGGTCACCGAACGCCAGACCGAACTGGAGCGCGAGCGGTTCGAGACCGCGGCGGCGCGCCGGTCGATCGACGCCGCCGTGGCCGACCCCGACATTCCCGCCCTGGCGGAGCCCGACAGCATCGATGGCTTGCGCACGGAACTCAAATCCGAGGAAAAGTCGCTGCGCGAGGCCGCGCTGGTCTATGGCGAGAACCACGACACGGTCAGCCGCGGCCAGGAGAGGGTGGCGGCGATCCGCGCCCAGATCAGGAACGGACTGATCGCCTACGGCCGTTCGCTCGACCTGCGCGATGCCGCGATAGCGGTCGAACTCGAGCGGCTCGCAGCCGAGGCGGACGCGGCTCGCGAACAGATCTCGGCCATCCGCACGGCGACGCCGCAGGTCAAGGAACAAACCGAGGACATGCGGGCGCGCGAACTGACGCTGGCCGACCTCGAATACCGCAAGCAGCTCCTGCTGTCGCAGGCCAAGCTGGCGCCGGTCACGCTGGAGGTGATCTCGCCCGCCAGCGTGCCGCTCGATCCGGTCGGGCCCGGGCGGAAGGTCTACCTGCTGGCGACCGGTTTCGGGGCGCTGCTGTTCTCGCTCGCGGTCGCCGCCCTGCTGCAGCTGCGCGACAACGGCGTGCGCAGCCACGAACAGCTGACCCACCTGCCGCATCTGGTGCCGGTGGGGCTCTGGTCGCATCTGACGACGGCCCAGAAGCGCCAGATGCGGCGCGACATCATCGCGCGCATCGCCTCCCCCTCGGCCGAGGCGGTGCGCGACATGCTCCTGATGCTGGAAAGCTTCCACGGCGGACGTCTGCCGCAGGTGCTGGCCGTGACCTCGCCGCGGGCGCGGGACATGGCGGCGCCGGTGGCCGACTGGATCGCGCTCGAGATCGCCGCGAGTGGCCGGACGGTGCACCTGATCGAGACCGCCCCGCCCGCCAGCCCGTCGATCCTGCGGCTGACCTCGGACAAGGCCGCCCGGGCCGTGCAGCACGGCGGCGTGACGCGCAAGTATCTCGCCGACGTCACCCGCGAGACCGCGGGCGACATCGCGGGCGCCCTGCGCCGGCTTCTGGACGAGGCCGACGAGGCCGAGGCCGTGACCATCATCCAAGCCCCGCCGCTCCTCGATCCCGGGGCGCTGCGCTTTGCCCGGATCGGCGGGCCGGTGCTGGTGGTGCTCCGCTGGGGGCACACGCCGCCGGCGGTGGTCGAACTGGTCGCGGGCCTGCTGGCGAAGCTCGGAACACCCCAGGTCTTCTCGCTGATCGTCGACGTGCGGCCGCATCTGCACCGTCTCTACGGCTTCACCGACCGCCTGACCGTCACGCCGCGGCCGCGCCTGCCGTTCTTCCGAAAGGCCTGAACCGGGCGCACATGACGCTGCCACGCCTCACCCCACCGAGCGCTTCAACGATAGAGACCGAACAATGGCCGACACACCGACACCGAAGGCGCTTGCCCCTGCCGAAGGGCCGCAGCCGCTATCCCGTCACGCCGCGGGCCAGCCGATGCCGGCGGCCGCCGGCGCGTCCGGGCGGAAACGCGCGCTGATCACCGGCATCACCGGACAGGACGGCTCCTACCTGGCCGAGTTTCTGCTCGACAAGGGCTACGAGGTTCACGGCATCAAGCGCCGCGCCTCGCAGTTCAACACGCAGCGGATTGACCACCTCTATCAGGACCCGCACGAACTCGACGCCCGCCTCATCCTGCATTACGGCGACCTGAGCGACGGCTCAAGCCTGACCCGCGTGCTGGCCGAGGTGCGCCCCGACGAGGTCTACAACCTTGGGGCGCAGAGCCATGTCGGCGTCAGCTTCGAGGCGCCGGAATACACCGCCGACATCGACGCGCTCGGCACGCTGCGGCTGCTCGAGGCGATCCGCTTCCTCGGGCTCGGGGACCGCACCCGCTTCTATCAGGCCTCCTCGTCGGAACTCTACGGTCTGGTGCGCGAGACGCCACAGCGCGAGACCACGCCCTTCTACCCGCGTTCGCCCTATGCCGTTGCGAAGCTTTACGCCTACTGGATCACCGTCAACTACCGCGAGGCCTACGGGCTCTATGCCTGCAATGGCATCCTGTTCAACCACGAGAGCCCGCGGCGGGGCGAGACCTTCGTCACCCGCAAGATCACCCGCGGTCTTGCCAACATCGCGATGGGGCTCGAATCCTGCCTCTACCTCGGCAACCTCGATGCCCGGCGCGACTGGGGCCATGCGCGCGACTACGTGCGGATGCAGTGGCTGATGCTGCAGCAGGACCGGCCGGAAGACTATGTCATCGCCTCGGGCCAGCAGCATTCGGTGCGCGACTTCGTGACCTGGGCGGCGGCCGCGCTCGGCCTCACGCTCGCATTCGAGGGCGAAGGCACGGACGAGATCGCGCGCGTGGAGCGCGTCGCGGGGCGGTCGGCGCCGGCGGTCAAGCCCGGCGACATCGTGATGCGGATCGACCCGCGCTACTTCCGTCCGGCCGAGGTGGACACGCTTCTGGGCGATGCCGAGAAGGCGCGCGTCCGGCTCGGCTGGCAACCCGAGACCGACGTGCGCCAGATGTGCGCCGAAATGGTCGCGGCCGACCTCGCGACCGCCCGCCAGATCGCGACCCTGCGGGACAACGGCCACCGGATACCGGTCGCGCTCGGCTTCTAGCGGACGGCAGAAGGGGGCGAGAGCATGACCAAGTACTTCCTCGCCGGGCATCGCGGGATGGTGGGAAGCGCCATCCTGCGCGCGCTCGAGGCGCGGCGTCGCAGCATGCCCGGCCTCGAGATCGTCACCCGCGACCACAGCGAGCTTGACCTGACCGACCAGGCGGCGGTGCGCGCCTTCTTCCGCGACGAACGGCCCGAGGTGGTGATCCTTGCCGCCGCGAAAGTGGGCGGGATCCATGCGAACGCGACCTATCCGGCGGAGTTCATCTACCTGAACCTGATGATCGCATCCAACGTCATCGAGGCGGCGCACCGGGCGGGCGTCCAGCGGCTGTTGCAATGCGGCTCCTCCTGCATCTACCCGCGCTTCGCGCCGCAGCCGATCCGCGAGGCGGCGCTGCTGACCGGCAAGCTCGAAGCGACCAACGAACCCTATGCGATCGCCAAGATCGCGGCGATCAAGCTATGCGAAAGCTACAACCGGCAGTACGGGCGCGACTACCGCTCGATCATGCCCTGCAACCTCTACGGACCGGGCGACAATTTCGACCCCGAGAACTCGCATGTGATCTCGGCCCTGATCCGGCGGTTCCACGAGGCGAAGCAGACCGGCGCGGGCGAGGTCACGATCTGGGGCACCGGCATGCCGCGCCGCGAGTTCCTGCATGTCGATGACCTCGCCATCGCCGCGCTGTTCCTGCTGGACCTGCCGGCGCCGATCTACCAGGCCAACACCCGGCCGATGCTGTCGCATATCAACGCCGGAAGCGGCAGCGACGTGTCGGTGCGCGAGCTGTCCGGCATGATCGCCCGGACCGTCGGCTTCCGCGGCCGGATCAAGTCCGATCCGTCCAAGCCCGACGGGACGCTGCGCAAGCTTCTGGACAGTTCGGTCTTGACGGCGATGGGCTGGCGGCCGCGGATCGAGCTGGAAGACGGGCTGGCCGCCACCTATCGCTGGTTTCTCGACCACCAGGCCGAACTCCGCGGCCGCCCGGTCGCCTGAGCGCGCCGCCGCCCATCAGCGCGCGCTTTCGTAGCCGTCCAGCACCTCGCCCGCATCGGCGGCGAAATAGTCCCGCCGCTCGACGATGTGGCGGCGGATGATCGTGAACACCCGTTCGATATGCACCCGCATGGCGGCGGCGGCGGCGTCAGGGTCTCGCTGCTTCAGCCCGTCCACCACCGCGAGATGCTCGTTCAGCACCACCTCGAGGTGGCTCGGCAGCGGGATCGACAGGCGCCGCACCCGGTCGAGCTGCGCCTTGGCGCCATTGATGATCTTCCAGATATGAACCGATGCGCCGAAGGCGCAGATCATCGCATGGAAGGCCTCGTCGAGCTCGTAGAAGCCGTCGTAGTCCAGATCCAGCGCCATGCGCTTCTGCTGGTGGATGTTGAAGTCGAGCGCGCGTTCGAATTGCGGTGTCATCCGGGCGGCGGCCAGACGCACGACCTTGAGCTCCAGTGCGTCGCGCACGAGCTGGCCGTCGAACACCGATTGCAGGTCAATCCGCGACACGTAGGTGCCCGCGTTGGGGACGACCGAGACCAGGTTCTCCGTCTGCAGCTGCAGGATCGCTTCGCGCAGGGGGGTACGCGAGATCCCCAACTGCTCGCAGATCAGCTTCTCGTTGACGATGCTGCCGGGGGCGAGATGCAGGTGGACGATCGCCCGGCGCATGATGCCATAGACCTGCGCGGTCTTCGGCAGCGCCGGATCGATGCCGGCGATCAGCGCCTGGGGAAGGTCCGGGCCGCCAGGCTCGGCGCCGGTCTCGGTCAGGGGGGCGGTTTTCCGCGGGCGCGCCATGGCTTCTGCCTGATGGGGTCGCCCTGCTTAGACGGCCCGGGCGGTGCTTGCAAGCGGCCGGGCATCGGCCTGTCCGGGCCGGAACCGGTGCTACGATTGACAGGATGAAAATACCAATATACCGCAATCCCGGCAAGCGAGGTGAAACCATGCTCCGGCACCGGCGGCAGGTCGGGCGGCTGACACGGAAAGATCGGTCATGAGCCTGACCGGACGGACCGGGGCCGATCCCCGCGCCGCGGCGGTGGGTCGGCTGGGCAAGGTCCGGCCGTGACCCGGCTGTCGGAGGCGAGCCTCGGCCGGCTTCCGGCCGAGGTCAGTCGGCCGCGCTACGACCGCGCCGCGGTCCGGACCGGCATCGTGCATCTCGGCCTCGGCGCCTTCCACCGCGCCCATATGGCCGCGATGACCGAGGACTGCCTCGACGCCGGCGCGCGGGACTGGGGCATCGCCGCGGCCTCGCTGCAGAGCCCCGCCACGCGCGACGCTCTGGCGCCGCAGGATGGCCTCTATACGCTGGCCCTGCGCGGGAACGCGGCCGAGAGCCTGCGCGTGATCGGCGCCGTCCGGCACATCATTGTCGCGCCGGAGCAACCGCAGCGGCTGTTGGCCGCGATGGCCGACCCCACCGTCCGGATCGTCTCGCTGACCGTCACCGAGAAGGGCTACAGCGCCGATGTCGCCGCCGGCGACCTTCGACTCCGCGATGCCGGCGTGCAGCACGATCTGGCGCATCCCGGCCAACCGCGCACCGCGCTCGGGTTTCTGGCCGAGGCCCTGGCGATGCGCCGCGCGGCCGGGACGGCGCCGTTCACCATCCTGTCCTGCGACAACCTGCCCGGCAACGGCCGCCTGCTGCACCGGATCCTGACGCAGTTCGCCGCGGCGCGCGATCCCGCGCTCGGGGCGTTCGTCGCGCGCGAGGTCGCCTGCCCGGCGACCATGGTGGACCGCATCGTTCCGGCCACGACCGATGCCGACCGCGCCATGGTGGCGGATCGTCTGGGGATGCTCGATGCCTGGCCGGTGATGGCCGAGCCGTTCCGGCAATGGGTGATCGAGGACCGCTTTCCGACCGGGCGCCCCGACTGGGCGCTGGCCGGGGCGGAGTTTACCGCCGATGTCGCGCCGTTCGAGGCGATGAAGCTCCGGCTTTTGAACGGCGCGCATTCCGCCATCGCGGCGATCGGGCGCCTGACCGGTACGACCACGGTCGCCGAAGCGATCGCCGATCCGGTGATCCGCGGTGTCGTGCAGGCGCTCTGGCAGGAGGTGGCGCCCACCATCGCCCCGGGCATCGACGTGCCCGCCTATACCGGGCGCCTGCTGGCGCGGTTCGACAACCCTGCGCTCGCCCACGCCTGCGCGCAGATCGCGACCGATGCCAGCCTGAAGGTGCCGCAGCGGCTGGTCGCGCCGCTGCGCGACCTGTCTGCGCAGGGCCGCGCCGCGCCGTGGCTCTGCTTCGCGCTGGCCGCCTGGATGCGGTCCTCGACCGGGCGCGACGAGACCGGGCGGCCGATGCCGCTCTCCGACCCGCCGCTCGCGGCGTGGTCCGGCCGGCCCGGCCCGGATGCGCCGCCGGAGGACGTGCTGCGGGCCTTCCTCGGCTTCCGGCCGGTGTTCGGCGACGGGCTTCCCGCCGGATCCGCCGCGGCGATCGGGGCCGCGCTGTCCGATATTTGCCGTATCGGGGTGCGCGACGCCGCCCGCCTCGCCCTGTCGCGGCCCCGGCCACCGCCATGAGGCGTGCGCGACCGGAGGCCCGCCGCCCGTCTGGCCGGGGCCCGACCCGGCCGGGCCAGAATCCGCTTGCGCCCCTTAACCAATATATGAGTATCTGATCCCGCCGGAACCGGCAGGTCCTCGGGAGGGAGTCAGATGAAGCCGAAATCGAAGGCAGCCGTCGCAGGGCTGCTCAGCACGCTTGCCTGCGCACCGGCGCTCGCCGATCCGGGCACCAGGGTCGCGCTCGTGCCGGGCGGGCCGCACCCCTACTTTGCCGCCTGGGAACAGGCCGGCGCCGACGCCAAGGCCGAGTTCGACCTCGGGGCCGGCGACTACCGCGTGCCGGCGAAGTGGGAGCTGAGCCTGCAGAGCCAACTGCTGGAAAGCCTGCTGACCCAGGGCTACAACTCCTTCCTCATCTTTCCCGGCGATGCGGTCGGCACCAATGCCGTGGCGCAGGAACTGGTGGACAACGGCGGCAAGGTGATCGCCACGGCCGGCTGCCTGAAGGATCCCACGCCTGCGCTGTTCTGCTTCGGCACCGACACCGGCAACTCGGCCTATCTTGGCACCAAGGAACTGATCCGGGAGATGGGCGGCAAGGGCCGGATCGCGCATTTCACGGGCTTCCTCGTCGATCCCAACACGCAGCTGCGCATCGACGCGGTGCAGCAGGCGGCCGACGAGACGGGCGGCGCGGTCGAGGTCGTGCAGGTGATCGCCGACATCGACGCGCCGCAGCCGGCGGAAGAGAAGATCAACGCCTACCTCGCGGCCAACGCCGCCAACGTGGACGGCATCGTCACCACCGCCTGGGTGCCGGCCGTGGTCGCCGCGAACTCGCTGCGCAAGATCGGCGACAAGCGCATCAAGATGGTCGGTATCGACCATGACGAGGTGGTGATCCAGGCGATCGCCGACGGCTACGTCGATGGCACGATGCTGCAGAACCCCTATGGCCAGGGCTTCATCGGCTCTTACGTGCTGAATCGGCTGAACACCGGCTGCACGCTCAAGGACGACGCCCCGTGGAAGTCGAACGCGCTCACTGCCCGGTTCGTCGACAGCGGCACGGTGTTCGTGGATCAGGCCACCGCGCCGACCTATGTCGATGCGATGGTCGGCATCACCGGCGATCTTCTGGCCAATTTCGAGACGGACTTCATGAACTGTCCGTGAGACAGGCCGCGGCCGTGCCGGCATCGCGGCGGCGGCCCGCCGCCGCTGGCACGATCCGCCCGGAGCGGCAGGACCCATGAGCGAGACGTCGACCCCGGGAGAACCCGCGCTGCCCGGCGCCGCCACGCTCGGCCCGGCATCGGGCGTGCTGCGGCTGGTGCTTGGCAACGAGTTCGGCCTGGCGGTGCTGATCGCGCTGACGGCTGCGATCTTCGCCGCCACGCTCGACGGCTTCACCTCGCCGTTCAACCTCTTCACCATCGGTCGGCAGGCCGGCATCGACACCATGATCGGGCTGGCGATGATGGCGGTGATCGTCACCGGCGGGCTCGACCTGTCGGTCGGCGCGATCGGCGTCTGCGCGGCGATGCTGTTCGGCTGGCTGGTGCAGGTGCTGGGCCTGCCGCCGCTCGCCGCCGTGCCGGTCACCGTCCTGTTCGGCGCGGCGCTCGGCCTGGTCAACGGCGCCACGGTGGTTGCCTCGGGGGTGCACAGCTTCATCATCACGCTGGCGACGATGAGCATCTTCTTCGGCGTGATGATCTTCCTGACCAAGGCGGCGGCGTTCAACGGCCTGCCGCCCGAGGTCGCGGCCTTCGGCAAGCTGCGCTTCTTCGGCGTGGTCTCGCCGATGCTGGTGATCGCGCTCGCCGCCTGCGCGGCGCTGGTGGTGTTCTACCGGTTCACCACGCTCGGGCGGCAGATGCTGGCCGCCGGCGCCAATGCGCGGGCGGCGGAGCTGTCGGGCATCCGCACCGGCCGCGTCATCGCCGCGTGCCACGTCCTGACCGGCATGCTGGCGGCGATGGTCGGGCTGATGCTCACCGCCCGCACCGGCGCCTCGGTGCCCTCGATGGCCGGTCATCTGGGGCAGGATTGGCTGCTGCCCGCCTTTCTCGCCCCCGTGCTCGGCGGCACGCTCCTGTCGGGCGGGCGGGTGTCGGTGGTCGGAACCTTGCTCGGCGCGACCTTTGTCACCGTCATGACCTCGGGGCTGCTGCTGATGCGGGTCGGCGCGTTCTGGATTCTGGCGATCCTCGGCCTGATGCTTCTGGCCGCGGTCCTCGCCGACCGCGCGCGGCAGGTGTTCCTGAAATCGCGGGGGATGATCTGATGGCCGGGCGGGCCCCGCGCGACAGCGCCCTGACGCGCGGGCTCGACAACGACTGGATCGGGCCGGGTCTCGTGAGCCTTGCGGCGGTGGTCGGGATCAGCCTGGTCCAGCCGGCCTTCCTGTCGCCCTTCAACCTCTTCGTCCTCCTCTCGGCGATCTCGGTCAACATGGTGATCGCGCTCGGGCAACTGGTGATCATCGGCCTCGGCCAGATGAACCTCGCGCTCGGCGCGATCGGCGGGCTGGCCGCGATCAGCTTCGCCGGCGTGATCGAACGCTTCGGCGTGCCGGTGCCGCTGGCGCTTCTGTTCGCGCTCGGGATCGGCATCGCGGCCGGCATGGCGGGCGGCTACATCATCGCGCGCACGGCGATCTCGGCCTTCATCATCACTCTCGCGGGCCTGCAGATCTTCAAGGGCATTAACCTTGGCATCACCGAGGCGCAGCCCTTCTACGCGGTGCCCGACGTGGTGAAGGTGTTCGGCAACGGCTCGGTTGCAGGACCCATCCCCTGGCTCGCGGTGCCGGCCGTGCTCGCCAGTCTCGGCATGTGGTACCTGTTCAACCGCCTGCGCATCGGCCGGCACATCCTGGCGCTCGGCTCCAACCCGCAGGCGGCCGAGCTCTCGGGCATCGACCCCCGGGCGACGATCATCTGGGCGCATGCGATCTCGGGGCTGCTGGCTGCGGTGGCGGGGGTGATGCTGGTCGCGAAGCTCCAGATCGGCCAGCCGACCATCGGCGACGACTGGCTGATCTCGTCCTTCGCCGCCGATCAC
>Ga0224723_1001505_pt1 | contig 13960 bp, 16 predicted proteins | sample Balambano_FR2_Me_FD_161647 | JGI IMG/M metagenome (GOLD analysis project Ga0224723, IMG submission 161647) | Freshwater sediment microbial communities from Lake Towuti, South Sulawesi, Indonesia - Balambano_FR2_MetaG | ecosystem: Environmental > Aquatic > Freshwater > Lake > Sediment | place...
AGGCGCATCCCCACCGGCTACCGCTCAACCCACAGCCAGAGCCCCTCAGCCGCTTCAGGCCACTCCACCTGCGGCTAGCGCTGCTCCGCCTCAGCCCCTAGCAACTAATTCTGCCCCGCCCCGTCCACCGGCTCCATTAACCCAACCTGCGGCTAATTCGGTTCCACCCGCCAGTCCGAATCACTACGTGGTTACCGACTACAGCGGCAGCGAATCCCTTGAGTCAGCCCGCCGCGTGGTAGGTGATGCCTACGTGCGCGACTTTGGCAGTGGCAGCAGAATTCAGATGGGGGCGTTTTCCCAGGAATCTTCTGCCCAAAATTTGGTCAACCAACTCCAACAGCAGGGCATTCCGGCTCAGGTATATACACCCTGATCAGCCATTGATGATCTATGTAGGAATTGACAGAGTATGGCTTCGGCGTCTGAAGCCAGGCTGTTATCCTGAAAAAGAGCCGTTGTTCAAGAAACCTGGAGAAACCTATGGGGTTGTTTGATCGGGCCTTTCGAGTAATTCGAGCCAACCTGAGTGGCGTGGTCAACCAGGCCGAAGATCCCGAAAAAGTGCTAGAGCAAACCATTGTTGAAATGCAGGGAAACCTAATTCAACTGCGGCAGGCAGTGGCCCAGGCTATTGCCACCCAAAAGCGCACCGAGCGCCAGAGCGCCCAAGCCAAATCCACGGCTCAGGAATGGTATAACCGCGCTGAACTAGCTCTACAAAAGGGCGAAGAAGACCTAGCTAAGCAAGCCCTTACCCGTCGTCAGGGCTATCTAGAGTCGGCCTTCGCAATGGACTCTCAGCTTGGGCAGCAGCAAGACGTGGTGACCAAAATGAAGGACAACATGCGCCGCCTAGAAGTCAAAATTGCCGAGGCCAAAACCCAAAAAGATATGTATATCGCTCGCGCCCGCTCTGCCGAAGCCTCTCAGCGTATTCAGGAAATGCTGGGCGGCGTTGGCACTGGCAGTTCCATTGCAGCCTTTGAACAAATGGAGCAGCGGGTCATCGAGTTAGAGGCTCGCTCCGAGGCCCTCGAAGAACTCAGTGGCGATCCGCTAGAGCGCCGGTTTGCAGCCCTAGAGGGCGGGTCAACCGCGGTAGATGCCGAACTGGCCGCCATGAAAACTCGATTGGCGGGCCAGGAATCCGCTCCTGACCGTCTGCCTCCCTCCGCCTAGAGCCGCACCTATACCGATGGCCGCCACTGCTCAAAAACTGACCTTTCAAGACTACCGGCGCTACGTCGATGGTGCCGATACCCTCTACGAGCTGGTGGATGGAGAACTGGTGGCAATGGTGCCAGGCACATTCCATTAACAAACAGAGCGCGCCCTTTTCAGTAGGCGAGGTAAATCGTATGTTCAAAGCAAGTCATTCAACTTGTCTTACCTAGTCTTCTACATAGTGCTGCAACCACAAAAATCCCGAAAACTCAGAAGTTTCCGGGATTTTTATCTATCTAGGGGACACCATCCTGGCCGTTAGCCAAGCAATCGATAGGTCGGGTGCAAGCGTGGTCTAAACAGCAGCTACTTGAGCTGTCTTCGCGTCCAGTTCGCCCTTAGCGTACTTAACAGCGTAGACTTCCACAGGCTCCTGCTTGATCTTGCTAGCGTTACCAGCAGTGCCAAAGGCGGTGTAGCGCTCGGCACAAACCTCAGTCATGTACTTGATCGAAGGCTTCATGAAATGGCGAGGATCGAAGTTGGAGGGATCCTTAGCCGCCGCTTCACGAATAGCCGCCGTAATGGCCAAACGGTTGTCGGTGTCGATATTGACCTTGCGAACGCCGCTCTTGATGCCCTTTTGGATTTCTTCAATAGGCACCCCGTAGGTTTCAGGAATTTGACCACCGTACTGGTTGATCATATCCAGCCACTTCTGGGGTACAGAAGAAGACCCGTGCATTACCAGGTGGGTGTTGGGCAGGCGCCGGTGAATTTCTTCAATGCGGCTAATGGCCAGAATTTCACCAGTCGGCTTGCGGGTGAACTTGTAAGCACCATGGCTGGTGCCAATGGCGACGGCCAGCGCGTCCACTTGGGTAGCTTCCACGAACTGAACCGCTTCATCGGGGTCAGTCAGCAGTTGGTCATGGCTGAGGCTGCCCTCAAAGCCGTGGCCATCTTCTGCTTCACCAGCGCCGGTTTCCAGAGAGCCTAAGCAGCCCAACTCACCCTCAACGCTGCAACCAATGGAGTGGGCGACTTTAACCACTTCGCTAGTCACGGCGACATTGTACTCAAAGCTAGCGGGGGTTTTAGCATCCGCTTCCAAAGAGCCATCCATCATCACGCTGGTAAACCCATTGCGCAGCGCCGAGTAGCAGGTAGCAGGAGAGTTACCGTGGTCTTGGTGCATGACCACAGGGATATGGGGATAGGTTTCTACGGCTGCAATTACCAGGTGGCGCAGGAAATTTTCCCCAGCGTAGGAACGAGCACCCCGAGAAGCCTGCAAAATCACAGGGCTGTCGGTTTCGTCGGCGGCCTTCATAATGGCCAGAATTTGCTCCAGGTTGTTGACGTTATAGGCTGGAATGCCGTAACCGTTCTCAGCAGCATGATCCAGCAGCAGCCTCATGGGGACAAGTGCCATAAAAATCCTCCTAGTGTGTTCTCGCCGTCAGGCCAAACAAAACAGTTGAGTAGGTAGCCTTACTCATCAATCTTAAGACAGATTGATGCTGTATAACGAAATGTTTGGACTATCTAAAACTAAGCTTAAGAGATTTGCTGTCTGACTCTGGATAAGTAGACAACACTTAGAAGACATCATAGGACGATATGGGTCGCCTGGGATTCGAACCCAAGACCAATCGGTTAAAAGCCGAGTGCTCTACCGCTGAGCTAGCGACCCCTGAACACTGTGCCGACTTAAATAATTGCAAGCACGGCTATTTATAGTAACACAGGTTTTGCTGCCATTGCAGGTGTGGGTAACCTCAGGCAGCAGATTACAGAACGTAACTAATCGCTTGTTTTCGTCCCTGAATAAAGGTTTAGTTTTATAGATGAATTGCGAATTGCGTCAGAGTGACCAAATAATCGCCTATGTTTCCGACTCATCGCCCTCGTCGTCTGCGCCAGCATCCTCAAATTCGCCGCATGGTGCAAGAAAATCTGGTTACTCAGGCCGATTTGATCTATCCCCTGTTTGCCGTACCTGGCGACCAGGTGGCGAAGGAAGTCACCTCAATGCCAGGGGTATATCAGTTGTCGGTCGATAAAGTTGTGGAAGAGGCCAAGGAAGTTTACGATTTGGGTATTCCGGCCATTATCTTATTTGGCATTCCTGCCGATAAAGATACTGACGCTACAGGGGCCTGGCACGACTGTGGCATTGTTCAGAAGGCCACTACCGCAGTGAAGGAAGCCGTGCCTGACCTGGTGGTGATTGTGGATACCTGCCTCTGCGAGTACACGTCCCACGGTCACTGTGGCTATCTGGAGGTCGGTGATTTAACTGGACGCGTGCTGAATGATCCGACGCTGGAGTTGCTGAAAAAAACAGCCGTGTCTCAGGCTAAGGCAGGGGCCGATATTATTGCGCCTTCCGGCATGATGGATGGCTTTGTGCAGGCAATTCGAGCCGGGTTAGACGAGCAAGGCTTTGAAGATACCCCGATTCTTTCCTATGCGGCCAAGTATGCCTCGGCCTATTACGGGCCGTTTCGCGATGCGGCGGAGTCGGCTCCGCAGTTTGGTGATCGCCGTACCTATCAAATGGATCCAGCCAATGGCACCGAAGCCTTAAAGGAAATTGAACTGGATATCGCCGAGGGCGCGGATATGTTGATTGTCAAGCCCGCTCTGGCTTATATGGATATCATTTGGCGGGTCAAGCAGGCCACTAACCTACCAGTTGCCGCTTACAATGTGTCCGGCGAGTATGCGATGGTTAAAGCGGCGGCTCTCAACGGCTGGGTAGATGAGCAAAAAGTAGTCATGGAAACTATGACCAGCTTCAAGCGCTCTGGGGCTGATCTGATCTTGACTTACCACGCTAAGGATGTGGCTCGCTGGCTGGGCTAAGCAAAACCTCTGAACCTAGCGTTCAAAGTATTTTCTGTATTGTCGATGGCGTAAAAACCGAATATAGCCGGGTAGATATACCCCTTAACTCGGCACTGGCTCTATCTATCGAAGACGAACCAAACCCGCTAGGATGAAGAGTGCGCCCTTAGTGGGTGAGTTGTGATTATTCTGTTTGTTGCTGTTAGGTCAATCGGTAAAGCATGTCTCTGTTTGACTGGTTTGCTAATCGTCGTAAATCTGGCCCCATTAGTGAAGATCGCCAAGAGCGAGAAATTGCCGATGGCCTCTGGACTAAATGCGAGCACTGTGGGGTGTTGACTTACACCAAAGATCTACGGACTAATCAGTGGGTGTGTAACGAGTGTGGGCATCATCACCGGATTTTTAGTGACGAGCGCATTCGCCAACTCATTGATGCCAACACCTGGCAGCCTTTAGATACTCATATTCAACCTAAAGATCCATTGGCCTTCAAGGATCGCAAAGCCTATGGAGATCGCCTGCGCGACACTCAGGCTAAAACTCAACTAACCGATGCCGTACAAACTGGCATTGGTCAACTGGATGGCTTGCCGGTCGCTCTGGGGGTTATGGACTTTCGCTTTATGGGCGGCAGTATGGGATCGGTAGTCGGTGAAAAACTCACCCGCTTAATTGAGCAGGGAACCCGCGATCGTCAGCCAGTGATTATTGTCTGTGCCTCCGGTGGGGCGCGTATGCAGGAGGGAATGTTAAGCCTCATGCAGATGGCTAAAATCTCTGGGGCATTGCAGCAGCATCAGGCGGCTCGGCTCCTCTATCTACCCGTGTTGACCCATCCCACCACAGGAGGAGTGACGGCCAGCTTTGCCATGCTGGGCGACATTATCTTGGCTGAACCCAAAGCCAATATTGGGTTTGCCGGTCGTCGGGTAGTTGAACAGACGCTGCGCGAAAAGCTACCGGAGGATTTTCAAACGGCTGAATACCTGCGCGACCACGGCTTTGTGGATTTAATTGTGCCACGCACCCAACTCAAGGCTACTTTAGCCCAGCTCATTCGGCTGCATCAATTGCCGTTGGATCTCGATCCTAGCGGGTTAGGGATGGCTAGTACCAGTTGGGCTAATGGTTTACAGCCCGCTACGCCCTCTGCCCACATAACAGCTCAGTGATTTTACTACTAGCTGGAGCAAAATCGCGAAGACTAAATCGCCTAGAAAACTTGGGAATGACCCCTTTCGGTGGCATGATAGTCATTACTAGATCGACTTGATAGAGATATCTCTCTTATCAGGTTCGCTGTGTTGATGTCCATAACCTGAGCTTTATATACATTCGAGGAGAACCATGTTGAAGAGAGGCATTTGGCTAGTTGCGGTCGCACTCTTCTTTGTCAGCCATTTGATAATGGGAGATGCCGTCGCGGCTGAGCTAGATGAGGCCACCCGCACGGTTAAGCTCAACCCAGAGGGCGACACTGTAGTCCTGTCGCTAGAGCAAGTAACCCGCGGGCGTCGCCAGTTTAACTATGCCTGTGGCACCTGCCACGTAGGCGGCATCACCAAGACTAACCCAACTGTGGGCCTGGATCCAGAATCGTTAGCCGGCGCTTTACCCCCTCGGGATAATGTCGAAACCCTGGTTGATTATCTGAAAGAGCCTACTACCTACGATGGGCTAACTGATATTTCTCAGGTTCACCCAAGCAAAAAGAGTGCCGACATTTTCCCGAAGATGCGCAGTCTAACCGAGGAAGACTTAGTTGCAATTTCGGGCCACATCTTGCTGCAACCCAGGGTAATTGGGGATATGTGGGGTTCGGGTAAGACTCGCTTCTCAGCGCCTCCTATCTAGTGCTCATTGGCCCAAGTCCATTCTTGTGAGGTAGGGGTTGAAATAGCAGCTACAGTTGTTGTTCATCCCTTACCTTACCTAAATGGTCGCTATATCTAGGCCAGGGGGAAATTACCCCAAAATAGAGCCCACCATAGCGGTATTAGCGGGTTAAGATTCCATAGGAGGGCTGTTGATCAGCCACATCATTGAATTGAACTGGAGATATAAGCCTTTAGAGGTAGCTATGCAACGTGTAATTCGTACCGCCCAGCGTTTAGGTCTGGTCTTTTTGTCTGCTCTGCTAGTAGTTGGCGCTTTGACCTTAGCGTCGGCTCCGGCATCGGCCACCAACTATGAAGTCAAAATGGGGTCTGACGCTGGCTTGCTTGTGTTTGAGCCCAGCACGATTACAGTTAAACCGGGCGACACGGTCACCTGGGTTAATAACAAGATGGCCCCTCACAATGTTGTCTTTGATGACGCCAACACCCCTGGCGACAAAGCTTTAGCTGATAGTATTTCCCACACCCAGCTGACCTTCGCTCCTGGTGAAAACTACTCCACTACCTTCAGTGGCGATATGCCTGCCGGTAGCTACACCTACTACTGCGCACCTCACCGGGGCGCAGGCATGGTAGCTAAAGTAGTGCTGGAAAACTAAGCTTTCTAGCCAGACTTCTGTTCGGGCAGTTGGCAGCTTGGCCATGGAAAGAGCGCTTCTCAAGGCGCTCTTTTTTGTTTGAGCCTAAGGCCATCGTCAAGTTGACTGACAAATCTTTGACACCCGACGTCTGTAGCCACGCTGTGGCTTTTCTTAAAAGCACCACAGCTACACCCTTCAACCCAACCTTCGCCAACTACTCGACCCATGCATGAACCACCCGCGCAGGTTGGTTTTGCTTCTATAGGCACGACTTCTAACCGTCAGCCTTGGAAGTTCTGTCAGCTAACCGGATGCTTCCTCTGCTGACCAAATTCCACACGTACCTGTTCTACCATTTGAGGCGTAATTTGTTCAGCTTGCTGCTCGCGCGCCACATCTTCAAGGCGCTTTCTTGCTTGAGCCCTTACAAAGTAGGGGATATTTTTTAGTTTGGCCTGGGCTTCTGCGATCCAAAAAGCGGTATACGCCATTCGGTAAAGTGACTACCTGTTATTGTCGATGTTCACATCCTATAGGCATCCATTGCATCAATGTAAGGTTTTGGCCAAGGCATAACGTTCTTTCAGGAATTCACTAGCTAGATGACGTAGATTACAGTGTCAGTTGATGAAAAATTCATAGGCATGAAGATAGCAGCGTCAGGTTTAGCCTGTGTAAGGCTAGCACAGATTGCTGACTCCCTTTACTGTGGCTGAGTTTCAAGGGTCAAAGGCTAGGCGGCTGTTTCAAACCTTTTGCCCGTGGGAACACTACATGCCAACGCCGACTGATGGCCAATCTGTACGAGTTATTCGAGAGTGTCATGGTAGCAACACCCCGTTTTAGCCAAGACGAAGCTTCAATAAAGCCCCCCTCTTTAGATCCAGACTTTACCCCAGCTGATTCGGACCATGAAGGAGACACACTGTCACTTTCAGAATTCTCTGCTGACGCTTCTGATACCGATATCTCTGACTCAGATGCCCTAGAGACGGACGACTTTGACGCAGACGCCGCCGCAATTCTTAAAAACCGTCGCACGACTGACTTGGTACGACTCTATCTTCAAGAAATTGGTCGTGTACGACTGCTGGCGCGGGATGAGGAAGTCTCAGAAGCCCAGCGTGTTCAGAGCTACATGCAACTGCTACAGAGCTTGCAGCAAGCTGCTCAAGCCGAAGGCGGTATTTTGAGCACTTACCATACACTCCTGCAAACTCGCGATCGCCTCTCCTCCCAGCTTGGTTATCGACCCTCTCTAGAGCGTTGGGCCATTGAAGCCGATGTCCCCATTGCGGAACTGAAGCCTACATTGGCGGCAGGTAAGCGGGCCTGGGCCGACCTTAGCAACCTCACAGTAGATGAGCTTGAGCAGGTAATTGCTGAAGGCCAACGGGCCAAAGAACATATGATCAAGGCCAACCTGCGGCTGGTTGTTTCTGTAGCTAAAAAGTACCAAAATCGAGGTCTAGAACTACTTGACCTGATTCAGGAAGGCACCTTAGGGCTAGAGCGCGCCGTAGAAAAATTTGACCCCACCAAGGGCTACCGCTTTAGCACCTATGCCTACTGGTGGATTCGCCAAGGGATTACCCGCGCCATTGCTACTCAAAGCCGCACCATTCGCTTGCCAGTTCACATTACCGAAAAGCTGAACAAAATCAAAAAAGCCCAGCGTAAACTCTCGCAGGAGAAGGGTCGCACTCCCTCTGTCGAAGACATTGCACGCGAGCTAGATATGACGGCTCCTCAAGTTCGCGAGGTGCTGCTGCGGGTGCCCCGTGCGGTTTCCCTTGAAACCAAGGTGGGTAAAGACCGCGATACCGAACTGGGAGATTTGCTGGAAACCGATGCCATGTCGCCAGAGGAAATCCTGATTCGCGAATCCCTGCGACGCGACTTGCAGCAACTCATGGCTGACCTTACTACTCGCGAACAAGATGTGATCAGCATGCGGTTTGGCCTGGGGGATGGCACCCCTTACTCACTGGCTGAAATTGGCCGCGCTTTGGAACTATCTCGGGAGCGCGTGCGCCAAATTGAGTCTAAGGCATTGCAAAAGCTGCGCCAGCCCAAACGCCGCAACCGCATTCGCGATTACTTAGAAGCCTTGAGCTAGACTAGCGCTGACATTCAGAGTGCTAACCCCAAAGCCAGGAGTCAGAGTTCAGTAGGAACTGAATTCTGACTCCTGGCTTCGGTATTCCTGTTCATAATTAAAGAAAGGTCTAGCTAACTCGGCAGACTGTTGGCATGGAGATGACCACTGGTGATTGTGAGCTCCTACAAGTACGACATTGACGCAATTGTACGCGGCTATTCTCAGGGATATTTTTTAATGGCCGATGGCGAAGGTGACGATTTGGGCTGGTATTCCAGTCGGCAACGCACCCTTATCCCTCTAGATCATCGGTTTCGATACCCTAAATCTTTACGGCGAGCGCTGAACCAGGATCGCTTTCAGGTGGCTGTAAATCAGGCGTTTAAGGATGTGGTGGACGGTTGCGCTGATCGCGATACCACCTGGATTTCCTCGGAACTTAAGCAGGTATACTGGGAGCTTTACCAGACAGGCTGGGCCTATAGCTTTGAAACCTGGCAATCCAACGAGCTAGCAGGCGGTGTTTTAGGTCTGGTGATCGGGGGCGCTTTTATTGGCGAATCTATGTTCTTCCACATTTCAGAAGGCTCTAAGGTGGCAATGGTCAAACTGGTTGAGCACCTGCGCCAGCGCCACTTTGTGCTGTTTGACGCCCAGATGATGAACCCTCACCTAGCCCGCTTTGGTGCCTACGTGATTGCTGAGCGGGAGTACAAGAGCCTGCTAAAAGTGGCGCTGGCCCAAAAGTGCAGCTTTGTCTAGCCAACCTCCTTACACATCCGGTTCAATGCCTGCCGCCCGTAGTTGGGCAGCTAGTCGTTCAGCTCGTTGGTGTTCTTGTTCTGCTCTTTGGTGTTCTAGCTCAGCGCGCTGCTGCCCCTGTTCAGCCCGCTGGCGCTCTTGCTCGGTTCGCTGGCGTTCTTGCTCGATCTGCTCTGTTCTCCAAAGCAACTGTTCTCCCTCGGCGCTCCACCAGCGCAGCCAGTAACCTGTGCGATTTTCGCGGGTACCTTGCCACGTGCCTAGAAATAGCCCCATGGCCTCGATCCAGTAGTGTTGCTGGGCATTTGGGTCTTGAATTTCGTACTGACCCGCCGCATTGAGGCAATACACTTCTAAATTACCGCTGTCAGGCTCAAAGATGACATAGTTAGGCACTTTCAGGACTTGCTCATAAAAGAACCACTTCCCTGGTGGGTAGGTTGGTTTGCTGGAGTATTCTCCACCTTCCGTATCCGACAGAAATTCCATCACAATGAGCGGACAGTCGCCCTGTAGCTGGGGAGTGTAACTCCGTTCAATCTCTTCCCTGGAAGCCCGGATAGCCGGAATATATCCCCAATCGGGAGCTTTGACGATAGTTTTACCATTCAGGGTGGCGCAGAGCCCGTAGTTGGTAATCGTCAATGCCTGGGCCGGTAGCCGCCCAGCTATCTCTAGACTTTCTGTAAGAGCAGCGGCAATAGCTGGCTGGTTAATATTGTCCACTGGCTCATCGTCAAGGACAAAGTTCTCTGGTAATTTTTCCCAGGTCACCACCCAGGATGTCTGTGGAACTGCTACCATACTTGCCTCATTGAAGGTCGTATCCCACTGAGGGTTTAGGCTTCTATTTTAATGATTCTATTGGCTTTGCCTGACTCTCATACTGGCGCTTGAACTTCTAGCCAGGCGATTCTGCGGCTCAAGTCGGCTATCTCTTCGTTAGCCCGTCGGAACTGCCTGACTTGCTGAATCAACTGCTCCTGCCGCTGCTTAAGTTGCACAAGCTGCTGGTACCAGTCATCTTGAGACAAAAAGCCATCGAGCCCGTCTGTCTCAATTCCCTGGGCCAACGATAAACTCTTCCCCGCGCCAGCACTCATCGCCCCAGTTGCAATTGAGGAAGCGGGCACTGTTGAGGTTGATACTTTCTGCTCTAAAACCGCCAAGCGTTCCTGCACGGAGCCATCCAGCCCCTGCTGAGAAAATCGGGAAATTAGCTCGGTAACTGTCACCCCTTCCTCTTCAGCCCTAGCCTTGAGCTTAGTGATGAGGGGTTCAGGAAATCTAAAACTTACTGGTTTTTTCTCTGCCATAGGTCTACTGCACTACGAAAACCCTATATTCACTAACCTGTAATGCTAACATAAATACTAATATACATGAACTACTGTTCTTCTGTTCTAGCGTTCATACAATAGTCAGACACGCCTTTGAGTCTGTTACGAGCCTTAACATGACTAAGACGACGCATGGAACCTTCTACAGGTCAGGCTTTTTGCTCAGAAGCTGGCGTTCCGCTCAACCGATGAGCAACACAAGTTATACATGTATTGACAGTTTTAGTACAATTGAACTGCAGTGTTTTCAGGTCAATTAGCTCCCGTTAGTTACGTATTGCCTTCAGCAATACGGCGACAAGCTAATGGCTAACTTGGTGTGAGCTGTGTAATTTCCCTGAATCGTCTCTTATCCAAAGGCAGAAACTATGGCAAGGCACCCCCGCTTCAATCGACAGTATCAGCGTTCTCAACCTGAGGAAAGCCCGCCCAGACCCTGGTGGCAAGCCATCCAGATTGCGCTGTTGCTAACTTGGATGATAACGTTTCAAACCATGCCAGGGCTGATTACCATAATTGAGCCTGGGGAAGACAACCAAAAAGAGCCTGCGTCGTCTCAAGTTGAGAGAGTAGACTACGGACAAGAACTTTCAGCTCTGCTCGCCGCTAAGGAGATTGACCCTGGCTACTTTAACTGGATTCGCTCTGATTGGGTAAAGCTCACGGGTATCTCCTGGTCAGACCTCTCGGACGCTGAGAAATTAGCCGTTGCTCAAGACTTGCTGCATCGCCTGGACATGACCCTGCACCCCAATACATTGAGGAACCTGCCTACCAGAGAACGAGGCTACTTTACTCGCCTCATTGAGCAGCGCACCGCCGAAAATTACGACCTGCAGCCTGCTTACGATGCGGCAGATGAGCGCTTCTATGAAGCTTTTCCCGAACTCAGGGGGATGAATATTGAACGCACCGCCTTTAGATTTGTCTGGCTGGGCGTGTTTGAAGACGTCTCCAACGATTTCCTGGTGATAACAACAGAAGACAGGGATACCTTGAACTTCGACCTGTAGGATGAGCGTTTTGGGCATAACTTCAAAGCAGGCCATCTAAAGAAGCTGGAAGCTGTAGAAAGACAACATCTGTTGTCTTTTTTCTATACTCTGATTTTTGGTTCCAGAATGCTAAGCCCAAATCTCGGCTTGGGAGAGTGCTCTAATCCTGCTTCTTTTGGTTAGTGTATTGACCGTGAATACTGACGCAGTAGGGGACGATATAAGTCAGCAGGCCAGATAACCAGCGCTGCTGAGTCATTTGGCCCTGCCAGAGGGCAGCCCCGTGGTTGATGATGAAAAGCAAGGAGCCAATTATCAGCGCCACCCGCAGAGCCGTAGGTGCAAAATTTGGATTCCTCAGGCTTTGCCAGTATGTTCTAGATGTGGTTGATTGCTCCATCGGTGATAGCTCCAGTGATGATTCATATTTCTTCGGTTCATTACCAGCAGATTTGTCAGGCCGTTATTAGCGTCTATCCCCAGGAGGGGTGTGGCCTCATTCTGGGGCGGCGAGTAATTGTAAATGCCGACCCAGCAAGCTCAATGGCTCCAGGCGAGGATTATCGAGAAGCCACAGCGGTTATCCCTGTTGAGAATACCTGGAACCCTTCAGTGCTGGAATACACGGATCCAGGCACTGCAACAGCTCACGGATTGCGCGATCGCTACTGGATTGAGCCCACTACACTATTTGCTGTTCAGACATCAGCACGGGAGCAGGGCTTGGAAATCATCGGCATTTATCATTCTCATCCTGACCACCCAGCAATACCGTCAGCCTGCGATCAACGCCTAGCCTGGCCAGTGTATTCTTACCTAATTACCTCCGTATGTCAGGGCAATGTTAAAGACTTGCGCAGTTGGCGGCTGGATGCAACTGAGCAGTTCCAGCCCGAACCTGTGAAAATCCTTGGATCATCCACCAACAATCTTCCATTCTTGTCCTAAGCTGAAATGATGTGTCATTTCGGTATTACCCCGCACCATTTTGACGCTGAATTACTGGCCGTCATTCCTTCCATCTGCGCCCTGGAGACCATGCTCAACCCTAATCTGGACGAGATTCAACTAACCAAAGAGGAGTACGAGCGCTACTCCCGCCACATTATTCTGCCGGAGGTCGGTTTAGATGGGCAGAAAAAACTCAAGGCCGCTAGTGTACTCTGTGTAGGCACGGGTGGCTTGGGGTCTCCCCTGCTGCTGTACCTAGCGGCGGCTGGCATTGGTAATATTGGCATTGTAGATTTTGATGTGGTCGATCAATCCAATCTGCATCGGCAAATCATCCACAGCGAGTCCTGGGTGGGCAAACCTAAGATTGAATCAGCGAAGAACCGCATCCATGAGATCAACCCCCACTGCAAGGTTGACCTCTACGAAACCCATCTCAGCGCTGAAAATGCCCTCGACATTTTCAAAAACTACGATGTGGTGGTAGACGGTACTGATAACTTCCCAACCCGCTATCTGGTTAACGATGCCTGTGTGCTACTAAATAAGCCTAACGTTTACGGCTCGATTTTCCGGTTTGAGGGACAGGCCACAGTCTTTAACTACCAGGATGGCCCCAATTACCGCGACCTTTATCCTGAACCACCGCCGCCCGGTTTAGTGCCATCCTGCGCTGAGGGAGGAGTATTGGGTGTGCTCCCTGGCATCATTGGCACTATCCAAGCCAACGAAACTATTAAGGTTATTCTAGGCACTGGCAGAACCCTGAGTGGTCGGCTGTTGCTCTACAACGCTCTGGATATGACCTTTAGGGAACTTAAGCTGCGGCCTAACCCAGTTCGCCCCGTGATTGAAAAGCTCATCGACTACGAAATGTTTTGTGGCATTCCTCAAGCTCAGCAGGAGGCTGAAAAGGCAATGACTGACATTCCCGAAATGACCGTGACCGAACTTAAGCAAGTGCTCGATAGCGGTGCGGACGATATCTTGCTACTGGATGTACGTAACCCCAACGAGTACGAAATTGCTAAAATCCCTGGCTCAGTGCTGGTACCTCTACCAGAGATTGAAAATGGCAGTGGCGTTGAGCAAGTTAAAGATCTAATGAACGGTCATCGTTTAATTGTTCACTGTAAGATGGGCGGTAGATCGGCCAAAGCCTTGACTATCCTCAAGCAGCACGGTATTGAAGGCACTAACGTTAAGGGTGGCATTACCGCCTGGAGCAAAGAAGTAGATTCCACCGTGCCCGAATATTAGATAAATTTGCGTTGCAGAACATCAGAGAACGCTAGAGATTGCCATAGAC
>Ga0224723_1001506_pt1 | contig 13941 bp, 14 predicted proteins | sample Balambano_FR2_Me_FD_161647 | JGI IMG/M metagenome (GOLD analysis project Ga0224723, IMG submission 161647) | Freshwater sediment microbial communities from Lake Towuti, South Sulawesi, Indonesia - Balambano_FR2_MetaG | ecosystem: Environmental > Aquatic > Freshwater > Lake > Sediment | place...
GTCACCGCCGCCGTCCACGCCGCGCTCGCGCCGCCGCTATCGCCCAGCGCCTGCAACAGCTTGCCGTGCCACAACAGCCCGTGCGACGAACCGCTGCGTCCGTACATATCCGCCGCGCGCGTCGTATCGCCCGCCGCTTGCAACAGCCGTGCCGCCTCGAACAGCCCTTGCTCTGCTTGCTCACTGCCCGCATACGCCGCGCCGAGCTGCTCATACTGCGCGATCGCGCCCGCCGTGTCGCCCTGTTCGCGCAGCAGCCGCGCGGCGGTCAGCAGTGCTTCCGGCGCTTCCGGCGCTTGCGGGTACGCCCCCGCCACCTGCTGATAGACGACAATGCCGTTCGCAACATCGCCCGCCTCGACATAGGTCTGCGCCTGCTCCAGCGCCGCCTGGCTCGCGACCGGATCGCCCGGATAGCGGTCGCGCGCCTGCTGGAAGGTCGCCAGCGCCGCCGCCGCATCGCCGAGCGCCCGCTGTGCGCGTCCGAGCAACAGATATAACTCTGGCACAACCGTCTCATCAGGCGACGCCAGCACATCCGTCAGCACGCCGACGACGGGCGTATAGTTCTCGTTGGCGACGTTGATGCGCATCCGCGTCAGCAGGTCAACCGACTGGTCGGCATTCACCAGGAGAATGAGCGCGTCGAATGCGGCGGCAGTGCTGGTGTAATCGCTGACGACGCGCTGCAAGCGCGCATAGCCCGCGTCAGCATTGCCGAGCGCGATCTCCAGTTCAGCCGCTTCGACTTCAATCGCCGCGATGTCGCGCCGTTGGTCATCGGGCGACAGTAGCCCGCGCGACAGCATCGCGTCGTACTGAATGAACGCCTCGTCGGGGCGCGAAATCAGCAGATAAATCTGTGCCAGCTCGTTGCGCAGCGCAAACTCGCCCTGCGGTTCGCGCCCTGCCTCCGCCGCCAGCCGCAGATACAGCACGCTGGCATCGGGGTTGACCGCGCCAATGCGCTCGTACAGGTAGCTGTCGATGACGCCCGGCTGCGCCGCCAGCGCCGCCTCGTAATCCGCCTGTGCGCCCGCATCGTCACCGTTCTGCTGGCGCGCATCGCCGCGCAGTGCCAGCGCGCGGAACGACGCGCCGCACGCATCGATGTGCTGCGTGAAGGTCGCGTCCGCCTCAGCGTAGCGTTCCAGTTGTACATACACACGCCCGACACTGAACGCCGCGTCACACGCTGCGTCCGGCGACGCTGCTGCCTGTGTGTAGCCCGCCAGCGCCGTTTCGTAATCGCCGTTCCAGAAGGCACGATCTGCCTCCACCAGCGATGCGGGGCGTGCAGGCGTTGGCGTAAAGGGCTGCGCCTGCGCGGTCAGCACGCCCGTCAGCAGCATGAGCAGCATGGCGAGCGCGCGCCAGGGAGATTGTCTGTGCATGGAAAGGAGTCCTCTTGTTTGCCGCCATGTATGACTTTATGGGACGGCAAGAATGCCATCCATACAGACTCGGCTGTATACGGACGCCATTTTTGGCGTCCAGCCGCTATATTATAGTCTCTTGCACATCCCGTCCGCCCAGCCAGAACCATCTCGCCAGATGATCTGCGCGCTGTTTGGACTCTCTGCCTGAAATTGTTGACAGCCTTTACGAGCATGAATATACTGTGAGCGCAGGTGGTATGCCGCATACCAGATGTAACCAATTGTAATTCTTAGCCTAAATGACCCTATCGAAAGGACACTTGATCATGCGACGTAAAGATCGGTTTACGGATGTCCCCAAGCCATTGGTGGACGTGACGCGCAAGTACGTCAGCGGGGGCATGTCCCGCCGCGATTTCCTGCGTGTGATGGGCAGCATGGGCATCGGCTTTGTCGCGCTCAACTCGCTCGTCGGGCGCGTCGCGGCGCAAGAAGCCGCGTCGGTATCAGCCGCCGCCGAAGCCGCCGCCAGCGCTTTTAGCGGCGAAACGCTCAACGTCGTCTGGGAAGGCGGCTTGCAGGCGCAAGACCCGCTGCTCTTCAGCGGTCCGCTGTGGACAGAACGCACGGGTGTCAACATCAACGTCGTTGAAGTCCCCGGTGGTAACGAACTCTATTCACGTCAGCTTCAGGAAGGCATCGCCCGTTCCGGTGCGTTCGACGTAATCAGCATGTCGCCCTCCTGGGTGCCGGATTACGTCACATCGGGCGTGGTGCGTGACATTGGCGAATTCATCACTGCGCACATGCCAGAAGGCGGGCTGGATGACGTGCTGCCGCTGTATCGCGGCATGGGGACGTACCAGGGCAATACCTACGGCTTGTTTGATGACGGTGATACGCTGCTGCTCTACTACCGCACCGACCTGTTCGAGGAACACGGCGCGGAATTTGAAGGCGAATACGGCTATCCGCTGGCAGCGCCGCAGAATTATAAGGAAATGGCGGACATCGGGCGCTTCCTGACGGAGAAGCTCGCGCCGGATGTCTACGGGCTGGGCTTCGGGCGCGCGACGGGCGCGGGCGGCAACTCGTTCCTGTTCCTCAGCCACTACAAGGCGAACGGCGGCACGCTGTTTGACCCCGACACCATGCGCTCACAGATCAACGGCGAAGCGGGGCTGCGCACCATCCGCGAGCAGGCGTTCCTGAACCAGTTTATGCCGCCGGGCATCGAAGCGCTCAACCCGGTCGATACCTTCCAGCAATGGCTGGCGGGCGCGTATGGCATGACGTGGTTCTGGCCGCCGCTTGGTCGCTGGTCAGCAAATTACGGTCGTCAGGCAGAGCAGATGTCGTTCCTGCCCGAATCGCAGGTGGCGGGCAAGACGGGCTACGCGCTCTTCCCCGGCAACATCACACAGATGGCGGGCGGTTTCGTGCTGGGCGTGTCGGCGGACAGCCCGCGTCAGGAACTCGCCTACCTCTTCAACCAGTGGCTCAGCAGCCCGGAGATCAGCCTCCAGCGCGTGACGCTGCCGTTCGCGCTGCGTGACCCCTACCGCGTCAGCCACTTCGAGTCGGAAGAATACAAGGCGCTGTGGCCCGAAGCGGAGCAATATCTGGCGACGCTGCAACTGGCGGCGGAAAATGCCTCGCTCGACATCATCATGCCCGGCGGTCAGGAATTCCTCGACAGCATCGACCGCGCAATGACGGCGGTGTACGCAGGCACAGACGCACAGGCTGCGCTCGACACGGCGGCGTCGGAATTTGACGCGATTGTCGAACGCATCGGCTTGGAGCGGATGCAGGAAGCCTATGCCAGCTACGTCACGCTGCCCGGCGCGTACCCGGAAAACCCGGCGCTGGTCGATGCCCCGTCGCCGCTGGATGAGAGCATGTAAAGAGATTTAACGCAGCACTTTGCGTCCTTCGCGTCATTGCGGTTCAAATTTGAAAACCGCAAAGTCGCAAAGGACGCAAAGTGCTTTTTCTGGCGGTTCAAATATTGAATTGAGATGGCATCATGCCCGAAAACAACTTTGATTGTGACGACTTTGACAAGATCGATATTCACGTGCAGGAATTCTCGCGCGATCCGTACCCGACGTATGACGCATTGCGCCAGCACTGCCCTGTCATGCACAGCGACAAATATGGCAGCTTCTGGATGTTCACCCGCTATGAAGATGTGCAGGCGGCGGCGCTTGACTGGCGCAGCTACACATCAAGCGTGGTCGGCGTGACCGCCATCCCAATCATCACGCCGCGCACGCAGCCGATGCTGCCGATTGAACTCGACCCGCCGCTGCACTCGCGCTATCGGGCGCTGGTCAACCCGGTCTTTTCGCGCGAACGTGTCGAAGCGCTGCGTCCAACCATTGTCGCCCTGGTTGACGAGCTATTCGATGGACTGGCGGGCAAGGCGCAGGTCGATCTGGTGACGGCATACGCGATGCCGCTGTCGGTGCGGACGCTGGCGGCGTTCACCGGGCTGCCGAAAGGCGATACGCATCTGTGGGTGGAATGGCTGCAACGGATGTTCAACGTCCACAACCCGGAAGATGGCAAAGTCGCCTCGCAAACCTTCGGGCGCTATATTGATGATCTGATCGCCGCGCGCCGCCAGCAGCCGACCGATGACTTCATCAGCCTGTTGATCGCATCGGAAGTGGATGGGCATCGGCTGACAGATGGCGAACTGCACTCGTTCAGCACCGTAGTCTTCGGCGCGGGTTTCGAGACGACCGCCGATACCTTGAGTGTAATGCTGCTTTGGCTGGCAGAACACCCCGACGAAATGACGCGGCTGGTCGCACAGCCAGCGCTGATTCCCACAGCGGTCGAAGAGTTCTTGCGTTATGCTTCGTCCATTCAAATCTTCGGGCGCAACGCCGCGCACGACCTGGATGTTCACGGGCGGAGAATTCCGGCAGGTGACATTGTCGCGCTGGCATTCGGCGCTGCCAATCATGATCCATCGGTCTTTGCCGAGCCAGGGCAGTGCAAAATCGACCGGACGCCGAACAAGCATCTTACGTTCGGGGCAGGCGTGCATATCTGTCTGGGTGCGCCGATTGCGCGCATGGAGTTGCAGGTGACGCTGGAGGCATTCGTCCGGCGGCTGCCGCGCTTGCGGCTGGCGGAACAGGGCGAACCGCATTGGAAAACGCGCGGCGACCGTCGCGGACTCAGCCAACTTATTGTCGAGATAGAATAGTAAGCGAACTGCCAGGATGCTAGGAAAAAAGCTTATTCAAGAGGTTAGAGAAGAAGAGGCTAGAGGATTAAATCTGAGTGGCGTCCTGGCGATTAGATACATGAACATTGAACTGAGAACCCAGAACTGAGAACTTACCTATGACCAGCGCTGCCCTTCGACCCGAACTCGCCAACGCACCCCGAACGCGGCGGCTGCGCATCCTGCTGCTGCTGGGCGGCGCGCTGCTGCTCCTGCTCGGCGCGCTCATGCTCGCCACTGCCACCAGCCTGCGCGACTTCACGCTCATCCTGCGCAATATTGCCCCGCTACTGATCATGGCGGGCTGCGTCCTGGTTGTGCAGGGGGTCGTTGTGCAGCGCATGAGTGGCATCAAGCGGCTGGCGTGGTTTCTGGTCGTGCCGAGTGTGGTCTTCGTCTTTCTGGTCGTCATCTTTCCGACGCTCTACGCTTTCGGCATCAGCACCGTCCAGTGGGACGTGCAAGTGCCGGAGCAGCGCTTTGTCGGCGTGGACAATTACGTCACGCTGTTTGAGACGGCGCGTTTCTGGAGCGCGCTGCGCAACACGGTTGTGATTGCGCTGGGTGCGGTGGCGTTGCAATTCGTCTTCGGCATCGGGCTGGCGCTGCTGTTCGTACAGGAATTCCCCGGTCGTGCCTTCTTCCTGTCGATCCTGATCCTGCCGCTGATGGTTGCGCCGGTCGTCGCCGGGCAGACCTGGCGCATGTTGTGGGACCCGCGTTTCGGCGCGGTCAACGATCTGCTCTCGCGGCTCAGCGGGCAGCTCGTCACCATCCCCTGGATGAGCCGCCCGGAATACGCCATCCCCGGCTTGATCATCACCGATGTCTGGCAGTGGACGCCGTTCATCTTCCTGATCTCGCTGGCGGGCTTTCTGGCGGTCAACAGCGAGTTGTACGAGGCAGCGCGCGTGGATGGCGCGTCGCCGCTGGCGATCTTCTGGCGCATCACGCTGCCGGTCGTGCGCCCGGTGCTGCTGGTGGCGCTGCTGCTGCGCCTGTTCGACGCACTCAAAATCTTCGACATCGTGCATATCCTGACACAGGGTGGACCGGGCAGCACGACCGAGACGTTCAGCTACTATCTGTATCTGAACGGGATTTCGTTCGGGCGCTTCGGCTTCAGCGCGGCAGGCGCGATCCTGTTCATGATCCTGATCGTAATCGCGTCCACGTTCCTGATCCGGCGCATCGGAGAGGTTTAACGCCATGACTGACAAGACCGCCCGACGCCTGCGCACGGGCATCTGGTACGCCGTCCGCTACCTGCTGATCATCGTCGCGGTGCTGTTCTTCGCCTTCCCGTTGTTCTGGATCGTCTCGACTTCGTTCAAGATTCCCGAAGAATACGCGACGTATCCGCCCACCTATATCCCGCAACAGCCACACTGGAGTCACTACCTGCGCGCATTTGGCGACGCGGGCGACGCACTGCCTGCACTGCGGGACAGCATCATTATCGCGACCGGTTCGACGCTGCTCACGCTGGCGCTCGGCGCGACGGCGGCTTACAGCATGGCGCGCTTCAACACGGGCGGCAACCAGCTCTCGTTCTGGTTCCTGTCACAGCGCATCCTGCCGCCAGTCGCCGTCATCTTGCCTATTTTCCTGCTCTACCGCAGCGTCGGACTGGTGGATACGTATGTCGGGTTGATCATCCTGCACACGGTCTTTAATTTGCCGATCTGCATCTGGATGCTGCGCAGCTACTTTCTCGAAGTGCCGCACGAAGTCGAAGAGAGTGTGCTGATCGACGGCGGCACGCGCATGGACATGCTGCGTTACGCCACGCTGCCACTCGCCGCGCCGGGCTTGATGGCGACGACCATCTTCGTCTTCATCTTCTCGTGGACGGAGTTCGTGTTCGCGCTCATCCTGACGCGCAATAACGTGCTGACGCTGCCGGTGCTGATGTCGCGCTTCTTCGCGGCGCAATCGTATGAGTGGGGTCTGGCGAGCGCGGTCGCGGTCGTAGCGACGCTGCCCATCATCCTGCTCGGCTTGCTGGTGCGCAAGCATTTTGTGCGCGGCATGACGATGGGCGCGGTCAAGAGTTAAGCCGACTCAATGTACGCGACGACAGCGCCGACTTCGACCTCTGCATCGACATCGAAACTGATTTCGGCAACCGTGCCGCTGGCGGGCGCTTCAATATCAACATTGACTTTTTCGGTCTCGACCGCCAGCAGCGGCTGCCCCTGCTCGATGCGGTCGCCTTCCTGCTTGTGCCACTGGGTGATGACTGCGTGGGTCATCGTCATGCCAAACTTGGGCATGTAGACGGGAATGAGTGCCATAGAATGCCTCTTTTAGCGAACTAGCAAATTAGCGAACTAGCAAATTAGCGTAATAGCGAATTAGCGTAATAGCAAAATCCGAGAATTGCAAAGTTAAGAACGTTCATTGAATGCTCTTGATGAAAGCGCCGAGCATTTTCTTCACTTCAACGACTTGAGTTTTCAAGAACTGATACTGCTCGTTTTCGATTAGGTGCAAGTCCCGAGATAGCAGAAGCTGATACTCCAATTCTGAAGCTGAACCCATCGAGATTTGTAGAAAACGCACGAAGTCACCATTGCTGCCGCGCCCGCACCCTTCCGCAATATTGGTGGGAACAGAGGATGCTGAACGACGCATCTGGCTGGTCAATCCATATTGCTCATCTTTAGGAAACCCTTGCGTTATTTTATAGATTTCCAAGGTCAGCTGATGGCTCTTTTCCCGTACTTTCATGTTGTAGAAGTCGCGCACAATCGGCATCTTCTCTTCGCCTTCCGCTAATCCGCTAATGTGCTAATCCGCTAATTTGCTAAAGTCGCTTTTGCTGCCGCGACAATATCATCAGCCGACGGAACAACCGCCTTCTCCAGCTTGGGGCTGAAGGGAATCGGCACGGGCTTGCTGGCGACGCGCTGCGGTGCTGCCTTTAAGTGTGCGAACGCCTTTTCCGCCACTGTCGCCGCCCACTCGCTCGCCGCGCCGCACACCGGGCTGCTTTCATCCACCGCGACAAAGCGCCCGGTCTTCGCCACGCTTTCCAGCACCAGCGCTTCATCCCAGGGTTTGAGTGTGCGCAAATCGATGACTTCGGTGTCAATGCCCTCCTGCTCCAGCGCCGCTGCCGCCTTGAGCGCGTGATGCACCATCAGCCCGGCGCTGGCAATCGTCACGTCCTTGCCCGCGCGCTTGATGTCGCCTTTGCCAATCGGCACGATGTAGTCTTCGTCCGGCACGTCGCCGCGCTGCCCGCCGAGCGCCAGATGGTTGAGGAAGACGACCGGGTTGTTATCGCGAATCGACGCTTTCAGCAGCCCCTTCACGTCATAGGGCGTGCTTGGCATGACCACCTTGATCAGCGGCATGTTCATGAAGAACGGATGCACTGACTGGCTGTGGTGATGTCCGGCGCTCGACCCCGTACCGTTCTGCACCATGTAGACCAGCGGCAGCGTCGCTTGCCCGCCGAACATGTAGCGCATCGCGCCCGCCTGGTTCGCGATCTGGTCAAAGGCGAGATACAGGAACGTGCCGAACATCAGGTCCACCACCGGACGCAGCCCGGTGGCAGCCGCGCCGACACCCGCACCCGCGACGGCAAGCTCGCTGATCGGCGTATCAATCACGCGCAGATCGCCAAATTCGGCGTGCAGCCCGCGCGTTCCGGCGAACACGCCGATGCGCACATCTTCGCCCATCAGCATGACGGTACTATCGCGCCGCATTTCTTCGGTCAGCGCTTCCTTGATTGCAGCAATGTAGGTTTTGCGTGGCACAACGTTTCTCCAGAGTTAAATTCCGACCGAAATCCCCAGCTCATCCAGCCAGGCGTGGTACTCAATCAGCGGCAAGTCTGCCGGACGCAGCGGCAGTTCGATCTTCGTCCAGAACGGCGGCAGCAGCCAGGGACGCTGGCTTTCGACAATCCGTCGATCCTGTTCGCGCAGCGTGTCTTGCAGCGTCTCAAAAGCGTTGTCCCACGCGGGCTTGTCGTGATCGTAATTGCGCGCCGACCCCCAGAACGTGCGCGTGCGATTCCACGCCAGCGGGCAAACCGCCTGCCAGATCAGCGTCCGCCGCCCGTCGTGCGAGTCCGCCGCGCGAATGTCGAAGTGAATCGTGTTGGGGATGCCGACCGTTGTCGTGATCTGCACGCGGCGGAACTGCGCGTCGGTCTCGCCCTCGGCAATCGTGGCGTTATTCGGTTGGAGCATGTCGATTGCGACCTTGAGATACTGCCTCTCGCGCCAGACGCGATGCTGCGGCGGTTCCGGGTTGGCGCGGTCTCCGACCAAGCCGTTATGCACCCAGGGACCATGCGTGTCGTCCAGCGCTGCCATGATGACGCGCGGCGCGGCGGCAGCCCAGGGCGTGTAGTCGCGCAGAGGTCCCGTCACGAACGTCGGGTCATCCAGATCGGGCAGGTCGGGCAAGTCATACAACGGCTCATCGTCCAGGCACACCCAGAGCAAGCCATAACGTTCAGCGACGGGATACGTCGGGACGCGGGCGCTGGTGGGGATGTCGCGACCGGGCGCAAGCTGCGGAATATCGACGCACTGCCCGTTTGTCGCGTAAGACCAGCCGTGATAGGGACACATCAGGCAGTCGCCCTGCCCGACCACCTGCCGCACCTCGCCCAATGAGAGCTGCGCCTGAAAGTGACGACAGACATCATCCATCGCCACCCATGCGCCGTTCAACCGCGCGATGACAAGCGGCGTTTCCAGCAGTTCTGCGGCTTTGGGTTTACCATCCTCCAGCGCCGCCACAGGCAGCACCGGATGCCAGAAGCGGCGCATGGCGCGCGTGTAGCCTTCGATAGCGGCGGCGGATGGAAACGTATGGACGCTGGCGATTTGTGTTGTATTCATCGGCATGTGTCTCACTCGTAGCAGGGTGAATAATCTAGCGTATTTGAGCAGGGATTGCTACAAGAACGCGCGCTATAATAAGTGATACATAAAGCTGGAGATGAACAATGATCGCATACGCGCCTGTGGCTGCCGAGACTGGCATGACGATGGACGAGTTTATTCGCCAGTTTGAAGAGTCTCCCTTCGAGATCATCAATGGGGTAAGGAGAGAGTGGATGCCTGTTCTTCCAGGACACAATGTTATTGTGCAATTCTTGCTGGAGCTATTGATTCAAGTGCGAGAAAGCGCAGATATCATTGTCTACTTCGAGACGCCCTTTGTGATTACAGAGCGGAGTAATTGGGTAAAAGGCTCACGCATCCCTGATTTAGCGGTGTTTGACGCCAAAAGATTTGCTGCTTACAAAACCGACAATCCCGATTGGAAGGAGAAACCGTTTGTGATCGTTCCTGATCTGTGTATTGAAGTCGTCTCGAAGAATGACGACTTTGCTGATGTGATGGAGAAGGTCGAAAGCTATCTTGCCGATGGTGTGCAGCTGGTGTGGGTGTTCGAGCCGAAGACGCGCACCGTGACAGTGCGCACGCGCGGCAGCGCGCAGGCGATTATCCTGCATGAAGACGACATGCTGGATGGCGGCGCAGTCGTTGCGGGCTTCCGCGTGCGGGTTGGTGATGTGTTCGCGTTGTAAGAATACTTAAGCGAGAGGTGTAAGTTGCACTGGAAATACAGACGAGTGACCGCAACCATCTTGATATGCCTGGTCTTCACCATCGGATGGGCGCACGCGCAGGAGCAAGACTTCACAATCCTTGAACCCGCGCTCTGTGAGGCAGCAATCGTTGAGGGTGCGGCTGAGGCATGTATCGCGTATGCAGAATGTCTGGTATCTGGGGTACGCAACTCTGAGTGTGAGGCACAATTTACCGAGGCAATGCTGACTCTGTGTGAGGGCGAACCCTGCGAGGATGACGTATTGTTCAACCTGGCTCTGGTGATTGTCGCAGTGGATCATGTTTTGGATGGCTATCCAAAGTCAGGTTTTCAGAATAGTCTCATTAATGCGTTGGCAAATTACGAAGTTCAAGACAATGCTGTAGTTTGGGCTGTCCTATCGCGTGCCTTTGAAGACTACAGACATCGACTGTTGCCCTATGCTATAGGATTGGTTCAGGCGCGTGGCGCGCTGATAGACCAAGCACTTGAAAGCTATGATATGACAGAAGCCACGCAGTTTTTCACACCTTTGGTGTACTACAGTCGCGGTTATCTCTATCAAACGTTGGAAGATGATACTCGCGCAAGTCGTGATTTCTATACCTTCCAAGTCTTTCAGGCAGCACATCCTGCTTTAGCAGCCCTGTCTGTTCCCGTAGTAGAAGCCACTGATGTGCTACCGGGTTCAGAAACATGGGTGCTGTATCCGCTGGCGACATATGGCAGCAGTCCAGGGGGAGAGACGGAACGCAATCTGTTTCATCGACCGGCGCGTGAGATCGAAATTGCCCATCGTGATGAGGATGGCATTATGGCGCTGGCGGGGATATTCGAGCCAGACGTGTTTTGGGATCAGCAAATTCCGCACGTATTGTTCTTCAGTTGCACAGACGATATGTGCAGTCGCCCACTTGGTTTGCAAGAGACGTATCTCGGTTTAAATGCTGGCGGCGCTTTGATTGATCTGACATGGGAAAGCGACTCCGCCTGGCTGACGATTACAATCTATGGCTCAGAGTCTTTGAGCGAAACACGTTACATTGTGCTTTTCCCATCTGCACCGGATCCACGCCCGCCAGTCACATGCGCAGCCGGAGGCTACTCACGTCTGCAAAATGGGGATAGCGCATTTGCGACTTTTGGCTTTATCCAGGTCCACGAAGCCGCGGATGAAGACAGTACCGTCCTGTTTCAGGGACGTATAGACTCGCTCGTGACAATTACCAGCGACCTGCGGTGCAGTGATGATGGCAACTGGTACTCCGCCAGATTGCCAGATGGCACGACAGGGTGGGTCAGAGAAGCAGTGGATGGTGCTTACCAGCTGACTCCAGACCGCGAGCTGCCTCCGGTTGAGTCACTGCTCACGCTGCCATAAACAAGCAAGGTGGCAAAGGATTATCACAGTTTTCTGAAAGCCCCTCTCCCAGGCGTACTCGCCGTTCGGGAGAGGGGTTTGGGGTGAGGGCTACGTCGCTTTGCGCGGCAGCAGCATCAGCAGCGCCACGCAGCCGATCAGCGGGAACACCATCGCCCGTTCCAGCCCGAAACGCTCTGCCGCCAGACCAATCGCCAGCGGGAAGAAGCCGTGCGCCAACCCGAACAGATTGCTCAGCACCATCACACTTGCACTGCGCCCTGGCATCACCGTGTACAGGTTGCCCTGCAAGATTGAGTACCAGCCCGCGTTAAAGAAACCGATGATGCCGATCAGGATCATCTTTGGCACGACGCCCGGTACGAGCAGGAAGGCGCTGTACAGCACAAACTCAATCGCGGCGCTGAAACGCAGATAGGTGACGCCGCGCACGCGCTCCAACAGTGGCAGAATGGCAATATCGCCGAGCAAGCCGACGCCCGTCCAGACGACCGCCGCCAGCGCCGCCGTGCCTTCGTCCACGCCGACGACATCGACGAAGTACAGCGCCAGATAGCTGTAGAGCATGTCGAGCATCAGGTCGGAAAATTCGAGCATGATCAGCCAGCGCGTCACGTTCCAGCGCCGCAGCGCAGAGCCGATATGCCGCAGCCCGTCCCAGAAGACGCTCCACGTCAGCGCCTCTTCGTCATCCTCGTCCGCGTCGCCATTGACACCGTTCGGGAACGGCTGCCGCCACAGGGCGATCAGCACCACGAGCGTGAGCGCGGCGCCCAGCCAGTAGAAGCCGCGCCAGCCCAAGTCCGATGCCATGAACGCGCCGATCACCAGCGCGCTGCCCAGCACGCCGAACGACCCCGCCAGCGTCCAGCGCGCCATGTTCTGCTCGTGCCGCTTTGGGTCCATATCCATCAGTGTCGCCTGCGACAGGTTGACGAGCGCGCCGGACGACGGGTAAAGCAGGATGAACGCCGCCATCAGCGCCAGATACGACTGCCCGACCGCGATCATCAGCGTGCCGACCAGAAAGCCGACACCGCCTGCCAGCATCAGCACTCGCCGCCGCCAGACATCGCCCAGCACGCCGATGACCGGTTCAAAAAGCAGGTTTGCCAGTAGCGCAGGCAGCGTCAGCAATAGCCCGATGTCGTCATATGACAGCCCGAACTCATCGCGGATGACGGGTAGCGCGACGACATCCGCCATCGTCACGAACTCGTCGAGGAATTCGACCGCCAGCAAGACGAACACAAAGACGGATAGCCCGCGCAACCTGCGCAGGCTCAGACGTTGGAACATCAGTTGTCTCCTTAACGGAAATCAAAAATAGCCAGTTATCCAAAGGATGCTGGCTTGAGGAACTGATAGAACTTTGTAGGGACGCCCTACAGGGCGTCCGTGCTACAAGTTAGCCGCGGCTGCGGCAGCGTGGAGGTGTGTGTGTGTTCATGGAAGATAGTCTAACGCCAAAACGCCAAGACCGCCAAGGGGAAGAATAATGCTTTTTACGCAGTGGCGCAGGGATGGCGAGACGGAGAGAGTATATCAGGATTCTGATATACTGTTCTCATCTCATGTTGTTTGGTTGATTGAGGAGTAGTGAGCCATGCGGCAGGTCGTGTTGATTCCTGAAGAGGACGGAGATGGCTACACTGTGATCGTTCCGAGTTTGCCCGGCTGCATCAGCGAAGGCGATACGGTGGAAGAAGCGCTCGCCAATATTCGCGAGGCAATAGAACTTCATGAAGAGTCGATGCGCGCACACGGGGAACATGTTCCCGATGACGCACCTGCCCCCATCCTGGTCATGACAGCATGACTGAGTTACCCGTCGTTACAGGTCGAGAGTGCATCAGAGCGTTACAGCGCGCCGGATTTGTGATTGACCGACAGAAAGGCAGCCACGCTACGCTCATACGCGACGATCCATATGCCAGAGTAACAATTCCGAATCATCGGAAGGGGCTTAAGCCCGGAACGCTACGCCGCATCATTCGTGAGGCAGGGTTGAGCGTTGACGAATTCCTCACATGGCATAACGACTGATTTGACTGCCTACAGAGACGCAGGGAATTAGACACTCTGCGTCCCTGAGTTAACAATCGGGATGACTACCCGCTGCTCACCGCCACATGCCCGACTGCCGTCGCGATGCCGTCACGCTTGCCACGCTGGATCGCCAGCTTGACTTCGCCAATCGCCTTCGTCACCTGGATTTCGCGCGGGCAGGCGGGCGTGCAGTTAAAGATCGTGCGGCAGCGCCAGACACCGTTCGGCTCCGCCAGTTCGTCCAACCGCTGTTTCCAGCCTTCATCGCGCGTATCGAAGATGAAGCGGTGCGCCTGCAC
>Ga0224723_1001507_pt1 | contig 13939 bp, 11 predicted proteins | sample Balambano_FR2_Me_FD_161647 | JGI IMG/M metagenome (GOLD analysis project Ga0224723, IMG submission 161647) | Freshwater sediment microbial communities from Lake Towuti, South Sulawesi, Indonesia - Balambano_FR2_MetaG | ecosystem: Environmental > Aquatic > Freshwater > Lake > Sediment | place...
GCCAATCGGATAATTCGTCTCGCGGCTGCTGCGGGCGTGGATGACCGTGCCGCGCTCCAGTTCGAGATGCAGCATTGAATAGCCGCCATGCAGATCATCGGCATAGACCTGCGCCGCCAGCTTGCCTTCGGGGTGAACGCGCGCCGCTTCCGGGCGGAAGCCGACGACCACGCTGCCATTCTGTGGCAAGCCGTTTTGCAGCTTCGACTGCCACTGTTCGGGGACAGGGTATGTGCTGCCGCCGGGCAAGCGGACGCTGCCGCTGCTGTATGTGCCGCTGACCAGGTTCATGCCCGGGCTGCCGATGAAGCGCGCCACGAACAGGTTCGCCGGGTCGTGATAGACTTCGGCGGGCGTGCCGACCTGTTGGACAACGGCGTTCGACATAATCACGATGCGGTCGCTCATCGCCATCGCCTCGATCTGGTCATGCGTGACGTAGACGGTCGTCGCACCCTGACTGATGTGCAGGCGCTTGATTTCGGCGCGCATCGTTTCGCGGAACTCAGCATCCAGCGCGCCCAGCGGCTCGTCCATCAGGAACGCAGCTGGACGCCGTACCAGCGCCCGTGCCAGCGCCACACGCTGCTGGTCGCCACCGCTCAGGCTGCCGGGACGCGCGTCGAGCAGATGCTCGATTTGCAGCATCTGTGCCACATCGTCCACACGCTGCTTGATGTCGTGGCGCATCATGCCCTGCGCCTGCAACGGGAAGGCGATGTTTTCCCACGCCGTCATGTGTGAATAGAGGGCGAAGAACTGGAAGACAAAGGCGATGTCGCGCTCACTCGGATGCAGCCACGTCACATCTTTCGTATCGAAGAGGATGCTGCCAGACGTGACCGCTTCCAGCCCGCTGATCATGCGCAGCGTGGTTGTCTTGCCGCAGCCGGACGGACCAAGCAGGACGATGAACTCGCCGTTGTTGATCGTCAGGTTCAGCGGTTGTACCGCGAAGACATCGCCAAATTTCTTTTCGACGTTTTGAAGCGTAATCGTAGCCACAATGCTAACCCTTACGAATTGCGCCGAACGTGACGCCGCGCAGCAGGTGTTTGCGTAACACAAACGTGACGATCACCACCGGAATCAGAAACGCCAGCGAACCCGCCGCAATCGTCGCCCATTCGATCGTGCCGACGCCCAGCACCAGCGGAATGCTGGGTGGGGCGGTGCGGGCGCGTTCGGACGTGAGCATGAGCGCGAAGGCGTATTCGTTCCAAGAGAAGATCAGCGAAAAGACGGTTGTCGCGGCAATGCCCGTCGTCGCTTGCGGCAGCACAATCTTGCGGAATGCCTGCAAGCGCGTGTAGCCATCAACCAGTGCCGCCTCTTCATATTCGCGCGGGATTTCGTCAATAAAGCCCTTGAGCAACCAGACGGCAAACGATAGATTAAAACTGGTGTAGAGCAAAATCAGCCCGAAGTGTGTGTCGTGCAGCCCTAATTCCTTGTACATCAGGAAGATCGGGATGGTGACGACGACGGCGGGCAGCATCCGCTGACTGAGGATGAAGAACAGCAGGTCGTCTTTGCCGGGGATATGAAAGCGGCTGAAGGCGTAGGCTGCCAGTACCGCAAAGCCGACCGAGAAAACGGTCGAGATGCCCGCGATAATGATCGAATTGATCAACTGTGTGCGAAACTGGCTTTCGCCGATGATGACTTGCCCGCGCTGGAGCATGAGCTGATCAGCCCATGACAGGTCGGTGCGCGCGGCATAGTCGGCGCGTTCGTCGGCGGTGAGCTGGCGGCGCTGCGTGAGCAGGCTGACGAACGACTCCAGCGACGGCTGGAAGAAGACGACAGGCGGGACGGAGACCGCAATCGAATGCGACTTGAAGGCAGTCATGCCCATCCAGACGACCGGGATCAACACGATGATGGTGATGATGACGGCGACGACAGCGCGCACAGCCGTGCGGATGCGCGGACCTGCGCCGACCTTATCAACGCGCGTGGAGAAATTGACGGGTGCCAGCGGTGCAGCGGTCATGTTAGCCCCCTCGCGCGCGATTCAGGGCGCGAATGTACAGGTTGCTGATGGCGATGATGACGACCAGCACGATGTATGCCAGCGCGCTCGACATGCCGGTGTTGAACTGCCCCTGGAATGCCAGTTGATACAACTGCACCGAGACGGTTTCGGTCACGTCGCCGGGACCGCCGCCCGTCAAGCCCATGACCAGATCGAACTGTTTGAACGCCTCAATCGTGCGGAACAGCACGGCGATCAACAGCAGTGGCATGACTTGCGGCAGCGTGATGCGGCGGAACTGGAACCACCAGTTGGCGCGGTCTATCGACGCCGCCTCGTACAGATAGTCGGGGATGGCGCTCAAGCCCGCCAGACACAGCAGCATTACAAACGGACTCCACATCCAGACATCGACGATCACGATTGCCCACAGCGCGAGATTGGGATCGCCGAGCCATTCGGGAGAGGTGTTGATGTTGGTGAAGCCGAGCAGGGGATTGAGGATGCCGTAGCTGGGATTGAAGATCAGCTTCCAGAACGTAGCGACGACAATCGGCGAGAGCATCATCGGCACGAGGATGAGCGTGGTGATCAAGCCGCTGCCCGTGAACTTGCTGCGCAGCAGCAGCGCCAGCCCGAAGCCGACGACGGTTTGCAGCGCCACCGACAGCAGCGCGAAACGCCCGGTCACGGCAAAGCTGTGCCAGAACGTCGGGTCAGACAGGATGCGCTGGTAATTTTGCAACCCGACCCATACGGGCGGCACATCGCTGATGACGGAGTATTCAGTGAAACTTATAAACAGGCTGTAAATTAACGGGAAGATGTTCATCAAGATCAGCAGGATGATCGTCGGCAGGATGAAGAGCCGGACAATCGTCGCATCGCTGAGTTGACGGCGCGCGACAGGTTGTGCCGCGTTCTGGGCTGGTTTCAGTGCGACTTGAGACACGCAACACCTCGATAAAATCTGTGTTTCGCCCGCACCCAGCGGGTGCGGGCGAAACATTAAAATACTACTCGGAGATGTAGCCTGCTTCGACCAGGACGCCGTCCATCTCGGCTGCGATGGCATCCATAGTAGCCGCGGCATCGCCTTCGCCACCCACGACGTAAGCGTGGAGGTTGCGCTGGACGATTTCGAGCAGGGTGCCGAACTCAGGAATGTTGGAGAAGTCCTTGACGAACGTCATCGTCTCGGCAAAGGCGGCGTTGAACGGCGCGACTGCCAGGAACTCATCCGACTCGAGGACGGCGATATTGCAGGTGTAACCGCCCAGCTGCGCCCACTTCAGCTGGACATCTTCCTGTGCGAACCAGAGCAGGAAATCGAGCGATGCCTGCTTCCGTTCGTCGCTGATGTAGTTGTTGACGCTTGTGCCTTGTCCACCGAGCGCGGCATAACGCAGACCCGTCGGACCTTCCGGCATCGAGAAGTAGCCGGTCTGTTCCGAGAACGGATTGATGCTGGGGTTCGCCAGCGCCGGGAAGAAGGCGAAGTAGTTCATGATCATTGCCGCCTGCCCGTTGATGAACAGGTCGTTCATTTCGGCAAAGAAGGCGTTGTTCGTGCCGGGCGGGGCGAAGTTATAGAGTTCACGGTACAGTTCCAGCGCTGCAACGGTGTCGGGCGTGTTCGCTACGCCGAGCGCATTGAAGGTTTCGTCGTACCAGTCGCCGCCGTAGGAGAAGAAGACGTTCTGGAAACCCATCGTGATCGCATCGTAATCGATCTGCGTGTAAATGCCGACGCCGTAAAGCCCTTCATCCTCGCGGGTGAAGAATTCGGCGATGTCGCGCAGCTGCGCCCACGTCGTCGGGACTGCCAGCGGGTAGCCATAAGCCGCCTCAAACGCCGCCATTTCGTCTGCGTTTTCGAATAGGTCTTTACGATACGCCCAGCCGTTGGCATCGCCCTCAGTCGGGTAAGCATAATAGCTGCCACTGCCCGCCGGATATTCACCATAGTATTGCAGCGTCGCGGGGGTGACGGTTTCGGTAATGCCGTTGCTGTTCATGAATTCGGTCAGGTCGATATAGTGACCCTGCGTCACTGCCTGCCCGATCCACTGGCTATCGCCAACCACCATGTCAAAGGCTGTGCCTTGCGCTGCCCATTCCGCCGCCACACGGTCGAAATAGCTGCCCCAAGGCGTCTGGACGACATTGACGGTGATGCCGGTTTCGGCTGTGTAGTCATCAACCAGTTGATCCAGGTAGTTTGCCGGGTCCCATTCCGCCCACCAGATGGTGAGTTCGGTCACGTCCTGAGCGCGCACGCTTACGCCCGTCATCAGCGCCAGCACTGCCATCAGCGCCAGCAAAAGTGAGAATTTCTTCATGGTCGATCATACTCCTCATGTCAAGCATATTCAGATAATCAGCAATCGTATGGAGTTGAGCTATTCCGTTGGGTCGCTGTTTGTCTCCTTTGCGCTCATTTCTGACACTCTGCGTTCCCTTTATCCGCTGTATCCAGCAGGCTCGCATTCAAAGCGCAATTAAGTATCTTCCACTGCAAAGACATGCTCCATCGCCAGCGCCAAAGCGCCGACGATGCCCGCGTTCACGCCCATCGGTGATATATCTATGCGCAGGTGGCGCGTTGCCAGCGGCAGCGAACGATGCAGGATGCCGCGCCGAATCGCCGCCAGAAATTGATGACCGATGGCGCTGACGCCGCCGCCGATCAGGATGACGCTTGGATTGAAGAAGTTGACCAGGGTTGCCAGCACTTCACCGATGGTGCGCCCGCTATCCTGGATGATCTCGTTGGCGGCGGCGTCGCCTTCGGCAGCGGCACGCCCGATGTCAATGGCGGTCAGCCTGCCATCCTGTGCTGCTGTATACCGCGCCAGCACAGCGCTGCGATTCGTGTGTGCGGCGTCCAGCCCGCGCGCTGCGATTGCCGGACCTGCGGCGATAGCCTCCAGGCAGCCGACATTGCCGCAGTGACAGACGGGTCCGTCCTGATCGACACAGATATGCCCGATGTCGCCCGCGCATCCGTCCACGCCGCGATGAATGACACCGTTGCAGACGATGCCTGCGCCGATGCCCGTGCCGACTTTAACGAAGATGAAGTGGCGATGATGAATGCCTGCGCCGCCGCGCAGTTCGCCGAGCGCCATGACGTTGACATCGTTATCGACGATGACGACGGCGTTAGGGAAGGGGATATTGAAGTACTTGCGAATGGGGTAGCCGTCCCAACCGCCGGGCATGATTGGCGGGGCGATCAACATGCCCGCCGCGAAATCGACGGGACCCGGCACGCCGATCCCGATGGCATACACTTTGTCCTGTGACAATCCGCCAGCGGTCAATTTAGACAGCAGCTTGTTGCGGATCAGCGCTAAAACGGGTTCGGGACCTTCACGCACGTCAATCGCACACGTAGCGCGGTCGAGGATTGCGCCTGTGAAGTCCGCCACTGCCAGATCAAACCCCGTCGCGCCGACATCTATACCGACGATATAGCCAAAGTCCGGGCGGAAGCGCAGCACGCGCGGGCGTCTGCCGCCGCTGGATTCGCCATCGCCCGTTTCCTCAATGATGCCAAGTTCAATCAATTCGTTGGTGACTGCCGTGATGGTGGAGCGTGAATACCCCGTCGCGTTGGCGAGGTCTGTCCGCGAAACCTGCGTGCCGCGCCGGAGCATAGTCAATGCTTCAACCTGAAGCGGTTGCAGGCGGAACGGCGTATTTAAAGCCTGAGTTCCATTAAGCAGCATTTCAATCTACCAAACAAGCGGAATAGTTAAATCAACTCTGGTTGGGAGGCTAACACAAGTTGCGTAAAGTTGTCAATCAATTTGTTGAAATTGTCTAACTTGCTTTACGAATTAAACTAACTCCCCACGCCAGCCCGACGAGCAGCGGCGTCACCAGCGTTTCAACATCAGGCAGACCGAGCAGCAGCCATAGCCAGGGACTGAGGACAGCGATTATCACCAGCGCATAGCCGAGCCAGCGCCACTGCTTGTCTGAGCGGAGTCGGTAAAGTGTGATCATGAGAATAGGGATGCACAGGACGAGATAGTAATTCCCTGTCTGTGGCACGAGCAGCAGCGTGACGAGAATTGCACCACAGATGAAGTCAAGTTGGCGCTGCCATTCGGTCGCCGCCTGTGTGCTATCACGCGCTGCGGCACGCCAGCGCCAGAACAGCCAGACGATCAACGCTGCTAAGCCGATAACACTCAGCGGGCGTAGGAGCGCAGGCAAGTAATCCAGCGCCCACACAGGATGGGCATAGTCTGCGTAAGCGCTGACGCCCGCCAGGAAGTCTGGCAGCCACCAGCCAATCCGCAGTATCGCGATCAGACTGGTGATGGCAAGAATGGCTATGAATACCCCGGCGGCTCGCCAGTGTTTGCCGTTCAGGGCATAGCCACCCAGCACAAGGACTGTGAGCGGACCGCTGATGCTGGGCGGTACCGCTGCCAGTGCGAGCGCCACCCCTGTCCAGACGGGGCGCTTGTGCTTCAACAACAGGATGGCGAGCGAAAACAGGAAGACGATGCCGCCTGTGAACTGTCCCCACAGGTAGGAGAGGATAGGATAACGAAAGATAAAGACCAAGCCGATCAACAGCAGCAGGAATGTGAGTGGTGCTGGACGCCAGTTGAGGATACGCAGCCAGAGGAACGGCGTTGCCAACAGTGCCACGAATTGCAGCGTGATCCACAGGGCGATTGCTGTGTCTGCGGACAGAGCAAGCAACGGCGCAAGGAAGACGGCGGAGTAGGCGGGGTGGGCAAACCGCTGTTGGTCAGCGTCTGCGGGTTGTAGCTCGCCGTACATTCCCAGTTGAATGCGATCTGTGACCGTTTGTGCGTAGGGCGACTCACCATTCCAGAACGCCTGCGTCCCGACGTAACGCGGGTAGAGGTCGAAGCGCATTCCGCGTTGTTCGACCAGTGTGTTGCGGCTGAACAGAAATACAGGGATGCAAAGCAGGAGTGCCAGCAGCGTGATTGTAACCGGGTTGCGCACAAGTATTACCTGAAATATCACCGGCAAGACATCTTCCAAGCGTACCCTTGAAGTGTCACATTCTGTCATAAAGGTTGCCGTTCTTATGTTTGGCTGTGGGTGTGTGCCGCTATGATAGAAGTGCGACGCTTTCTTTAGACGATATGTGATCATGCAGCAGACAGCCAGCATATCAGCGCTTCCGCCGCGTATATTTGAAATCCCGCTCACACGACAACTGCGCACCGACCTGATCATCGCACTGGTGCTGGCGCTTATCTGGTGGGGAGCGGCATTGCTGCTGGAACCGACAGGTCTGGTGAATGTGCTGACCGATCAGCGCGGCATCTTCATGCCTGCGGGCGGTAGCCTGGTGAACCCATATGCAGTGGGAGGCTTTTTTAACCCTCCTTGGGCGGCGTACTTGCTCGCACCCTTTTCAATGCTGCCCTTCTGGATTGGTATCCTGCTACAGCTGACACTTTACTTTGTGCTGTTGACGTTGCTGATCCACAAGTACCGGGGTGGCAGGGCAGCGGTGTTGATCACATTAACCTCGTTTGTGGCACTTAACTCGGCTTTAGAACTGAATGTGGAGTGGATGGTGTGTCTAGGGCTGGTGCTGCCTGCCCGCTGGAGCGTACCGTTCCTGCTTATCAAGCCCCAGACGGCATTCGGGATATATATTGGCTATTCCTGGCGTGATTTGAAACGTACTGTATTGTTTGGGCTGCTGTTTGGGCTGGTCGCCCTGCTTCTGTGGGGCTACCTGATCCCGGATATGCTCAGACAGGCACAAACGGCGGCATCCATGCTGCGGGCATTCAACGCTTCGCCGATGGCGATCATCGGCACACCGCTGGCAATCGCGACAGGGTTGCCCGCCGCAACGGTCGGCGCGCCGTTTTCTATCGCCATCGGCTTGTATCTGGCATGGCGTGCCTTCAAACGCAAGGATACAGCACTGGCGATACTCGCGTGGGCGTTCTGTATGCCCTACCTGGCGTTGTATGGGCTGCTGCTGCATCTGGCGTTGCTTGCCGTGCGTGCGCCGCGCGCCGCGCTGATCATTAGCCTGGCAATATGGGCGATTTTTGGCTCGATGCTCGGTAATCATCTGCTCACAAACCTCGCGCGTTGACTCCCCTTCCTGTGCGTGTTAAAGTCCGTGCCTGATCATCTGTTCGTGTGCGCTGGCTGTTGTCATCATCCCCGACGGCGGCAGGCGTTCGTTGTTTATCTTTTCATTTCAGACGGGGAGACTTATCAGCCATGTCGATAGACTTCATTTTTCGTATGGTTGGGATGGTGGTGTGCGCCCTGATAGGGGCGCGCTTTGGGCTGGATAGCAGCCTGGCAATCGGTTTGCCGCCCGATGCCGCGTCGTTATTGTTTGCGCTCGTTGGCGTGCTGTTCGGTCTTATCATCACGCCGTATGTCACACTGCGCCCGATCCGTATTGTCAGCCGCGTGATTAACGGTATGGCGGTCGAGGTCGTCTTCATGGCGATCGTCGGGATGCTGCTCGGTCTGCTGCTCGGCTTGCTGCTTGCTTACCCATTGTCGCTGTTGCAACCGCCTCTGGGTGGGCTGCTGCCGCCGATTATCTCGGTCGTGTTCGCGTATCTGGGGCTAACCCTGTTCACAGTGCGTTCGCGCGAGTTCTGGGCGTTCCTGACAGATTGGCTCGGCATCGGGCGGCGGCGGGCATTCGCCGGGGCAGACATTGAGCGCCAACTGCTGCTCGATACTAGCGTGTTGATCGATGGGCGCATCGTCGATATTGCCAAGACCGGTTTCATGGGTGGCACGCTGGTTGTGCCGCGCTTTGTCGTGCAAGAGCTACAACGCGTTGCCGATTCGTCTGATGCGCAGCGCCGTAATCGCGGGCGGCGCGGCGTGGACAAGCTGAAGGAATTGCAGCGTGAGCCTGCGATTTCATTCAAGATTGTCGATGATGACATCGAAGGGATGGACGAGGTAGACGACAAGCTCATCCAACTTTCGCTCAAGCTGAACGCACCGATTGTGACCATCGATTTTCCGCTGAACCGCGTGGCAGAAGCCCAGGGCGCGACCGTCCTGAACATCAATCTGCTGGCGAACGCCGTGCGCTCGGTCTACATACCGGGCGAGACGTTTGCGCTGCGCATCATTCAGGATGGCAAGGAGATGGGGCAGGGCGTGGGCTATCTGGAAGACGGCACGATGGTGATCGTTGAAAACGGGCGACAGTACATGGATCGTTCGATCTACGTGACTGTCACCAAGCTCATCAACAAAGAGACCGGGCGCATCATCTTCGCATCGCCGGAACAATCCGCGACGCGTGCGTAGGGGTGTGTAGGGGCAGAATGTATTCTGTCCTTTATGTGCATTAATGGGGCAGGATGCAGCCTGCCCCTACAGATACTACATGGCTTCGACCATCGCCAGCACGCGGCAGGGACCGCCGGAGCCTGCTTCCCAACGCGGCACGCCGACGACGACGCTGGCAGACATGCCCATCAACTGGCTGAGGTTGGCGACGTTTTCGACGCCGTATTTGCCCGCGCCCAGAATGCTGAAGTGGACATCGAAGGTCGCGGACGGACCCGGATCGAGGCTGAGCGTATCGACGGCGATGCCGTGAATATCACGTTCGCTGACGAGGAATTCCGCAGCTTCACCGCTGAAGCCGGGGAAGTGCATCACGCCGTCGGCATCAGGATTGCGAAAGTCTTCGACCGATCCCCAACGGCTTTCCCAGCCGCTGTACATGCACACCAGCGCGCCAGTCGGAATGTCCCCATTCGCCGCTTCCCACGCTTCGACGTCCGTCACGTCCAGTGTCGCGTCGGGGTCGTCGGCGGCTTTGGCAGAAATATCGATGACAACTGCCGGGCTGACGAATAACTCAACCGGGTAGTTATCGACCGTTACACCGTCGGCGATGAAGTGCGCTGGAATATCCATATGTGTCCCCGTATGTTCGGCAAATGTCCAATCCTGGATGTAGAAGCCGTCTGCTTCGACCGTCACCTGATCGACACGGCTGGCACCAGGCGTGCCGCCATAAGTTGGCACATCCGGCGAAAAGACGTGGCTCAAATCTATGACGCTGTGCATGTCTGCGCTGGCGCGGCGCGGCACGGTCAGCCCGCTACCCGTGAGCGCGAAGCCGGCGGCTGCCATGCCACCAAACTTGAGCAGGTTGCGGCGGCTCAGTTTGGGCGCGCCTTCGCGTTCAATCCGTCGCAGTACTTGTTGGTGGATATGCGGGGAACACATGGTATTTTCTCCTCACAATCGTAAGTGACAACAGGTGCGCAGACAGTATGGCAATAGCGCGCACGGTAACAGTATAGCCAAAACGCACGAAATCCACCGTTTTCTGTTCATATGTGTAACCGCATTATTGATACGATGTATCAATTTTGCCTAGTTTGATTGAAACAGCCGCATGGCATCACCCGATTAAAGCTCTGCGTGTTACACTCTGGTGCATCTGGTGGTGATGCAGTTTTCAGGATAATGCGCTATGGAACTCGACTCGAATCGCTTTGTGGAAGCGGCAGCCGTCGCGCTGCATGACCAGGATTTGCAGACGGCGCTAACGCGCGGCACAGGCAACGCCAACGGGCGGCGCGCCATCGCGATGGGCGAACTGCCGGATGCGTATGCGCTGCGCCAGCAGGGACGCGGGGCAAAGCTGCGCGCTTTACACGATCTACCTGACCTGCTCGAACAACTGGAAGTGAAACTGACCGCGCGCGGCGGACATGTGTTGTGGGCGAATGATGCGGCGGAAGCGCGCCAGCATGTACTGGACATCTGCCGCACGCACGACGTAAAGCGCGCCGTCAAAAGCAAGAGCATGGTCACGGAAGAGATCGAACTGCTGCCAGCACTGACGCAGGCGGGTATCGATATGGTCGAGACCGATCTGGGCGAGTACATTGTGCAGATCGATGAGAGCCACCCCAGCCATATCGTTATGCCTGTGATGCACATGACCAAAGAGCGCATCCGCGACATCATGATCGACAAGATCGACATGCCGTACACCGACGAAGCGAGCGAGATGACCGCCTATGCGCGCAAGGTGCTGCGCGAGAAGTATTTGCAGGCGGATCTGGGCATGAGCGGCGGCAACTTCCTGATCGCCGAGACGGGGACGGTGGTGGTCGTCTGCAACGAGGGCAACGCGCGCCTGTCAACGGGTGTGCCGCCTGTACATGTGGCGGTCGTCGGCATCGAAAAGGTTGTGCCGACGTGGGAAGACTTCGCTACGCTGGTGCAGTTGCTTCCCCGCAGCGCGACCGGGCAGCGCATGACCGTTTATGTCAACTGCTTCCATGGTCCGGCGGCGGCGCATGAGGCGGACGGTCCCGAACATTTCTATCTAATCCTGCTCGATAACGGGCGCACGAACATTTATGCCAGCGAATACACCGAAGCGCTGGCGTGCATCCGCTGCGGCGCGTGCCTGAACGCCTGCCCGATTTATCAGAACGTTGGCGGGCTGACGTATGGCTCGGTCTATTCCGGCCCCATCGGTGCGATTGTGACGCCGCTGTTGAAAGGCAAGGAAAACGCCGCGCCGCTGCCGTTTGCCAGCAGCCTGTGTGGAGCGTGCAAGTCCGCCTGCCCCGTGGACATCAACATTCCCGACATGCTGCTGATGCTGCGGCGCGATTTACAGCACACGCAGGAAGCGCAGTATCAGGTAGGAATGAAGGGCTATGGCTTCGCGTTCAGCCATCCGCTGCTGTATCAGGTGGGCGGCAAGCTGGCGAGCATGGCAAGCCAGGCAGCCGCGCGCGTGACGGGCGGCGACAAGATTGATGCGCTGCCGCCGCCGTTCGATGGCTGGACCGATACGCGCGATTTTCCGCCGTTTGCGCAGCAGTCGTTCCGCGAGTGGTGGGCGGGGCGCAAGCAGAAGAATTCTTAACGCAGAGATGCAGAGAGTAAAAAGCTTATTCAAGAGGTTGGAGGGGAAGAGGCTGGAGGGATTTCCAAAAGGCGCAATCCGGCGGGTCGCCCGTGCAAACACAGACATTTGCCCTTCTCTTGGCGTGCCTGGCGTCTTGGCGGTTAGATCAAAATTGAATTGAGCCGCCAAGACGCAAAGAACGCCAAGAATAACCCTCTAGCCTCTTCCTCTCCAACCTCTTGAATACGCACTTTTTGATGGATGTCGATTATTTCTCTCATAGCGAGGCACATTATGTCTAACAAAATTGGTGTGGCGATTGTCGGCTGCGGCAATATCGCGGGTCCGTATGCCAAAGACATCAAGACGTACTCTGAACTTGACCTGCGCGGCGTCAGCGACCTCGATATGGCGAAGGCGCAGGCGTTCGCGGCTGAACACGACACGCAAGTGTACGACTCGCTGGAGGCGCTGCTGGCAGACCCGGCGGTCGATATTGTCGTCAACCTGACGATCCACCATGCCCACCACCACGTGATCACGCAGATCATCCACGCGGGCAAGCATGTCTTCAGCGAGAAGCCGCTGGCACTCAACTATGTCGATGCCAGAGGGCTGGTCGCGCTGGCGGATGAGAAGGGTGTGCGGCTGGGCTGCGCACCGACCACGCTGCTGGGCGAGGCGCAGCAGACGGCGTGGCAGCACATCCGCGATGGCAAGCTCGGCACGGTGCGCGTGTGTTATGCCGAAGTCAACTGGGGGCGCATCGAAAGCTGGCATCCCAATCCCGTGCCGTTCTACGATATTGGCGTGCTGCCGGATGTCGGCGTTTACCCGCTGACGATCCTCACGTCGATGTTCGGCGCGGTGCGGCGCGTGACCGCCTATGCCAAACTGTTGTATCCGCAGCGCGTGACGAAAGAGGGCGTGCCGTTCGAGATCACAACGCCGGACATGGTGATCGCGGCGCTGGAACACGAAAGCGGCGTGTTGACGCGCATGACGTGCGACTTTTACGTGCATTCCGAAAACACGCGCCAGAACGGGATTGAGTTTCACGGCGATGCCGGGTCGCTGCTGATGGAGTCGTGGCTGGCGTCCAACTCGAAGCTGTTCACGTCGAACTTTGGCGAGGAACTTGCGGAGCTGCCGCTGCTGCATCCTCAGGAGGAGTACATCCGCTGGGGGCGGGGGCTGCATGATATGGCGCTGGCGCTTCGCGATGGACGCCCGCACCGGATGCGCGGGGAGATTGCGGCGCACATCTGCGAAATCCTGGAGGCGACGAAACAAGCGTACCAGACGGAACGTCCGGTGCAGATCGAGTCGTCGTTCACTGCGCCAACGCCGATGGAGTGGGCGCGCGATTAAGGTGCGTCCACAAACTCCGCCGGAATCGCCTTTGCCAGATAATGTTCCGCTTCTGGATGGTAGAAGACGATGCCCGTGCGGTGGGCGTCGCCCGCGCGGATCGTTAGCAGCACAATATCGGCGTCGTGTCGTTCGGCAACCGCGCGAGCGCGCTCCTCGCTCGTCGTCATATGGACGAACTGGCGTGCCTGCGCGGTCAGCCCGTGCTGCCGAATCGAGTCCATCGCCGCCTGTACCGTGCCGTGATAGAGCAGTTCCGGCGGCACGGCAGGCGCGTAGCTGACTTCCACGCGGCTATGCCCGTAGAGCGCGCGAATTTTGCGCCCGACGATCTCGTAACGCTTCTTGCCACTGCTATCGCCTTCGACCACGCGCAGCAAATCGGCGTGCGTGTACTGATTGCCGAAGCGCCGCACGACCTGCGCCCACACCGCGTCCACATCGGCATAGCCTTCACCGTCAAGCGCCAGTCCAAACTTCCCCGGCTCGTGGCGCAGCAGTACAGCGAGAAACTTCGAGAGGCGGATGAGGTGTTTGAGGTTGGTCATTTCTTCCTGCCAAATCAACCTCACCCCGCACAAACCGCACTTGATAGCGAGTCGCACCCCTCTCCGTAAACGGAGAGGGGACGGGGGTGAGGTTCCGGGGCTAGCCACCCTCAGCGGGCGGCAGTGCGGTGGCGGTCGCCGTTGCGG
>Ga0224723_1001508_pt1 | contig 13929 bp, 21 predicted proteins | sample Balambano_FR2_Me_FD_161647 | JGI IMG/M metagenome (GOLD analysis project Ga0224723, IMG submission 161647) | Freshwater sediment microbial communities from Lake Towuti, South Sulawesi, Indonesia - Balambano_FR2_MetaG | ecosystem: Environmental > Aquatic > Freshwater > Lake > Sediment | place...
CCTTTTCCCCATTCCCTGTTCCCTTCTTACCTGTTCGTCCTAAAATTAATAAACGCTAGAAGTCTAGCAAGCGCAAAATTACAGATTGGAGATTGGAAAAAGCGGTAGGTGTCTTCCCTTTTCCCATCTGAACTGCATTGTGTAACTACTAGACTATGTTTCACCCTTATTAAGGATAGGAGTGCATGTGTGGCAAAATCCCCTAATTATTTGCTAATTGGCTCGACACAGGCGTATAGTGGTAAATCTGCCACTGTTCTGGGTTTGTCTTATCTTCTACAGCAAAAAGGATTGGATATTGCCTACGGCAAACCACTGGGTACGTGTTTTAGTCAATCTAATAATACTGTCGTTGAAGAAGACGTTCAATTTATTACTGAGAGTCTAAAGCTACCGAAGCACCGCATTATACCTACAATATTGGCTTTGGATGAGGTAAATGTTCAAAAACGTCTTTCTGGTGAAGATGAGACCGATTACTCGTTAATTTTGGCTCAGTCTCATTCAGAAATCGCAGTCAATGATTTAGTTGTTCTTGAAGGTGCGGGAGATTTGGAGGAAGGTTATTTATTTAATTTATCTTTACCACAAGTAGCGAATATAGTTGATGCTAGTGTACTGTTGGTATTACGCTATACATCTTTACTTTCTGTAGAAGCTTTGCTATCTGCTAAGCAGCGCTTGGGCGATCGCTTGATTGGTGCTGTGATTAATGATGTTCCCATCCCAGAACTAGAATATATTAACGACACATTACGTCCTTGTTTGGAACGTCAAGGTGTACCTGTTTTAGCTATATTACCCAAAAACGATTTACTCCGCTCCGTTAGCGTTAAAGAACTTGTACACCAACTAAATGCCGATGTCCTGACCAGAAGCGATCGCCTAGATTTATTAGTGGAGAGTTTAGCGATTGGGGCAATGAATGTCAACTCCGCTGTCAAGTATTTTCGCAAACGTCGAAATATGGCTGTAGTCACAGGAGGCGATCGTGTGGAAATTCAACAAGCAGCATTAGAAAGTTCTACCCAATGTCTAATCCTGACTGGCCAATTACCACCCCCTCCCTTTATTGTCTCTCGGGCTGAGGAACTAGAAATTCCGATCCTCTCAGTAGATTTAGATACTCTAACGACTGTAGAAATCGTTGACCGCACTTTTGGACAAGTTCGCGTCCACGAACCAGTCAAAATTGAATGCATTCGCCATCTTATGCAGCAGTATTTTGATATTGACAGGTTACTTCAGCAACTTGGTTTAGAGCCAGTGGGTGTGAGGGTGTAGGAGTGCTGAGTGCTGGGTGCTGGGTGTAGGAGTGCTGAGTGCTGGGTGCTGAGTGCGGAGTACGGAGTGATGGGGTACGGGGTACGGAGTAATAGGAAAAACTTGATAATTTTTCTTTTTTTACCTTTTTACTTCTTCAACTCTTCCCCGCGCTGTCTCTTTTCTTCCCTCTACAGGAGTATGCTTTGTTGCTGCTGCTAATCCGAATACTGGCATATTTGCGTATATTGCTTCATGTGTCCCTGGCTCTATTACATAGGTTTCATGCCATATGCCAACGCTACCGTCGCTACCAATAGCCTGATTAAACTGCTGCCATGCTCGTAAATGCAAGTCTCCCGGATCTCTGGCGAACTTTTCTAAATCCTCAAATGAACGCCAATACTGAACTAATGCTACTCCTGGCCAGTAGCAAAATGTTTCTGCTCCCAAAAAGCCTTTATCTTTGTCTTTATAAAGACTATGTACCATTGGTGGCATTGCCTTCATAACTGGAATCCATTTATGGAAAGCAAAAAATTTATTCACCCGCATCCCAATCAAAAATACAACAAAAGGCTCGTTAATCTCTGCCGTGAATCGTCCTGGTATTACTTGAGACATATGTTTGTTAGGGGTAGAGTCAGGTTTAAAAATCTCTCTGCACAAAATTAAAGATTTAAAGCTAATATGCAATTAGTTGAATATCTATATCTTATATTCAACTAATTGTATATGCAAGAGTATATTGTTAAGAATTATGGCTTTAGCGCATGCAATATTAGCTTCTTTAGTTGAGTGTCCTTGTAGTGGGTACGACTTGGCGAAGCGATTTGATGGTTCTGTAGGGTTTTTCTGGGTAGCGAGTCATCAGCAAATTTACCGAGAATTACCAAAATTAGAAGAACTCGGTTGGATAGAGTCAGAGGCGATCGCTCAATTTCCCCGTCCTGACAAAAAGCTTTACTACATTACGGAACTAGGAAAACAGCAGTTGAGAGAGTGGATTGATAAACCTTGTGAACCAACACTAATAAAAGATGATTTACTGGTAAAAATTTTTGCTGGTTATGTAGTGAATAGTGAAAAAATTTTGGAACAGATAGAGTATCACGAAAAAGCTCATCGTGAAAGATTGTTGGTATACAAGCAAATAGAGCAGCAATATTTTCAACTTCCTATTGAGCAAATGCCGGAATCTGAAAAGTTTCGTTACCTAACTCTGCTTAACGGAATTAATTATGAAACATACTGGTTGGCTTGGTGTAAGCAAGCAATTGAGCTACTAGAGAAATAAATCTAATAGGACAGACGACTAGAATTTGTTTCATGATTCCGGAATTTTACAGAATTATTTAAACAAAAAGCATAGTAAATACCCTCAGTCTGTTAAAATATCTTGGTTGTCTAATCTCCAAAACGTCCGTCTTTGAGTCAGTCAATAGACCTTATCAACAACATCGATACATTAGCGCAAGAACTGGCGACTATTCAGCAAACAGGTTCTAAGCGAATTGCTGTGCTGGGTTCACGCCATGTACCCATAACGCATCAGAATCTCATTGAGATGATGACTTATGCTTTGGTTTTATCAGGCAATAGAATCATTACTTCTGGCGCTACAGGTACGAATTCAGCCGCTATCCGGGGGGCTATGCGGGCTGATGCTAATTTGTTGACCGTTATTCTACCTCAGAGTTTAGAGCGTCAACCATTAGAATCGCGCCATCAGTTAGAACAGGTGATGCATATGGTAGAAAATCCCAGTAATGATCATCTGTCTCTTGCAGAAGCTAGTTACCTGTGCAACAAGGAAATAATTTCTCGTTGTCAGCAGCTCATTTGCTTTGCATTTCACGACAGTGGCACCTTGCTACAAACTTGTAGAGATGCAGAAGATCAAAGAAAAGTCGTAACATTGTTCTACTTTGATTAGTTTCTCGTGTTTTCTTTGTGTTTTACTTTTGTTGTTAGGAAGTAATGCTTCTAGTATTCTTCCTTTTAATCGACAATTAGTAATTACCAGATTGTCTTGGTGCAAAGCTTAGCTTTGCCCATGCAACTGGTTCTCTGTAAATAAACTAATGACTATATGGTTATTTTTTTGTATTGTATTGTCGCCGCAGCGGTGTTAATTTATTTACCTTATCTAGTAGTAGTTTACGGGCGTGTCAGTGTTGGGTATGATGTTTCTGCCCCTCGTGCCATGTTTGATAAATTACCACCCTATGCTCAACGAGCTACTTGGGCCCACCAAAACTCGTTTGAAGCATTTATGATTTTCGCCGCAGCAGCGTTAATGGCTTATGTAACTGGTGTGGATTCGCCAAACGCAATTTATGCAGCGATCGCTTTTGTTGTAGCCCGGCTGTTATATTCAGTTTTTTATATTTTGAATGTACCATTCCTGCGAGCGCTGATGTTTGCCATCGGTTCCACTGGGTCTTTTACTCTCATGGCCCTCAGCATTCTCAAGGCTAGGGTGTAAGGTAAAAGGTAGAAGGTAAAAATAATGTAATAGTTTACGGTTAGAAAAGGCTAATATTTATGTGGCACAATCTTCGATGTGTATAGCTCTTATTCCTTTTACTTTTACCTTGGCGATTGAGTAACTCTTATTCCTTTTACTTTTACCTTCTACCTTCTTTTTATGGCTTCTACCTATTCTTTTGACATTGTGAGCGACTTTGACAGACAAGAACTAGTCAATGCTGTTGACCAAGTTGTCAGAGATGTTAAAAGTCGTTATGACCTTAAAGATACCCAAACTAGTGTTGAATTAGGTGAACAAGCTATCACTATCAATTCAGACAGCGAGTTTACGTTAAACTCTGTACACGATATCTTGCGAGAAAAAGCAGCAAAACGCAATTTATCGCAAAAAATCTTTGACTTTGGCAAAATAGATTCAGCAAGTGGTAATCGGGTTCGTCAAGAAATCACCCTCAAAAAAGGTATTTCTCAGGAGATTGCCAAACAAATTTCCAAGTTGATTCGTGACGAATTCAAGAAAGTCCAAGCTTCAATACAAGGTGATGCTGTGCGTGTTACAGCTAAATCTAAAGATGACTTGCAAGTTGTCATTCAACGTATAAAACAGGAAGATTACCCCGTCGCTTTGCAATTTACTAATTATCGGTAGTAGTTAATGGTTACTGGGTAGTGGTGAGTGGTTAGTAGCTGATAAGGAAATAACTACCACCCACCAACTACCAACTAACTACAGTACTTTGTGCGTGTGAGAGTGCTGTTTTATGTTGTCTTCTTTGGAGACAGAACGTGTAGCGTTTAATACTCTCTTTCTTTCTGTGGAATAATTAAGCTCAGTGAAAGTAGTACCCAGTGCAATTAGAGATTGAGCAGATTCACGACGCTTGTAGGTACGAGCAGATGAAAATGCTCTCAGTACAAATTCGTCACCAAATTGGGCAGATTCTGGAAAACCAGGAGGAGCAATTAAATTACTACCGTCAAATACATTTCCTAAAGTTGTAGCGTAAGCTAGCTTGTAGGAGGTGGGAATACCTTTCAGTATTGCCTCTAAAGCTGCGGAGGGAATAGGTTCTATTACTTCGATTTGATGAACTTCTCCGTCTTCTTTGATGAAGCAGGTTGCCAGACCAATAACAATATAATCATTTGCTTCTAAATCAGGCGCGTCGGAATAAGAGATTAGAGTTGCCATAAAAGTGAGGAGTGCGGGGTGCAGGGTGCAAAATTTATTGTAGGGTAAACAGTTGTTTGCTGTCTTCAGTTATATTTTCCAGGGTGAGGGGTACGGGGTAGTCAAAAAGAGCAATATCGTACATTAAACAACAGTACCACTCGAAGTTGAATGATACGTAATAAAATTAATTATTAACATTACCTAATATTTTTGATAATACTCTGCACCTAGGATGGTATAACTGATATTGCGAACAAAAGTACTACTTGCGGAGGAAGCGTGGTTCTTAGCTCTACATTGAGATTTATACTTAGGATTTTCAGGAATTGGACTTGGGGATGAAGTATCTATGATTGGATTGCTTAACGATCAATCTTATGTAGGAAATTGTCCGTCAGCTTAGCATAAGTCTAAATTTAGACTTTAATAAGTAGATTAATCGTTATAGAAGAAAAGTATTAATAGACACCTTTTAAAGTGCCACAGGGGCAAGCCTACAAGTACAGCAACAATTATAACTTTATCTCCTAGAGCAACCAGCCAAGGCAGGAAGATATGAATAGTCACTCATTTTTTTCATCTGGGGACAAGAAAAATCACCGCATCGAAGCTGTTGTAAAAAATACAATAAATCATCAGCAGAACAAGTGTAACGAAGGTAGCGATTTTACTTTTGGTGATGGCTACTTACGTTCATGTGCTTTAAAATCTGCCCAACAAGGATGTTATAGTTATGCGATCGCTTTGTTAAGCCAGTTAATCTACCGTTCTCCGGAAAATGCGATTGATTACAACAATCGAGGGCTGATTTATTTTCAGTGTGGAGAAACCCAAAAAGCTTTTGTTGATTACAATACTGCATTACAACTCAATCCCAACTTAGCATCAGCATATAATAACCGTGCTAACTACTACGCTGCCTGTGGAGAGCTGGTTAATGCGATCGCTGATTACGACCGAGCAATTGATTTAAATCCCAGTCATGTTCGCGCTTGGATTAATCGAGGTATTACCTTGCGTGATTTGGGACAATACGAAGAAGCTATTGATAATTTAGAAGTAGCTCTACTTTTTGGTCAACTAAATGGTCATATCCTAGCTGAACGCGGTAGAACATATCATTTGTGGGGAGAATGGAATTGTGCGATCGCTGATTATCGTCGCGCTCTCAGCCACCTCCCATTATCCGATACAGTAGATAAACCAGGTTGGCGTTTACGTTTACAAATTGAAACTTGGCTTGCGGAGCTACTTTCTTGTTAGAATTCTATAACTAACAGGTGATAACTACATAACTTTAAAGAAATAAAGTTATTAGCTATTAACTATTAGTAACAGTTAGTTTTAGCGGTATTTATACCTAAACACCGTACTTTACTGCTTAAGGTGAGGATTCTGGTTCTGATCCAGCTTCACCTTTTGGTATCACAATTCGACGTTGGGTAGGGTCAAAACGATATCCTTGCTCTTGCATGATATTTTTAGTTTGACGTGGGTCGAAATTGCGGCCAAATTCTGTATTTAAGGTATTTACCCTCCCTTCCACCAACTTCAAGTCAGTACGAACTTGACGTAACTTTTCTTGCTGTGACCAATGGTTAGGTAAAAGTTGGACTAAAGCAAATAAGGCTATTACTGAGATAGCGAGATTAACGCTTATTTTAACTGAGGTTTCCAACGCCATCACTTGGTGAGAACGTTGACGTAATTTCCGCTTTGGTCGGGGGACAACCCGGGGTTTTTGTATGGGTTGTAGTGGGGGTTTAGATGGTTGAATAGCATTCATAGTAATGAAAACAAACTCGCGCTATGAAATGGCAAACTGTAAAAAGCACGTTTGTGCTAATTCCGGTTTTATTTAGCTGTCATATTACTTCATTTTTTGGTAAATGCTACACGTATGCTAACTGTAAAAAACTAAACTTGGCAACGTAAGTGTTACTTATATAACAAATTTCAACTTAAAAAATGAAACGTCGGAAGAGGAATAATTAGTTGTAGCTCCCCAACTTCCTGTAGAAAGTCGGGGAGCATTTATCCTCTAGCTTATTTGTTGTAAAGTTCTGTTGCTAATCGCCAAGCGAGAACACCTGGAATTAGGGCTACAACAAGAGCAATATAAACTTGAGTATCTGAAATGGACATAATTTACAAACCTCCAATTTCCATCGTTTGTAAGTAGTTCGTTTACTACTTTTCACTGTTTTGCCAAAATAGGGGAATAGGTTGTTACAAAAAGTAGGGAACAGGGAAGAGGGAGAGGAAACCTGTCTTTTAAGATTTTTTAACAAAAATATACAATTATGGATTTTTATTTAGGAATAGATTTTGGAACTTCTGGTGCAAGAGCTATAGTGATTGATGCTGGCAGTCAAATCCAAGTAGAAAAGCGGTATAGTTTGGGAGTACAAGATCCTGTTGAGTGGCAACTCGCTTTATTTGGGCTTTTAGAGCAAATTAATGGAAAGTTACGTGGAGAAATAAAGGCGATCGCAATCAACGGTACTTCTTCCACTGTGTTAATGTGCGACGCTGCTGGTAATCCTGTAGTTCAGCCTCTACTATATAACGATGCACGAGCAGGAGCAATGCTGGCACAATTGCAGGCGATCGCGCCGAAAAATCATACTGTATTAAGCGCTACATCTAGCTTGGCTAAACTTCTATGGATGTCTCAACAACCATCATTTTCCCGAGCCAATTATTTCTTACATCAAGCAGATTGGTTAGGATTTTTGTTGCATGGGCAATTAGGTATTAGCGACTACCACAATGCTTTGAAGTTGGGTTACGATGTGGAAGAACTACAATATCCCCAATGGTTAGAGAATTTAGAGTTACCAATCTTACCGTTAGTAAAAGCCCCTGGAACCCCCATTAGCCAATTGCGTAGTGAGATTGCAGCTAATTATGGGATGAGTCAAGATTGTCTTGTTTGTGCTGGTACAACCGATAGTATTGCAGCATTTCTAGCTAGTGGAGCTTCTTGTCCTGGAGAAGCAGTCACCTCTCTTGGTTCTACTTTAGTTCTCAAGCTGTTGAGTCGTGCTCGTGTAGAAGATGCAAAATACGGAATTTATAGTCATCGTTTAGGAGATTTATGGTTAACTGGGGGTGCTTCTAATACAGGAGGAGCAGTGTTACAACATTTTTTTAATAATACTCTTAAAGAATTAAGTCCTCAGATAGATGCAGCCAAAGAAAGCTACTTGGATTATTACCCATTATTAAAAAATGGTGAACGCTTTCCGATCAACGACCCAAATCTCCCACCTAGACTAGAACCTCGTCCTGATAGTGACGTAGAGTTTTTGCATGGATTGTTAGAAAGCATAGCCAGAATAGAAGCACGGGGTTATGAATTATTACAGCAATTAGGTGCAGATAAATTAATTCGTGTTTACACTGCTGGTGGTGGTGCAGCAAACCAGACTTGGACAGCAATCAGAAAGCGTCGTTTACAAGTTCCTGTAGCAGCTTCTGAAAATGTAGAAGCTGCTTACGGAACAGCACTTTTAGCAATGCAGGGTATGAAACTGTAACTTAATTTATTATCACCTATTGTCATTGCAAGAAAAATAAGAAGTTAATTGATGGAACTTCAAAGTGGTAAGCAATGTATATTGTTGAGTAGCTTTGAGTAGGATTTATATAACGGAGTAGAACAAACCTATTAAAATGCTTAATAAAGTTCTGGAATACAATGGGGAGGTATTTTGATGAGTCAAGTCAACTATGCTGCTATGTCAGATAAGGAGTTGAAGCAGTATTTTCTACAACACCGCGAGGACAAAACAGCTCTCCAAGCTTATCTAAATCGACTTCATAAACACCCACGACAAATTATTACAAATGTAGACGATCCAGATTTTGATAGCAAAATTCAAGCAGCAATTTTACGGCAAATTGAAGCAGCACAAAGTAACGATGACCACACAGGTGGATAATTTCATGGTCTTCAATGAGTTTATCAGCAACGGTTACATGGATATCAAATGTAGCTTGTAGAGGTTGGATTATTGCGCGCCGTTGAATTTTTGTTCAGCATTAACTCGCTGCTGCAAATATATCGGAAGCCGTTAGCTGTAATGAATTAAATGTTGGGGAGTATAAGCGATCGCTACTACGAAATTGCAGTGGCTTTTGGTACTTATTTCCACTAGCTGATAACAAATAAATCGATATCGTCGGTTGCTTTGGATTTCCAATATAATCTCGACCACCTAAGCCCAAGTAATCCACAATCCAGTATTCCGGTATACCCATTGTACTGTAGTCTTCTACTTTTCTTGCATAATCATTTTGCCAATTAGTGCTGACCACCTCGACCACAAGTTTAACGGAAGTTCCCAACGTGATGATAGGTTCCGAAGACCACAAAGGTTCAGAAGCGATGGCAACTTTGTCTAAGACTACTACATCGGGACGGAAAGCTGTTGAAAAACCAAAAGGTTTAATTAAACAACGGGTTGGTGTAAACCAACGAACGTTTAATCGCTCTATCTCCACATTAACTTTTCGTAGAAGAAAAGCAGCTACTTCTTCATGAAGTCCTGTTGGTTCCATGTCAATTAGTTCCCCATCAATTAATTCGTAACGCTCGTTATCTCCATACAAAGTGATAAAATCATCGAATATTAGGAGTTTTGGAGCAGCTTGTGCCATAAGAATTATGCCTCCTAAGGAAAGCCAAGCAGAATAAAGCAAATCTTGCATATTATAGCTAAAGTTTTTGGCCTTCCCTCTTCCTAATCAGCGTAAATCATTTGAGATACTTTCGGGGGTTCACTACCAATGTGAAAAGCTCTAACCCGGTCTTCAATAAATTTATCAGCAACGGTGACACGCTCAAATTGTCGTTTATGTTCTGCCCAAGATTCTAGAATTGATGTTTCTACAAAGCGACTAGGGTCAGATAAATCTTGATATAATCCCCATTGTATAGCTCCATCACGACGACGAATTTTACTGAGTTCTGCCATTGCTTGGGCAAATTCGTCAGCTTGAGCTGGATCAATACGATATTCTAAAGTAACAAGTACAGGCCCATCATTGGGACAAGGTTCAAAGGCATGGGTAGGTTGATCCCAGTGTAGAGATGCACTTAAATCTAATTTTTCTGCACAGCGTAGACGATAACGTACAGTTAATAGTACACTCACAAACAATCCGACACTAGCAGCAGTTAGAGCAACAGAAATATTTGTACGCTGAGCTACAGTACCCCACAGTAAGCTACCGAGGGTCATTCCTCCTTGAAATACCAGTAAATGTACAGATAAAGCTCTAGCTCTTACCCATGTAGGAACGGCTGTTTGAGCTGCGACGTTAAAACTAACCATGACGCTAAGAGAGGCAATTCCTACTATTACCATGACTGGACACACTAAGTAGATACTACGAAAGTATGACAGTGCTAGCATCATGACTGCCATTAATAATGATGCTCCTGCGACTATTTGATCTAAGTTAAATCGTTCTCGCAGTTTGGGTAAGATAAACGCTCCTGATAAACCACCGATACCCCAAAATCCTAGAATAATACCGTAGCCAAAAGCATCTACTTTCAATTCATTACGTCCTAATAATGGTAGTAAAGCGAACAAGGCACTACCAAAAATAATATAGGACGCTGTTCTAATCATTATTGATTGAAAAACAGGAGCATAGCGTACATAACGTATTCCAGCTTGCATGGCGCCAACGAAACGTTCTGTAGGTAAGCCACTTTTTTGAGGTGTGCGTTTCCACTGATAAATTACTAGTATTACTCCGACAAATGTTGCAGCGTTAAATAAGAAAACTGCTCCTGTACCAGCTTCAGCGATAATTATACCCGCGATCGCAGGTCCAATGGAGCGTGATAAGTTGATGACAATCCCACTGAGGGTGACGGCTTGAGGAAGTAATTCTTTGGAAACTAATTCAGGTGTCACAGCTTGCCATACTGGCATATTCATGGAACTACCAACACTCAAAGCAAAAGTTAAAGCTAAGAGTATCCACGGAGTAGTGATGTTTCCGATAGTTAGAAGTCCTAAGAGTGCTGCTATTGCTAACATCCAACTTTGTGTCAACAGCAGCATTTTTCTACGGTCAACTACATCAGCGATCGCTCCTGCTGGTAGTGCCAAGAGAAAAAATGGTAAGCTACCTGCTGCCTGCATCAATGCTACTAAGATGGGCGAATTGGGAGCTAGAGAAGTCATCAGCCATGCAGCACCCACATCATGCATCCAAGTACCAATGGCTGATACTGCTGATGCTGTCCACAAAGCACGGAATACCGGCTGACGTAGGGGACTCCACATGGAAATGGGAAGATTAGGGGAGGTAGAAGACAAAGTAAAACAGTGTTAAATAAGGGCTTTTATTTGAGAATATAAATAATGACAGAGCAAAAAGCAACTTTTTCTTGAAATCAATAACAGCTATTAATTTCTGAGAAGCTAGATTTTAAGAAGATTCCGAATTGCTCAACACTTTTATCAATTGTGGCTAGATAATTAGTATACAGAGGGTAACGTTTGGAAGAACCGACGACAGAACAGTTAGTGCAAATGTTCCGCTTGACTTATTTGCTGACGGGATACGGTCAATTTGTAAGTTTGGTAACAATAGATGATAGGGATGGACGATTAATTATCTTGTCAGGACGAGAAATTGATATAGCAATTGACAAACAAGGGAAGGTAAATTATGAACGAACCGAATTTCAAAACAATGAGTAGACAGCAACTCAGACAGTATGTCTTGGATAATCCTAGAGACAAACAAGCTTTATATGAGTTATCAGACCGGATAAAAGCAAACAGTCAACTTATTACCATAGAGGAACTTGAAGAGCGTCTCAAACAAGGTTAGTACATATTATATCCCATGCCTATAATTTCCGCTCCTTACCCTATTATTGCAAATCTTCTGGGCAAAGGCTATTGAGACAGTGATATATCCAATATTCCCGCTTCTAGCAAAAGCTGACGTTCCTCTACCCTGTCAGGACGATTCAACTGTAATAACCGAACCGTAACGCGACCTTTAGCTGTTAGAGGTATAAATTCAGCACCTTTAATCCGGAAATGGTTGTACCATAAATCTTGGCGAGGATGGTACAAGGGTACGATCTCGCCTGTTATTGGATCAAGCGATACGAGATCACTTCCTTTATGCTTGTTACATAAAGTACAGGAAAAAGCTAAATTTTCGGCTTCAGTTAGTCCACCATGTTTTTCGGCAATAATGTGGTCAATCTCGTGAGGAACGAATGAAGCTACATCAGGTATTAGGCAATACTCGCAACAGCCTCTTGCCCGTTCGTAAACCTGTCTTCGCAGGATTACAGGAATGTAGGTTGTACTCATTGAGAATAAGCTTCCTTAAGCTTCAAGAACGCTTTAGCTTTTGCCATTCTCACGATATGTTCCAGATACTGATATCCTTGCCATAGCTGTTCTTCATCAGGAGTCAAACCTACCGTCTGATTTTTCTCTAGCAAGGTAGTAATCTGAGCTTGCAGAGTTTCAGAGGGACGCAGGGCAATAATGGCTTCGGGAGTGGGGAGAGTTGCCATAAATTCTAAGACTTCAGCTAACCCTGAAAATCCAATCATGGTGACAACATTCAGTTCTCGCAACCCCAACTCTAAAATTTGAGGCAGTTTATCTTTAAAAGGATGAAGTTGAGCAACAACTTCATCAGGTAGGTCAAAAGTCACTTGCATAGTTGTAGGCTTTTACTACTAGCATACACCTTCCCTATTTCGCAGAACGCAATATCGCATCTAATAATCCTGGAAATAGCGCTTCTAAATCTTCTCGGCGTAGACTGTTAATATGTTGTGTTCCTTCTTTGATGGTCATCATCACTCCTGATTCCCTTAAAATCCGAAAATGATTCGACATCGTTGACTTGGCGATCGCAAAATCAAAGTCCGCACAGCATTGCTCCCCAACAGTCGCTAACCGTCGCACTATCTCCAAGCGTACTGGATCGCCTAAAGCATACAGCACCCCCGCTAAGGAAATGTGTTTTCGGTCTGGATGGTAGAGAAGTCTCATACTTGCATCATTTGGTAAAATGAGTTATTGTTTATATATTCGATTATATCGAATTATCGAATTATATAGGAGGACGAATATGTCATCCGTTGCAAACGTAACAGAAGCCACATTCAAACAAGAAGTGTTAGAAAGTGGGGTTCCGGTGTTAGTTGACTTTTGGGCGCCGTGGTGTGGGCCTTGTCGCATGGTAGCTCCTGTGGTAGATGAGGTAGCTAGCGAGTACGAAGGACAAGTGAAAGTGGTGAAGCTGAACACAGATCAAAATCCTACAGTCGCCAGTCACTACGGAATTCGTAGTATTCCCACGCTCATGGTGTTTAAAGGCGGTCGGCAAGTTGACACAGTTGTGGGTGCAGTGCCGAAAGCAACTCTCACTAAAACCTTAGCACAGTATCTGTAATTAAACTAATAGCTAATGGTTAATAACCGTTAGCTATGATGGCTGTAAAAAGTTGCTTCCCACAATTATGTCTACCAATTTAGATGTCATCAGAACTTGGTATAAATCAATGTACCAAGGAGATAAAGAAAAAGCCCGAGAACTTTTAGCTCCTGGGGTTGAATGGATAATTAGTAGTGAATTTCCAGCAGGTGGTACATACATTGGGGTGGAAGCAATATTTCGTGAGTTTTTCCCAAATTTGCTTAGTAATTTTAGCGAATGGACAGCGAAAACCGAAGAACTAATAGACGCTGGGGATGTAATAGTTGCTTTAGGTCATTACCAAGGATATAGCAAAGTAACTGGCAAGAAAGTAGTTTCACCTTTCGTTCATGTGTGGAGACTACGAGAGGGGAAAATTGTCAAAGTGCAGCAATATACGGATACTGCTTTGATTTCTAAAGGGATAGGGTAGGGAGGGGGAGGTGATGGAGGTGATGGAGGTGATGGAGGTGATGGAGGGAGAGGGGGTAGAACTTCACTCAGCACTCAGCACC
>Ga0224723_1001510_pt1 | contig 13916 bp, 11 predicted proteins | sample Balambano_FR2_Me_FD_161647 | JGI IMG/M metagenome (GOLD analysis project Ga0224723, IMG submission 161647) | Freshwater sediment microbial communities from Lake Towuti, South Sulawesi, Indonesia - Balambano_FR2_MetaG | ecosystem: Environmental > Aquatic > Freshwater > Lake > Sediment | place...
GGTTTGTAGTCAATCCGCTGTCCCAAGCCGAGCTGTTCGAGCATGGCGATCGCCTGGGCGCGTTTGGTTTTAAAGCCTCCCAGCAGTTCCACTGCCATCTCGACGTTTTGAGCGGCGGTCAGCGATTCAAACAAATTGTGTGCCTGAAAGATAAAGCCGATGCCGCGTCGGACTCTGACTAACTCGGCGTTGCTCATGCCGACTAGCTCTTGTCCCATGACCTTCAGGCTACCTTCGTGCAGCGTCCGGAGTGCTCCAATTAAGCTGATGAATGTCGTCTTACCGGAGCCAGACGGTCCGGTGATAATGGCAATCTGACCTTTGGGAAAGTCGATGCTGATGTCAAACAGGGCTTGCTTGCGGAGGTCGCCCTGCCCAAAGTAGTAGTTCAAGTTGCGGATCTCTACGGCGAGGTCGATCGCAGCAATCGTTGCTTGAGCAACGTGACTATCCAGCAGTGGGGTTGAAGGTTCCATCATCCAAACACCTCAGCGGGGTCTGTGGCTTGCACTTTGCGAACGGCGATCGACCCCGCAATTAAACACATCATAAAAGTTAATATCAACGTTGAAATCGCCCGATCGGGGGTCATTCGCATCAACAGTCCGGTGGCGTTGGAGGTCAAGCTATAAAGCAATACGCTGACACAGCAGCCGGGAATAAAGCCTAACACTGAGAGAATGGCGGCTTCTTGCAGCACCACGCCCAGCAGGAAAATGTTTTTGTAGCCCATTGCTTTGAGCGTGGCGTATTCTGCCCAGTGGTCAGCAACATCGGTGTAGAGAATTTGATACACCAAAATCACGCCAACGATAAATGCCATGCCGGTGAGCAGGGTAAACACAAAGCCGATGTTGGTGTTTTCGCGCCAGTAGGTGAGTTCCTGCTGCACAAATTCTGCTTTGGTCATCACCTGCACGTCTTTGGGCAAGCGTTCTGTCAGGGTTTTGACCAGCACTTCAGGGTCGGCACCTGCCGCAACTTTGAGTAACCCCAGGTCTACGGTTCCCAGCGTGCGGCTGTCTTCTTCAGGACCCAGATTGGCAAAGTAGCGCAGGAAGTTTTGATCGCTCATCACCAGGTTGCCGTTGCCTGCTGCGAAATCGGTGCCCAGGCTAAAGGTGCCAATGACACGAACTTGGCGATCGGACAGTTCCGTAATTGTACCGGGCGTAAAAGTTCCCAGCTCTGGGCGCGATTTGTCATCGACCAGGGCAGTATCCGGTAGCTTCAGTCCTTCAATCTGTGCCTGAATTGCGGGCAGCGGCAAAACGGGGTCTTGCAGGTTAAACGCCAGCACCCGCACGGGACGAGTCAGTTTGGTGTCGGGGTTCTTCCAGTTGGCGGTGTTGGTATACAGCGGATAGGCGGCGGCAATGCCTTCAAAGGTCTGGGCTTGATAAAGCCGTCGTCGGGCAAACGCTTCTGGCACAAACATGTTGTATTTTTGTTTGTTCACCAGAATGATGTCGGCGTTAAAAAGCTGTAAGAGCTGCACCTGACTGTCATACAGCGCGTTTTTGAAACCGTTAAACAAAAACATCAGCAGCACCGCGAAGGCAACCCCAGCCAGCGAGGTCAGCAGTTTGCGGCGATCGTGGGTTAAATTCAACCAGGCTAAAGGCGTGCGGCGAATCATGAAAACACCTCTGCTGGGTCAGCCGAGATTACTTTGCGGACTGAGATCAGTCCAGACACTGAGCACATAAACAACGTCAGAAATAACACAAAAATCGCGCGTCCTAAATTCATGCTCATGGGCAGGCTGCCGCTGGTTGCTTTGGTTGCCAGCGTATATAAGCCGATCGACAGCACCAGCCCTGGCACGTAGCCCATGCCCGCCAGCAGCACGGCTTCTTGCAGCACGACCGAAAACAAATAGCGGCTGCGGTAGCCCATTGCCTTGAGCGTGGCGTATTCTGCGATGTGGCTGGCAATATCGGTATAGAGAATTTGATACACAATCACGGTGCCAACGATAAAAGACACAATCACACCCAGGCTGAAGATAAAGCCGATCGACGTGGTGGCAATCCAGTAAGTCCGCTCGCGCTCAATAATTTCTGCTTGCGTCAGCACCAGCACGTCTTGGGGCAGCTTGGCGCGCACTGCCTGAACGATCGCTTCTACGTTGGCTCCCGGTTGCAGTTGAATTAAGCCCAGGTCAATGCGATCGAGCGGGCGCGGGTCAAACAGCCGCCGAAAATTTTGGTCGCTGGTGATCAAGGTGCCGTCTGCCGCAAAGCCGCCGCCCAGGCTGTACTGTCCGCCGATCTCCACGCGGCGGCGGTCAGATTCGGTTTCTAACCCGGTGGTCTGTGGTCCAAATTCTGGGCGCGAGAAGCGATCGATCAGCACGGTGTCAGGGCGTTCCAGCACAGCGATCGTTTCCGGCTGCTGTAGCTCTGGCAGGGTAAACACTGGGTCGCGGGGGTTAATGCCATAGACAAACATCGATCGATTGCGGCGGGTTTCGGGGTTGCGCCACTGCTGGTAGCCGACATAAAGCGGCATGACGCGCTGCACGCCTTCGATGCCTGCAACTTGATACAGCCGCTCTTGCGGAAACGTTTCGGTCGTGCTGATCTCCAGACTCTGCGGTGAAATCAAAAAGATTTGAGCATTCATCCGGCTGTAAATCTGGCTGGCAGTAGTGGCTAGCGCTCCCAAAAATCCCAGATTCAGAAAAATCAGCAGAGTGGCAAAGGCGACTCCGGCGATCGCCACCGTCAGGCGCGTGCGCTCATGCAGCAGATTTAACCAGGCTAGCGGCGTTCTCATGGAGCAGTTTGCGGTTCAGTTTGCGGTTCAGACTGAGCGGGGGCAGGTGTGGCAGTGACATCTGCCACGTCAATTCGGACATCCACTTGCAGATTGGTCAACTGCCTGACAGGTTCACTCTGGTCGAGGCGAATCTTGACTTCAACCACGCGGGCATCGGCATTGGCAGCGGGGTCGTCGTCCAGGATATTGTTTTTGAAAATCTGCGTGCCAATGTGAATCACCTGACCGTTCAGGGTTTCGTCAAAGGCACCGTTGCGGCTGTTAATTGTTGCTTGCTGCCCCAGACGCACCAGCCCCACGTCGGTTTCATACACTTCTGCCACAACGTTCATCTGGCGGGTGTTGCCCAGTTCTAAAATGCCAGCATCGCCGATCGCTTCGCCTGCCTGGGTCAAGATCCGCAACACTTCTCCTGGGCTGGGAGCACGAATGACCGTGCGCTCTAGCTTGGCTTCTGCAAGCTGTAAATTGCGGACAGCCGATTGCACTTCTACCTGGGCTTGCGATCGTGTCAACTCTGCCTGGGCAGACTCGATTTGTGCCTGGGCATTGCTCAGGTCACGATTGCGCGCAGATTGCAGCAGAATCAGTGTGGCTCTGGCGTTGTTGAGTTCTTCTTGCTGACGGCGAACTGCTGTCACCTGTTCGTCTAGCTGCTGTCGGGCGATCGCGCCTTCTTGTTCTAGCAGGCGATTGCGATCGAGGTCAGCCTGCGCCAGCTCAAGTTCTGCTTCGAGCTGGCGAATCGTTGCCTGCTGCGCCTGAATCTCATAAGACTGCGGCTCGTCAATTTGCCCCAGCCGGGTCTGCGCTTCTTGCACCTGCGCCCGACCGTAAGTGGTTTCTGCCTGAAGCCGTGCTTGTGCTTCAGCGAGCTGGCTATCAGCGTAATCTCGCTCAGCTAACCGTTCTTCATAGCTTTCCAGGTACGCCAACACTGCGCCTTGTTCGACATAGTCTCCCTCTGCGACAAGCATTTGACTGATGCGCTCGGTGTTGGGACCGCCGACCGTCACGACTTCCCCTTCTGGCTCTAGCCTGCCCAGGGCAGCAACCGTCACTTGCTGAGGCGGGGGCGCAGCCTCCTCAAGAGCTGCGTTCTGCTGAGAGACAGTGATGAGCCGTAGCGCCAAAAATCCTCCTCCCAAGAGCAGGAGCGTTGCTAGCCCCAACCAAATTCCTCGTTCCTGCCAGGAACGCTGAAGATTACTTACGCTCATAGCCACTGGCATCCTGATAACATCATGGTTTGGATTGAGTCTGACTAAAGCAATTTTTTTTAATAATTCCTTTAAATTTAAGTCTAGGGGTCGAATTGAAGCGTCTACCCTGAGTGCTAACGTGCACTGCACAGTGTAGTATAACCGTTCCCATACAGCTACACTACACCGTGCAGTGTATTGTGTCTATAGAACTTCATCAAACTGCTGCCGAACTCGAATCGATCGTCGAAGCAGAATCCTTTGAGTCCTGAGAAGCGATAATTGACCCGAACCCAGTCTGCCACCATGCCAAGTAACCCACCCCTGACTCCTGAAGCGAGCTATAAGCCAGAGCAAATCCTTAAAGGCGCGATGCAAGTGTTCCTGCAATACGGCTATGCCGGAACCAGCATGGACCGGGTTGCGGCAGAAGCTGAAGTGTCTAAGCACACAATCTACAACCACTTTCAAAACAAAGAAGGGCTGTTCGTGGCGCTGATCGAACGATTGGTGATCCGTCATTTTCACAGCGAGTTTGGCTGTGAGCTGCCGCTGAGCGAACCGCCTGATCTGGTGCTACGACGGCTGGCGGCGATCGTGCTGGGACGCATGGATGACCCGGAATACATCGCCTTTGTCCGGCTCATGATCTCTGAGTCGGGGCGCTTTCCCGACCTGGCGCAGCTCTATGTCCGAGAGGTCATTCAGCAGGGCAATCAGGTGCTGAGCCGTTACATCAAGGCGCATCCTGACCTCAGCCTATCTGATCCAGAAATGACGGCTCATGTGTTCTTTGGCGCGCTCATCACCTTTATCCTCAGTCAGGAAGTCCTGCATGGCAAACACGCGATGCCGGTGCCGCGCGAGCGATTGGTCAATCATCTGGTCGATCTCACTCTCAGTGCCAGCCGTTCTTAAGGCGCTGCTTCCTGGAGCTGGCTGGCAATTCGCTCACCAAACTCTGGGTCGCTGTTGGCTAGCCCTAGGAGCTGCAAATATTCGGGTTCGGTGAGTCCTGCTGCTTCGATCGCCGCAAACGCCTCGGCTTCGATTTCCTGCTGCACACGCTGAAATTCCGATTCGGTTTCTGCGCCTTGCAGTTCACCTTCGCGCTGCTCAATCAGCGCCAGCACTTTGAGGTATGCCTGCACAAACTGGCTGACCTTCTCAGTCGAGATCTCTGTCGAAATTGCATTTGTGCCAATGATGCGGCTGGACGCAGGCGCGATCGATCGCTGCGGCTCAGGCACAGGGTCGGCTGCGGCGATGCTGACATTGACAGCGCTGAGGATGACACTTACACAAACCAGCAGACACGCTGCCTTCAACCCGATCGCTCTGGTCAGCAGCGGCTGTTGTTTCGGTTGCAGGTGTTGTTTTGGTTGCAGGCAGTTCTGCCGAACAAACCTTAGAATGGAGGGTAGGCATAAGTACATATCAGGTTAAAAAATCATTATGGCTGGCGACGAGTCTCAGGTCTCTGGGACGCTCTCAGAGCGGGAACTGCAAATTGTTGAGCTTGTGGCAGCGGGCTTAACAAACCAGGAGATTGCTGAGAAATTAGAAATTAGCAAACGCACGGTTGACAATCACATTAGCAATATTCTGACGAAGACCGCGACTGGAAATCGAGTTGCTCTGGTGCGCTGGGCATTGCAGTGGGGCAAAGTGTGCATTGATGAAGTAAACTGCTGCGCCCTGCCTGCTGTTCCCATTCCCCACGACGAGATTATTTCCTAGTTAGATTGAGAGACCACAAGTTTGTGCAAAACCTTGCAGAGCCACCATTCGATCGCATCAGCAACCCGCAGTTGCCCCTGGCAGTTTACCGAGAAGTTGCTGCTCATCTGCGTCAGGTCATGGGCGTAGACGCTGAGCTGCTGCCGCAGCGATCGACCCAGTTTGATTATCAGCAGAGTCAGATTGGCGGCTTACAAATTCACTACAGGGCTGCTGATGCTGCGTCTCGTCTGCGGGTGCGGCAAATTTTGGCATACTATGGCAATCGCTACGGCAAGTGGCAGGTCATTGACGATTAAATCTGGTTAAGGCGGTAGGTGATGGGCGCGATTCAGGCAATTCGAGGCACAAGAGATATTCTGCCCGAAGAAATTGGCTATTGGCAGCAGGTCGAAGCGGTTGCCCGCGAAATTTTTCGCAGAGCTGCCTACCGCGAAATCCGCATTCCCATCTTTGAACAAACTGAGCTGTATGAACGCGGCATTGGCGAAGCCACGGATGTGGTAGGCAAAGAGATGTACACGTTCAAAGACCGGGGCGATCGATCGCTGACGCTCCGTCCTGAAGCTACTGCGGGCATTGTCCGCGCCTTTATTGAACATGGGCTGCACGCTCAGGGTGGGGTGCAGCGATTTTGGTTTGTGGGACCGATGTTTCGCTACGAGCGCCCCCAGGCAGGGCGACAGCGACAGTTTCACCAACTCGATGTCGAAATTTTGGGCAGCGCTGACCCGCGTGCTGACGTTGAGGTGATCGCAATCGCCACCGATCTGCTGCAAACGCTGGGGCTGAAGACGCTCAACCTGGATATCAACTCGGTTGGCACGCCCAGCGATCGATCGCAGTATCGAAACGCGCTGGTGGCATACTTCACGCCCTATCAAGCTGACTTAGACCCTGACTCTCAAGACCGGCTGAGCCGCAATCCGCTGCGAATTCTCGACAGCAAAGATGAGCGGACGCAGGCGATCGTCCAGGACGCACCCAGCATTCTCGACCATCTCAGTTCTGAGTCGCAGCAGCGCTTTGAGCAGGTGCAGCAGTTGCTCAGCGATCTGAGCATTCCTTACACTATCAATCCGCGATTGGTGCGAGGGCTAGACTACTACACCCACACAGCGTTTGAAATTCAATCCAGCGACTTGGGTGCTCAGGCAACGGTCTGCGGCGGCGGTCGCTATGATGGGCTGGTTGCCGAGCTGGGTGGCGCTGACACTCCGGCGATCGGCTGGGGCTTAGGGATGGAGCGGTTAGTGCTGCTGCTGCAACAGCTCTACCCACCCACGCCGTCGCAGCTTGACTTTTACATTGTTTCTCGATCGCGCGACAATCGCGCCGAAGCTCAGGCGTTGCAAGTGGCTCAGTCTCTGCGCCGCAGCGGCTTCTCAGTTGAGCTTGACCTTAGCAGCAGCGCTTTTGGCAAACAGTTCAAACGCGCCGATCGCAGCGGGGCGCTTGCCTGCCTGATTTTGGGCGACGATGAGGCTGCCAATCAAACCGTTCAGCTCAAATGGTTAGGCTCAGGCGAACAGTGCGCGATCGACCAGGCAACCCTTGCTGCCATCACTGACGAGCTGCGGCAAAAGCTCAATGCGTTAAGAAGTTGACTCTTCCTGCGGTGAAGCGGCGTGCAGCAGTTGACCGACCAGCCGGGGATACACCAGCAAAAAAAATCCCATCCAGACCAGCACCGGAACTGCAACCAGCACCGTCACCCAGAGAGTTTTTAGCAGCAGCCAACTCCCGCTAATCAGCGTTACTCCCGTGAGGGCGATCGACCAGGGCTGACACCACCAGGGTTTGTCGTTCCACACACTTGCGGGTTTTGAATGTGCAGTCGGGTCAGATTCAACAGGCATGGGAACGTCCAAATGAAATTGAGCAGGATCAGAAGCCGTGTGTCTGGCTGTTGGGACAATGAGCGGGCTTTTTGTTTCGTTAAAGATGACTGTTTTGATAGTCTTGCAGGGCTTTGACTTCGAGCGGTTGCGATTGTAGCGATCGAATAGCGGCGGCGGTGGCTTTCGCAGCAGCGATCGTGGTGATGGTGGGAATTTTGTAGGCGAGGGCTGTTCGTCGAATCACGCGATCGTCTTGCTGGGCGGCTTCACCGGCAGGTGTGTTGAGAATGAGCTGAATCTTGTGGTTTTTGATCCAGTCCAGAACGTGGGGACGACCTTCGTGCAGCTTTAGCACCAGTTCTACGTCGAGTCCGTGCTCTTGCAGCGTTTTGCGGGTGCCTGCGGTGGCGATCACCTGTAAGCCCAGATCCAGTAGGTCTCTGACGACCGGAACGGCGGCGGTTTTTTCGCGGTCGTTCATTGACACAAACACCATGCCTTCCAGGGGCAACCGCTGGTTGGCGGCGAGTTCTGCTTTGGCGAAGGCTTTGCCAAAGTCGGTGTCGATGCCCATGACTTCGCCGGTCGATCGCATTTCCGGTCCTAAAATCGTGTCGGTGCCGGGGAATTTCTCAAATGGCAGCACGGCTTCTTTGACTGAAATGTGTGCGGGAATGATTTCCTCGGTGAAGCCTAACTGCTCCAGGGTTTCGCCTGCCATGACCCGCACCGCCAGTTTTGCCAGCGGCACGCCGATCGCTTTGGAAACAAATGGGACGGTGCGTGAGGCGCGGGGATTTGCCTCTAGAATGTAGACCTGATCGCCCTGCACGGCAAACTGAATGTTCATCAGTCCCACGACCTTTAGCGCTTTGGCAAGCTGCACGGTCCAGGTGCGAATCGTGTGCAGCACTGCGTCTGACAGGGTGATTGTCGGAATCGAGCAGGCAGAATCGCCGGAGTGAATGCCTGCCTGTTCAATATGTTCCATTACGCCGCCGATCACGACTCGTCCGGTTTGGTCAGCGATCGCATCCACGTCAACTTCGATCGCGTTCTCCAAAAATTTGTCAATCAAGATGGGATGGTCGGGTTCGACCTGCACGGCGTAGGTCATGTAGCGCTCTAGCTCGGCATCAGAGTAGACGATTTCCATTGCCCGACCGCCTAACACATAGCTGGGACGCACGACTACTGGGTAGTTAATTTGCTGAGCGCTGCGTAAGGCTTCTTCATAGCTGCGGGCGATGCCATTGGGCGGTTGCTTGATGTCTAGCGCTCGCAAAATCTTCTCGAATCGCTCTCGGTCTTCAGCAGCGTCGATCGAATCGGGAGAAGTCCCCCAGATGCGCGTCTGCGGCGTTTGGTTGGTTTCGTCGCTCAGATATTTTTGCAGCGGCACTGCTAGCTTTAAGGGCGTTTGTCCGCCAAACTGCACGATCACGCCTTCGGGCTGTTCGGCTTCTAAAACGTTGAGCACGTCTTCTTTGGTCAGGGGTTCAAAATAAAGTCGATCGCTGGTGTCATAGTCGGTGGAGACGGTTTCCGGGTTGGAGTTGACCATGATCGTTTCAAATTCCTGGTCTTGCAGCGCAAATGAGGCGTGGCAACAGCAGTAGTCGAATTCAATGCCTTGTCCAATGCGATTGGGACCGCTGCCGAGAATTATTACTTTGCGTTTGCTAGAAGGCAGCACTTCTGATTCGGTGATTGCGGTTTCTGCCGCTGGCTCGGCGGCGATCGAAAGCACCTCAGATTCGTAGGTGGAATAGTAGTAGGGCGTGAGCGCTTCAAATTCGGCGGCGCAGGTATCGACGGTTTTGTAGACTGGAATCACGCCGAGCTGCTGTCGGTAAGCGCGGACTTCGTCTTCGGTGGTTTTGGTCGCAAAGGCAATTTGGCGATCGCTGAAGCCCTGCTGTTTGATCGCAAATAGCTGCGCTTGCGTCAGTTTGGTGAGCTGGGAACGCTTGAGGAATTTCTCGGTTTCTAACAGCTCCTGGAATTTGTCGAGAAACCAGGGGTCGATCGCCGTGAGTTCATAAATTTCTTCGACGCTCATGCCCATTTGCATGGCGTGGCGTACGGTGAAGATGCGATCGGGGTTGGGAGTCCGCAGTCCGGCGCGAATTTGCTCGAGGCTGGGCAGCTTTTCGGCGCGATCGCACCCCCATCCGGCGCGTTTGATCTCCAGTCCGCGCAGCGCTTTTTGAAACGATTCCAAAAAGGTGCGCCCGATCGCCATGGTTTCGCCCACCGACTTCATCTGCGTTGTCAGGACGGGTGTAGAACCAGGAAACTTCTCGAAGGTGAACCGGGGGACTTTGGTAACGACGTAGTCGATCGTCGGCTCAAAGCTGGCGGGCGTTTTTTGGGTGATGTCGTTGGGAATCTCGTCGAGCGTGTAGCCGACGGCAAGCTTGGCGGCAAATTTGGCGATCGGAAATCCGGTTGCTTTTGATGCCAAAGCCGAACTGCGCGACACACGCGGATTCATTTCAATCACGATTACGTCGCCGGTGTTGGGGTTGACGGCAAATTGAATGTTCGAGCCGCCTGTCTCTACGCCAATTTCGCGGATGATTTTGATTGAGGCATCGCGCAGCCGCTGATATTCTTTATCTGTCAGGGTTTGAGCCGGGGCAACGGTGATCGAGTCTCCGGTGTGGATGCCCATCGGGTCGAGGTTTTCGATCGAGCAGATGATCACGACGTTATCGGCGAGGTCGCGCATTACCTCTAGCTCATATTCTTTCCAGCCCAGCAGCGACTGCTCGATTAAAATTTGCGAGACTGGACTGGCATCTAGCCCGGATTGAGAGATTTCCTCGAATTCTTCCTGGTTGTAGGCAATGCCGCCGCCCGAACCGCCCAGGGTAAACGCCGGACGAATAATCAGCGGATAGGTGCCAATCTCAGTGGCGATCGCTTTCGCTTCCTCCATTGTTTCTGCCAGCCCCGACGGACACACGCCAACGCCAATTCGCTGCATTGCTTCTTTAAACAGCTTGCGGTCTTCTGCCATTTCGATCGCAGGCAGCTTGGCGCCAATCAGCTCTACGCCATATTTCTCGAGTACGCCGGTTTTTGCTAGCGTTACGGCAAGATTGAGCGCCGTTTGTCCGCCCATCGTCGGCAGCAGCGCATCGGGTCGCTCTTTGGCAATCACTTTCTCAACCAATTCTGGAGTCAGCGGTTCGATGTAGGTGCGATCGGCGGTTTCCGGGTCGGTCATGATCGTGGCGGGATTGGAGTTGATCAACACGACTTCGTACCCTTCATCCCGCAGCGCTTTGCAGGCTTGCGTCCCGGAATAATCAAACTCGCTGGCTTGCCCAATCACAATGGGACCAGAACCAATCAGCAAAATTTTGTGGAGATCGTCGCGGCGGGGCATAGCGTCACTGCCATCAAAACGTTTAAATCCCAATCATTGTAAAGGCATTCGCTGCGATCGAGGCGTGTCCTGAATAGCCGTTTCTCTGTTGTGGTCTAAGCCGCAGTCTGAGGCGCAGGGAAGCAGCGTCGCTAATTGCCAAATTTTTGTAGGGTTTATCAGCTCACAGCATCAACCATTGACAGGACGATCGGAGTCTTATACTGTCAAAGAGCGAAGCAAGTAGTTAAGAATTACTTGCATTAAGAATTCGATAAAGTCGTGCTCAATGCACGGTGCTAGATGAACGGGAGGAATTTGGCAAAAATGAAATTTACGCGACGAGGTTTCGCAGCAGCGGCTGCGGGAATCGCAATGCTGACGATCGTAAGCTGTACGAGTCAAGCCCCATCAGGGGAAGAAGCCAGCAGCAGCGCTGAGCCAGCCGATGCTTCCGGCAATGCTTCCGGCAATGAAGTCAACGTTTATTCTTCTCGCCACTACGACTCTGATCAAACGCTCTACGAAAGTTTCACTGAAGAAACTGGCATTCAGGTCAATGTGATCGAAGGCAAAGACGACGAGCTAATCGAGCGGATCAAGAGCGAAGGCACAAACAGCCCCGCAGATGTTTTGATTACCGTTGATGCCGGACGGCTGTGGCGGGCAGAGCAAGAAGGCATTTTGCAGCCCGCTGCTTCTTCGACGCTGGAGGCTGAGATTCCTGAAAACCTGCGGCATCCCGATGGGCTGTGGTATGGCTTGACCCGGCGAGCCAGGGTAATTGTGTACAACAAAGCAGAGGTGAATCCTTCAGAGCTTTCCACCTATGAGGCGCTGGCTGAACCTGAGTGGCAGGGGCGCGTTTGTATCCGCAGTTCCAGCAACGTTTACAACCAGTCGCTGCTCGGCTCAATGGTGGAAACGCTGGGAGCTGACACGACCGAAGCCTGGGCAAAAGGACTGGTGGGCAATCTGGCGCGTGAGCCAGAAGGCGGCGATACCGACCAGATTAACGCCGTTGCCGCTGGTCAGTGTGACGTGGCGATCGTCAATCACTACTATTGGGCGCGGCTGGCAAGCTCTGACGACTCGGCAGAACAAGATGTTGCCAATCAAGTCGGGGTGTTTTTCCCCAACCAGGACGATCGGGGCACACATGTCAACATCAGTGGTGCCGGGGTCGCAGTCAACGCGCCGCACCCCGAAAATGCGATTGCCTTCATTGAATATTTAGCGAGTCCCGAAGCTCAGCAAGTCTTTGCTCAGGGCAGCCTGGAATATCCAGTCGTTGAAGGCGTAGCTGCTGATCCGACGATCGCCGCACTCGGCGATTTCAAATCTGACTCGGTGAACGTCGGCGCATACGGACGCAACAACCCAGCAGTCGTGCAAATTGCCGATCGCGTCGGCTGGAAGTGAGGCATCTGTGAAGTGAGGCAACCGTTAGCTGTTGGCAATTGGCTTTTAGCGAACAGCCAGCAGCTAACAGCTACCTTTGACTCCTGGCAATCCTCACGCTCAGCAAAATTACGGGAATCATGCCGACTGCAACCAGGACGATCGCGGCTCCGGCGGCTTCTGCCAATCGCTCGTCTGAGGCGAGTCGATAAACCTGCACTGCCAGCGTGTCAAAGTTAAACGGACGCATCACCAGCGTGGCAGGAAGTTCTTTGACCACATCCACAAATACCAGCAGTACCGCGCTGACTAAACTGCTCCACAGCAACGGCGTGTGGATGGTGATCAGCGTCCCGGCTGCGGTTTGCCCCAAACTGCGGGCAGCTTCGTCTAAGCTCGGCTTGATTTTGCCTAATCCTGCTTCGACGGTGTTAAACGACAGCGCCAGAAAGCGCACCAGATAAGCGAAAACCAAAGCGGCGATCGTGCCACTCAGCAATAAGCCAGTGGAAATGCCCAGATTCGATCGCGCCCAGGCATCGATCGTGTTGTCGAGCCAGCCCACGGGGATCAACACGCCCACTGCAATCACAGAGCCGGGAATCGCGTAGCCCAATGCCGCCACTCGCGCCGCCGTTTGCATTGCCGGACTCGGACGCAGCCGCACCCCGTAAGCGATAATCACGGAAAGGAGGACGGCAAGTCCAGCCGCTGTTGCCCCCAGGGTCAGGCTGTGAGCGGCAAACTTCCAGAACTGCGAGTTAAATCCGTGGTTGAGGCGATCGACCAGCAGCTTCAGCAGCAGGGCGATCGGCAGTAAAAAGCCCAGCAGAATCGGCAGAAAGCAGAGAACAACGGCGATCGTCCCTCGCAGTCCCGTTAGATGATAGCGCGATGTGGGCGGGCAGGCTCCGGTCTGATAGTAGCGCGATCGACCGCGCAAGCCTTGCTCCAGCAGCATCACCCCTAAAATAAACAGCATCAGCACGGCAGCGAGTTGGGCGGCTGTAACCCGATCGCCCATGCCAAACCAGGTGCGATAAATGCCGGTGGTAAAGGTGTCTACGCCAAAGTACTGCACCGTGCCAAAATCGTTGAGCGTCTCCATCAGCGCCAGCGCCGTGCCAGCGGCAATTGCCGGACGTGCCAGCGGCAGCGCAACGGTGTGAAAGCTGCGCCAGGGATTGCAGCCCAGCACGCGGCTGACTTCGAGCGTGCGGGCTGATTGTTCTAAAAACGCCACCCGCACCAGCAAATAGACGTAAGGATAAAGCACCAGGGTCAACAGCGTGATCGCCCCTCCCAGCGATCGGATGTCGGGAAACCAGTAATCTTGAGCTTTCCAGCCAAACGCCTGCCGCAGCGTTGTTTGCACGGGTCCCGCAAACTCCAGCCAGTCGGTGTAGACATAAGCCAGCACGTAGGCAGGCGCAGCCAGCGGCAGCAGCAGTGCCCACTCAAAAATGCGATAGCCAGGAAAGCGGCAGAGCGTCACCAGCCACGCAGTTGTCACTCCGACGATCGCCACACCGCTGCCCACGCCCAACAGCAGCCAGCAGGAGTTCGCGACAT
>Ga0224723_1001511_pt1 | contig 13915 bp, 16 predicted proteins | sample Balambano_FR2_Me_FD_161647 | JGI IMG/M metagenome (GOLD analysis project Ga0224723, IMG submission 161647) | Freshwater sediment microbial communities from Lake Towuti, South Sulawesi, Indonesia - Balambano_FR2_MetaG | ecosystem: Environmental > Aquatic > Freshwater > Lake > Sediment | place...
GGTTCTTGGTCTCAAGTGCTGGCTTCAGCTTGTCTTGCCGAACCCTGTGCTCTCGACCGCTTTACCAATATAACCAACCTCACCTCAGGTGTCAACTCCTTCCTCCCAATTCCTTCATAATGGCTTGGAATTCTTGTTGATGAGGGGTTTAGACGGACAGAAAGCGTTGAATGACCTCGTTGCTGAGTTCGTTGGTTGAGCCTGAAGCTACAATGCCGCCCTTTTGCATGGCATAGTAGGAATCCGCTTGTTTAACGAAGTGCAGGTGTTGCTCGACTAGGAGGACTGAAATACCTGTTGTTGCAACGATCTGACGGATTGCTGCTTCGATATCAAGGATTATAGAGGGTTGAATTCCCTCTGTGGGTTCGTCCAGCACTAGGAGTTTGGGCTTTCCCATGATGGCACGGGCGATCGCCAACTGCTGCTGCTGTCCACCACTCAGATCACCCCCCATCCGAGACAGCATGGTTTTAAGAACTGGGAAGAGGGTAAAGATTTCCTCAGGAATTTCTCTGATGTTGCGGGACTCGTCCGATCGCGCCTCTAGACCAAGCAGCAAATTCTCTTTCACAGTTAAACGGGAGATTACCTCTCGTCCCTGGGGAACATAGCCAATTCCTGTACGGGCGCGTTGATCGGGTGAATAGTGATTGATCGATCGTCCTGCAAAAGAAATCGTGCCACTTCGAGGAGAAAGCAGCCCCATGATTGTTTTCAGCAGGGTTGTTTTTCCTACCCCGTTGCGACCGATGAGGCAAACCATCTCACCTTGAGGAACGCTGAGATCCACATTGCGAAGGATGTGGCTTTCGCCGTAATAAACATTTAAGCCGGAGACCTGCAGCATCAGAGGCTGGACTGCGCTATCAAGCGAAGAAACGGGATCAGAATATGTCTGAGTCATCGCAGTTTATGAGGTTAGAGAAGGAGAGGTTGGGGAAGCAGTTGGGAAAGGGAGGTCATCCTCGGATTCAATTTCCTGTCCTAAATAGACCTCAATCACACGCGGATCGCTTTGCACTTGTTCGATCGTGCCTTCACAAAGAACTGATCCTTCATGCAGCACTGTCACCTTGCGAGCAATTTGGCGAACAAATTCCATATCGTGCTCGATAACAATGACCGAATGATTTTTGGAGAGGGCAACCAACAATTCACCTGTTCGATAGGTTTCCTCATCCGTTAGTCCTGCAACAGGTTCGTCTACCAGCAACAGATCTGGAGACTGTGCAACCAGCATTCCAATTTCGAGCCACTGTTTTTCGCCGTGAGACAGGAGATTTGCCTTCATGTCTGCTTTGGTAGACAGTCCGATCGTCTCCAGCAGTTCGTTAACAGTTTGTCGCTCCAGAGCAGGTGTACGTCTAAACAGGGTTCTAAAAACGGTTTTGCGAGGATTGCAAGCCAGTTCAAGGTTTTCGCGAGGGGTGAGGTTGAGATAGACTCTGGGGGTTTGAAACTTTCGTCCCACTCCCAATCGAGCGATTTGGTGCTCAGAATACGATCGCAGATTTCGCCCTTTGAATCGAACCTGTCCCTCAGTTGGCTTGACCTTCCCGGTGATGATATCCAGGAAGGTTGTTTTGCCAGCTCCATTCGGACCAATGATCACTCGAAGTTCACCCATGTCCATTGAGAAATTGAGCTGATTAAGTGCCTTGAATCCGTCAAAGCTAACTGTTAGATTTTCAATCTCCAAAATTTTGCCGTTCATGTTCAACCTCTGGATCTTGCTCCAAGCTGGGATATGTCATCGAACGTTTGCGATTACTAAACAACCGGCGGAAGATTGTTATGCCCTCGGTTCTTAGCCAGCCAACCACGCCATTGGGGAGAGCCATTACCACAATCAGGAATAAGCCGCCCTGAAAGAACAGCCAGATATCGGGGAACCGTTCGCTTAGAAGACTTTTGGCAAAGTTAACGACGATCGCCCCCAAGATTGCACCCACTAACGTGGCACGTCCTCCAACCGCGACCCAGATCACCATTTCGATCGAAAAAGCGATATTCATCGAGTTAGGAGAAACAATCCCGGTTTGCAGCGTGAAGAATGCTCCGGCGATTCCTGCCAGCATTGCTGAAATGACAAACACCAGCAGCTTGAAAGTCGTGGGATTATAGCCCGTGAACCGGGCACGGCTTTCGTCATCGCGAATTGCGACAAGCATTCTTCCAAACCGTCCGCTCGTTAACCAGCGACACAGTGCATATGCAGCAACAAGAAACAGAATCGTGAGAACGTAGAAAGCGAATTGAGTTTCTCGCACATTAATTGGCACACCAAACAGCGTCTGAAAGTCGGTTAAGCCATTTGTGCCGTTAAACAGTTTCTGCTGACCATTAAAAAAGTTGAAGAAGATAATGGTCATTGCCTGAGTCAGAATCGAGAAGTAAACTCCGCGAATCCGATTGCGAAAGAAAAGGTAGCCCAGGATTGCCGCGAGAATTCCCGGAACCACAACTACTGCCAGCGCAGTGAAACCAAAAGAGTAAAAAGGCTTCCAGAACCAGGGCAGCTCTGTTACGCCATAAAGCGACATGAATTCAGGAAGCTGGCTGCTGGCAGTGGGTGGAATTTGCAGCTTTAAATGCATTGCCAGCGCATAGCCACCCAGCGTAAAAAATACGCCGTGTCCCAGGCTAAGTAGCCCTGTAAATCCCCAAATTAAGTCAATTCCCAGCGCGACGATCGCCAGTGCCAGGAACCGCCCCATCAAATTCAGACGAAAACCAGACAAGACCGCCGGAACCAAGAAGATCAGCAGCAGCACCACGACCGCCACAATTCCAGCTTCGATTAAAAGCGATCGTCGCTTTGCCCAATCAATACCGCGTTGTTCAACCGCCTGTGCCGTCATGTTGTTTTCCCAGTGCTTTCTTGAACGTAAGTTAAACGTAAGTTAAGCGTCTACAGTGCGTCCCTTCTGCGGGAACAGACCAGCCGGACGGAACTGCAAAAAGACGACGATCAGGAAAAAGACCATCACCTTTGACATGCTGGTTGTGGCAAAAAAGGTGAAAAAGTCTGCAAGAGGCTGGATTGGCGCGAACAGCATTGCCAGGATTCCTGTACCAATTACGTAATCCAGAACGCCCAGTATCAGCGCACCCGCGATCGTGCCAACCAGCTTGCCAACACCCCCCACAACAACGACCATGAAGGTATTAACGATATAGTTTTGTCCTGTATTTGGACCAACCGAACCCAGCAGGCTGACGGCACAACCCGCGATTCCGGCTAAGCCAGACCCCAGCGCAAAGGTGAGCGCATCCACCTTCTGAGTTGGAATTCCCAAACAGGCACTCATATTGCGGTTTTGTGTCACCGATCGAATCCGCAGTCCCCAGGGCGTTCTGTTCAGAAACAGGTAGATACCAATCACGCAAACGATCGTCAACACCATGATGAACATGCGCGTATAGGGAAGCTGATAGTTACCGATCGGCAAACCGCCAAGCAGCCATTTAGGAGCCGTCACGTCTACGTTTTGCGCACCAAACCAGGGTTGCGTCACTGCCAGCTTGTAGGTCTGACTCATGACCGACCCGACTGCCCAGGTAATGGCAAATGAAAGGGGAAGCAGGACTGCGATCGCTCCTGTCCGAATCCGCTGAAAATCAGGTCGTCGCTTCAAAAACCAGAGTCCGCCAAAAAACAGCAGCGAAAACAGCAGTAGCCCAACGATCATCACCCAATTCACACTGCGAACAAACTGTTGCAGAATCAGGCTCACGCCCCAGGTTGCCAGCAGCGTTTCAAGCGGTCGCCCGTAGAGAAAGCGAATCACACCCCGCTCCAGCAGCAATCCGACCAGGGCTGCCACCAGAAACGCCATGATCAGGGCAGCAAAGATATAGCCTCCCGTCCAGGGTTCGCCCAACGCTTTGAAGCCGTTTTGCACCACATAAGTTGTATAGGCACCCAGCATCATCAATTCGCCGTGCGCCATATTGATCACGCCCATCAAGCCAAAGACGATCGCCAGTCCGAGCGACGCCAGCAGTAGAATCGAGCCAATGCTGAGACCACTGAATATCCCGTCAAGAATTCCTGTAAACAACTGCCTACCTCCGAATCAATCGGACAAGGAATGGATGTAAGATTAAACATGAGACTGTGGACTAGACAGAACCCTGACCGAAGCCCGAAGTCGCTGCCTGAGTCCACACCATAATCTGAAGCTTGAAACTAGTTTCGAGTCAGAGGAGATTTAGCTTGCCTGGAACTTGCCGGGATTATCGACATCGGTTCTCGTCCAATCGCAGGAAAAGCCCTTTGTTTCAGCAACAAACTGGTTCCAGGGTACGGGATCCACAGGCTGGGGCGTTGCAAAGACGATTTCAAACAGACCGTCATCTCGCACTTCACCAATTCGGACAGTCTTTGAGATGTGATGGTTGGGAAACATCTTCACAGGTCCTTCTGGCGCATCCATCTCCTGCCCAATTACGGCAGCACGAATGGCTTTGAGATCGGTTGCAGTCCCGGCAGAGCCTGCTTTTTCAACTGCCTGCTTCCACAGGTTTACTGAGATATAGCCTGCTTCCATCGGGTCATTGGTAACGCGATCGTTGCCAAATTTTGCCTTGAACGCATCGACGTATGCCTTGTTCTCAGGGCTATCAACCGTCATGAAATAGTTCCATGCCGCGTATTGTCCATTGAGGAAATCTGTGCCGATCGCCTTCACTTCTTCTTCTGCAATACTGACCGACATGACCGGATACTTATCTGCCGTCAAGCCTGCACCCTGGAGCTGCTTGAAGAAGGCAACGTTGCTGTCGCCGTTGAGCGTGTTGTAAATCACGCCGCCATTGGGGAGAGCGGTACGAATCTTGGTGATAATCGGCGCAACTTCTGTATTGCCCAGAGGAAGGTAGTCTTCGCCAACCGTTCTGCCGCCTTTTGCTTGCAGCTGAGCCTTGATAATCGTGTTTGCAGTACGCGGGAACACGTAGTCAGACCCAACCAGGTAAAAGTCTTTGCCTTTATTTTCCAGCAGCCAGTCTACCGAAGGCTCGATTTGCTGGTTGGGCGCAGCTCCTGTGTAGAAGATGTTCTTAGAACACTCCTGTCCCTCATACTGAACCGGATAGAACAGCATGTGATCCTTCTGCTCAAATACGGGCAGAACTGCCTTACGGCTTGCAGAAGTCCAGCAGCCAAATACAACGACGACCTGATCTTCTTCGATCAGCTTGCGAGCTTTCTCAGCAAACGTGGGCCAGTCAGAAGCACCATCTTCCAGAACGGGTTGAATCTGTTTGCCCAGTATGCCACCGCTGGAATTGATTTGCTCGATCGCCAACTGCGTGGAATCGACTACACTCTTTTCGCTAATTGCCATCGTGCCACTTAGAGAGTGCAGAATACCAACCTTGATCGTGTCTCCACTGGCGGCAGCAGGAGAGGCTGCGGGGGATGCTGAAGACGCTGCCGGAGATTCTGTTGTTGAAGTTGTTGTGCCAGATGCACAAGCCTTCAGGAGAATGCTGGTTCCCAGAGCAGCAGAGCCATAGACCAAGAATTTACGCCGACCAAATTGCCTTGACATGAATTCACCACTTCCTACTTACGGAAAAGAACACCACAGAGAAACATCACAAAAAACTCCAATAGAACGTGATGTTATGCCCTTAGAGAGATACGAATTTGTATCGAACAATACATTTATTTCCTGTTGGCAGTTTGATATTCTTTGCAAAAATTCTTCTGCGTTCACACAACGAAGCGAGTGAAACCCAGTGTCTCTACAGAAGCACGCAAACAGCAGGTGCAGTCTAGTTTGCAAAGCAATGGAGCAGATCGATCGCCAGTCAAGGCTGTTAGCGCGTTCTGAAAAATCCTAATTCTTTCTTAAGGTTTTAAGCTGCTCTCATTTCATCAGATCCTTGGTTTGATCTTCAATCTCGTTCGCTCTTACGATCGCCAGAAATTCTTAAGCAGCAGCTTTGCCAAGGTGAAGCTCAATCAAATTAATCACACTCTCAAGCCCCTGCCTTGCTTTGATATTTGTAAAGACAAAAGGCTTATCTCCGCGCATTTTGCGAGTATCTCGATCCATTACACCTAAATCTGCTTCGACCAGAGGAGCCAGATCAATTTTGTTAATCACCAGCAGATCGGATTTTGTAATACCCGGTCCACCTTTACGAGGAATCTTGTCGCCTGCTGCGACATCAATTACGTAGATAGTTAAATCCACTAACTCTGGGCTAAACGTCGAAGCCAAATTGTCGCCACCGCTTTCTACAAAAACCAGATCCAGATTGTGAAACTGTCGCTCAAGCTGTTCGATCGCCACCAGATTAATTGAGGCATCTTCCCGAATTGCCGTATGCGGACAGCCACCCGTCTCTACTCCCATAATGCGATCGTGCTCCAGTGCCTGGCTTCGCACCAAAAATTGAGCATCTTCCTGGGTGTAAATATCGTTTGTTACAACGGCAATGCTGTATCTTTCTCGCAGTAATTTGCAGAGCGCATCCACCAGGGCAGTCTTTCCTGATCCAACAGGTCCAGCAATTCCAATTCGCAGCGTGTGCATTGTCACTTCCTTTGATTTTTCTGAACTTTCCTGAGTTCTTTTTCCTGAATTTCGTGACATGAAGCAGCTCTCTTGGCGAGGGAATCGGAGCAAAGCACCGCTTCCGAAAGCAAAGGTCAGTTTTCCAGGTGTCCCCTGTTTGAGAAAAACCTTTTCAGATTTGGGGAGAAAAAAATGGGTTTTTTCCTGTCTAGAGAGAGTGACACTTGAAGAACTGTGTCGGGGAAGCTTTACCCCAACTCGGATTCACTGCTTTACTGCTGATATTGCCCTGTTGAATCAAGGAACTATGGAAACATTAGCTTATCTTCATCTTTCGCTCTGGTACGAGACTGGTTCTTGTTGCCCCCCAATCGAGATACCCCGATCGAACCCATCCCCTTGTGCAGAATGGTTTGCAAAGCAGAATCAAGAAGCTAGATCTAACAAAGTTGATTCATGGCGATCGACTCAGCCGCAAACTGGCGTATATGTGTTGATGCCTTAGGGAAAGCATTTACTTTCTCAAGCACAATCTCAAGCACAATCTCAAACACAATTGCCAACCGTATCCAGGCGCAAAAAAGAAAGCGAAAAAGGTGAACCTGAGTTCACCCTCTCTGATACTTGAGCATCGCTTGAGCATCAAATGTAGCTCTTGACTGCAGTGCTGCTATGAAAAAACGCGCTCCAGTCGTGGGGCTTCGCCTGCCTGGTCTAGCTGCTTAAAGCAGTTGAGTGCCAGGAAGCCAAAACCAACTTTGGCAACCACATCGAGAATCGTGTAGGAAGCAGTTTCTACCGTGCTGCTAATCAGATTAAATCCTGTGTTGCCCAAAATCCAGATCACAGGGTAAATAAGCCACAGGACAAAATGAACCGTGATCAGCTTTGTGAAAACACGACGCGATCGAGGATGTTTTTCGCTTGCCTGCGATCGATACTGGTTAAACAGCATGTAGAACATCCCAATGAAGAATCCACAGCTCACGATGTACCAGATGTAATTAATCGGCTTCGGTGACATCGTCGCGACAAAGCCTGTTGCAATCATTAAAATATCTGCACCAACCAATGCGCTCGTGAACGCTAGACTGGTTCCTCCTAAATAAGTGACAGAGAGAATCTGCAAAGGAGTTGAGCAAATCCAGGTGACGTATCTAACCCAATAAGTGGGACGATCGTAGACAATGCTTTGACCATGCCCTGTCCACATGGTGAGGTATAACACAGAGGCGATCGCTGCAATAAAAAAGTTAAGCGTAAAGAGAATGCGCCACCGCTCATTTTGAGCATTGTGTGCGCCAATACCAAAAATAAGCGCGCCGAAAGCCATGCCAAGGCAACCGATCGCAAACCAAACTTGATTCATATTTGTGATGCTTCCAGCAGAACCAGTGTTACAAGGTAATAAAGACTCTAGTCAGAAAATAGATGCAGCGCGTCTGGCTGAGGAAGTATCTCGATCGACGCAAAAACCCGCTAATGGATGCCTCAAAAAATCTCTCTAATACACTGATTCAGGGTTAGCTGCGAAAGAGCCGCGAGTACAGCGTTTCATGATTCATACTGGCGATCGCTAAACCCCAATTACAGCAAAGAAGCTGACGCAGCGCAGGTTCTCCTTCAGGATAATTCACCGATAGCTGCACTGCGTCTTTTGCCGTTGATGCGAGCGTGGGATACAATTCCAGCAGCAATTTCTGTCCTTGAGTTTGTCCGAGCGGAATTAGCCGAACCCCAGCATTCACTAAATTCGCTGTCCAGCTTTGCAAGTAACCCAACACAGCAGAAAAGGCATCAATTTTCCAGTAAGCAGCGGCGATCGCAAAAGCAGTTGCAAAATTACAGGGTTCTTTAATTTCAGCTAAAACGCTTTGAAGTTCAGGCTCAAGATCGACCAGCAGGCGCACCAGCGATCGTCCCATTTGCCAGCTTTGTTCGCGCAATTCTTCGGTTTCCCGAAAAGCAGAAAGCCACTGGTTTCGATTGTTTAACTGCTGTAGATTTTGCTGTTTTGCACATTCATGCATTTGATGAAGAACAACCGCTTCTACACGAACTGCTCCGTACTTTAATTCCTGCACCAACCATTGATAAAGCAGTGCTGCCTCTGTAATTTTTTCAGTTTGAACCAGGGTTTCCAGCCCTTCAGAGTAACTAAATGCACCTACAGGCAAAGCAGGACTAACAAGCTGCAACAATCGCAGCAGAGCTTGAGCGGAATCAGTAAGCATAGAGGTTGGGAAAGAAAAGGAGAAGAAAGTTTGCAATTAATGAGAATGAGCAGCGGGATGAGTATGGTGATGCGCGGCGTGATGTTCAGATGCTTGACGATATGCACCTGCTTCTGGCTGAAAAGGAACAACCTCTTCAGTCAAAAATAATCCCATTTGTTGGATCAAATCTTTGAGTACAGGATCGGAGACGAGGCGCACATAGGTTTCTGCCAATTCGAGTGCGATGTGTCGATTTCCTAAGTGATAAGCAGCCCGCAGCAGTTCAAGTGAAGTATGCGCCCGTACTGTCATCACAGGTTCCGGCTTTGCGACAACCTGCACGATCGCCTCACCGTCCTCAGACTGCAGCAAATCTCCGTTTTGCAGCACCGTTCCTCTGGTCAACCGCAAATAAACTCCCTCGCCTTCCATCGTCTGAAAATAGTAGCGCGATCGCGTTCGTTCTTCCGCAGATAAACTTAGAGTAAACTGGGGGACAAGTTGGGAGTTTGCAGCTAAACGGTGGGTGAGAATGATCGCCATAGGTTTATCGGCACAAATTTGAGAAAAGAAGATCCAACGCAGCCCCGCCCTGATTCGCGTTTTCTGAAACGCGCTTTCCTATTACGGTATCGCTGTTTCGATCGACAGTTGCTTACGGCAACGTTAAGAATCTCCCGCCCCCTATCCACAAACCTTTTGCACCAGCGGAAGCTGACTCACCTTCTGCCACCACTCTTTGAGTTTCGGACTTTGAGCCGTTACTGTCTCGAATTCAGGCGTTTTCGCAAAATAAACGAAAACCGGAATCAGGTGAAAATCAGCAAGGGTAAGTTCGCTGCCCATCAAGTACGGGCTGCAAACCGCGATTGATTCGATCGCCTTCATCGCTGTTGTTGCAGGTTCGATCGCCGCCTTCACCACCCCCTCATCAGTCTGACCACCTTGGCTGGGAACGATTAAACGCTGAATGACGATCGATCGGATAGTGGGCGCATACAGGTAGCTATCCACGATCGCCATAATCTGCCGCATTTTCGCCTTTTGAAGTGGATCAGACGGACTGAATTTATTGTTCGCTACAGTTTCATCAAGATATTGATTAATCGCGACCGTTTCGTACAGAAAAGTTCCATCTACATCCAGCGTCGGAACTTTACCAAATGGGTTTTTTGCCAAATATTCAGGTGCAGTATTGTCACCAAAAATTCCAACATCCTTCAGGTCATAGTTTGTGCCTGCCTCTTCTAGCAAAAGCCGAACGGCACGAACATAGACACTAATCGGAGTTCCATAAAGCGTCAGGGTTGTCATGATCAATCTCCAAGCCAATCTGAATCCCATTTCTGGGCTATCACCGATCGCAGGCTAATCGCTACCGTCTTCATAAACCTCTATCAAAAGACTTATCCGTTAAAACGTGCCACTGGCATCGACAATGAGCTGTCCTGCCTTTGACACAGAGGGGTTCATCAGCGTTGTCTTCACGCCTTTGGTCTAAGGGGTCTGCTGCTCTCTCCTGTTTCGGTTGATCGGTCTCGGCATCCGATGTGCCCAGTCATTCTTTGATGGTCACTGCCCCAATCCCTGCCGCCAAACGGTAAGTAAAAATTCTCGAACGCTAGTTGGACAGGGGAAAACGGCAGTCCATCGGTAAGCTCGTGCAAGGTTTTTGGGAGATTTCACGCTTTTTCCTTGCGCTTTAGCAGACTTGATCTCGCTTGAAAATTAGATGCGGTCAGTCTTTGGTGCTTTTTTAGCAAGTCTTAATTACTAAACTCAAAGAGTTTAATCACCAAGTCTAAAGAAATGTATCGATTCATTAAAAACAACCTTTAAAAACAGTTAGATCTCTCCCATTTCTTCGGTCTTCACTTTACTGTAAAAGTCTATAAACACATTGCTGGGGTAGCTTTATGGAATCGCAAAAGTATCGCTCAGTTTGCACCCTAACCTTTGGCGACATCTATGGTCAGATTATTGTATGGCTACTGGTGCTGTTTATCAGCTTGGCAGCAGCAATGGCGCTAATGGGGGCAAGTCGTCCTGTTTATGCACTGGCAACGGTGGGCTTAATTCTGGTGCTGTCGCTACCGTTCCTGCTGTTTGCGTTCGTAACCACTCTGTTAAACCACATCGAGTTCTACCCGATCGATTCCGTTGCTGATGCACGTCGCGGTAAATCAGGCACTGTACCAAGCCAAAAAACCGTTCAGGCTGCAAGCTAACCAAACACCGTACCGCCAAACACCGTATCACCGTTTCATTTCATGATGCTGCTCGATCGATTAAGCACTATTCGATTAAGCACTACAGCTTTTTTCACTCTGGTCAGGTACGGGGGGTGTGGGAGCTTTCTCCCCGTCCAGGTTCTGCCCCTGCACCCCAATTTTTGGACTTTATTAGCCTGAAAAGGACTGTATCTCGATCGAATTATCAGATTGAACAAATCCTTTCAGGTTTGCAGCACAGGTTTACAGTGCAGAGGATGGCGCAGACTAACCCCCTTGGTAGAAGGCGTTTAATGGGTGGTCTGCGCTATTGTCGATATAGCACCGGCATGTAATTGCCTTTGAATGATACCCGATCGCCTATTTTTGACTGCTTTATGCTCACGGTTGAAGGTACAATCTGGCGTTCCCATCTCGATCGCTGGACGCTGATTTCCCGGCAGGGAAAAGACTATGAAATTCACAAGGGCGCACCGCAAAGCTTACTCCAGATGGGATTAAAGGTGCGAGTCAAAGGACAGGTTCGAGACGATGTGTTTTCCTTAGCAGGGATTGGTCCAATTTTAGAGGTTCAGAGTTTTGATCTACTTGAACCGTGATGGCTCGAACGAAACAGGTGTTAATTGAGACAGTTACAGTTATCGATCGCGTCACAAAGATTGCTCCAGAAGCAGAGTCAGCCTGCACAATAAAGACAGCCCTGCTGCTGGAGACCAAATCCCTTGCCGAACTTTATCACCCAGGCTCAGCCGCCGCTTGAGTTTCTGCCGCCAAACTACGATCCGCTGGTGCATCAGATTACCCGTCTGGTTGCGCCCTCCTGGACGCGCTGGCGTGAACAGGTTGTAGACATTGAGGCAGAGCAGGTTGAAACCCTGGTGAAGCTCTACGAGGAATTTCAGGCGGGCAAGGTGCGCTTTATGATGGCGTTCCGGCATCCCAGCTCTAATGATCCGCTTTGTATGCTGCATCTCGTGTCTCGGTGCGTTCCCCGCACGGCGGCAGCGATGGGCATCCGGCTTCAGAGTCCGGTTCACTCTCACTTTATTTACGATCGCGGCATTCCCCTTTGGGCAGGGTCACTGGTGTCCTGGCTCTATCCTCGCCTAGGCGGCACGCCGATTCGACGCGGCAAGGTCGATCTGCCCGGATTGCGATCGGCACGACACCTCTTTGCCGAAGGACGATTTCCGATCGCCGCCGCGCCTGAAGGGGCAACCAATGGACACAACGAAATTGTTAGCCCGATCGAACCAGGTGTCGCCCAGTTTGGGTTCTGGTGTCAGGAAGATTTGCAGAAAGCTGGACGCACCGAGCGAGCGGTGATTTTGCCGATCGGCATTCAATATCACTATGTCTCGGAACCGTGGGAGGCGATCGATCGCCTGATGACAGAGCTGGAAGCAGACTGCGGGTTATCGGGCGAAGTGGATGCCCAAAGCGTTCCCCTCCCGGTTCAGGCTAGCTTAACCCCCGCCCAGGAGCGCCAGTATCGCAGGCTGGTTCGCCTGGGAGAACATTTGCTGACGCTGATGGAGCAGTTTTACATCCGGTTCTACCACCGGGAACTGAAAGCCCCCACAACGCTGGAGGCTGGAATGGGCATGATTCCAAACCTCAGCGAAATCAACGAAATCAAAGTAAGCGACCCGATTAATGCTCAGCTCGCCATGCGGCTGCAAACCCTTTTGAATACCGCCCTATCTGTCGCTGAGGAATTCTTCAAAATCCCCCCAAAAGGAACCCTGACCGATCGCTGTCGCCGTCTGGAGCAGGCAGGCTGGGACTGGATCTATCGCGAAGATATCAAAGATGTTGAACAGTTGCCCCCCGTGGAACGCGGACTAGCCGATCGCATTGCCGAAGAATCGGATTTGCGGCTGTGGCACATGCGCCTGGTGGAGACGTTTGTCAGCGTCACCGGACGCTATGTGATTGAAAAGCCCACTGCCGAACGCTTTGCCGAAATGCTGCTGCTGGTCTGGGACACGGTCACCCGTCTCAAAGGAAAATTCCCGTTCCCCCGTCCGCGCCTGGGCAAACAAAAAGCTTTTATCACGATCGGCACTCCAATCTCAGTCAGCGATCGCTGGGCAGACTATCAAACCAATCGCCGTCAAGCCGTCAGCACCCTAACGCAAGACCTGCAAACTGCTCTAGAACAAATGATTGTCAAGGAAAAGGAATGATCCAACCTCCGCCTTAACATTTCTCAACTTTTTTCTAAACTAGGAAGGGTAGAGTTCTGATGATTGCCCTTCTACAAAATGCTGCAACCGACCCAACGCACCAAACTGGATGAGACAGACGATCGCGAGTTTTACAGCCTGCCGCGATTTGTCACCCATGTCGATGAGAATTTTATTCAGCAGCTCACCGACCTGTATCGGGAACGCCTCAAACCCGATACGCGCATCTTTGACATGATGAGTAGCTGGGTTTCTCACCTTCCAGACGAAATGAAATTTGCCCACGTTGAAGGACACGGACTCAACGCCGAAGAGCTTGCCCGCAATTCGCGTCTGGATCACTACTTTGTGCAGAATTTGAACGAAAATCAGCTTTTGCCGCTGTCCGATCAGTCTCTTGATGCCGTGCTAAACACTGTATCGGTGCAGTATCTTCAGCGACCCGAAGCGGTGTTTGCGGAAATTTATCGAGTTTTGAAACCGGGCGGGATTGCCATTGTGAGTTTCTCGAACCGAATGTTCTACCAGAAGGCAATTCAGGCATGGCGGGATGGGTCTGAAGACGATCGCGTTGAATTGGTCAAGGGCTATTTCAAAGCCATTCCCGGTTTCAGTGAACCCGAAGTGATTGTGCGTCAAGGCAGCGTCCCCAGCTTCCTGCAAATGCTCGGCATCCCCGGAACCGACCCCTTCTACGCCGTCATCGCCCAACGCCAATAATTAATTCCTCACCCCCTCACCCC
>Ga0224723_1001512_pt1 | contig 13915 bp, 12 predicted proteins | sample Balambano_FR2_Me_FD_161647 | JGI IMG/M metagenome (GOLD analysis project Ga0224723, IMG submission 161647) | Freshwater sediment microbial communities from Lake Towuti, South Sulawesi, Indonesia - Balambano_FR2_MetaG | ecosystem: Environmental > Aquatic > Freshwater > Lake > Sediment | place...
CTGCTGCTGCGCGAGGTCACGGCGGCATCCGGGGCCGAGGCACGCGGCCTGGTCACGCGGCTTTCGGAATCCCGCCAGCAGACCGATTTCTGGAACGAATTCGCCCTGCCGCCCGCGCGCCTGATCGACGACCGTTTGCGCGCCTGGCTTGCCGACAGCGGCGCGGTTTCGGCGGTGCTGGATGCCGGCAGCCGCGCCACCGCCGCGCTGGCGATGGAAACCAGCCTGCTGGCCCTGTTCGCCGACCTGACCGATTCCGCGCGCCCCGTGGCCGTGGCCAGCCTTTCCGTGCTGCTGCTCGACGACAGCCGCAATCCGCCGCGCGTGCTGTCGCAGGCAACGCTGACCGAGCGCACGCCGCTGCCTTCGGCCGCGCCCGCGGCGATCGTGGCCGGCCTGTCCGCTTCCGTCACCGCGATCTTCACCGAGGTCGAACGGCGGGTGCGCACCGCGACCTTCTGATCACGTGGCTTTGCGACGCGCCCGACATGGCGCATGCTTAGCGCAAGAAACCAGGCAAGGAGGACGCCATGCATGCGCCGTTCGCCTTGGTCGCTGCCATGCTGCTGGCGGCGTGGCCTGCCGCGGCACAGAACCCGACCACCCAGCAGATGATCGACCAGCTGCGCCCGCGCGACGGCGAGTCGGGTACGCGTGGCGTGCTGCGCCTGCCACAGCAGGGCGCGCCACGGCCGCCCGGTGCAACCCAGCCGGCTGCCGCTGACGCCCGCCCACAGCTCGAGCTGACCGTGCGCTTCGGCTTCGACAGCGCCGAGCTCACACCCGATGCACGCGCCGTGCTGGACCGGCTGGGCCAGGCGCTGTCCAACCCGCAACTCGCGCTCTATCGCTTCCGCCTGGTCGGCCATACCGATGCGCGCGGCACCGAAGCCTACAACCTGGCGCTGTCGCAGCGGCGGGCAGATGCCGCGCGCACCTATCTGATGCAGCGCTGGAACATCGATGCTGGGCGACTGGTGGCGGAAGGCATGGGCTTCCAGCAACTCGCCGATCCGGCGAACCCGGAAGGACCGGCCAACCGCCGCGTGCAGGTCATCAACGAGGGGCCGGCCAGCTGAATTCCGGTGCCGCTTGCATCGCAGCAAAAACGGGTGAAGGGTCGGCGCGGGTTCGTCGCCGGCGGGCCCGTTCGGCAACCGCAATCCCGGGGATACGATGCAGAAAGCGATCCGCATCCATGAACATGGCGGCCCGGAGGTCCTGCGCTGGGAGGAAGTCCCCAAGCCCAGCCCCGGCCCCGGCGAGGCACTGGTGCGCCATGCGGCAGTCGGCCTGAATTACATCGACGTCTATTTCCGTACCGGCCTGTACAAGCCGCCCGGCCTGCCGGCCACGATCGGGATGGAGGCGGCCGGCACCGTGGAGGCCGTCGGCGACGGCGTCACGGCCGTCGCCGCCGGCGACCGTGTGGCCTATGCCACCGCGCCGATCGGCGCCTATGCCCAGTTCCGCACCATCAAGGCCGATCGCCTGGTGAAACTGCCCGACGGCATCGATTTCGACACCGCGGCCGCCATGATGCTGCAGGGCATGACCGCGCAGTACCTGCTGCGCCGCACCTACAAGGTGCAGAAGGGCGATGCCATCCTGGTGCACGCCGCGGCCGGTGGCGTGGGGCTTATTCTTTGCCAGTGGGCGAAGCACCTGGGCTGCACCGTGCTGGGCACGGTTTCCAGCGACGCCAAGGCGCAGTTGGCGAAGGCGCACGGGTGCGACCACCCCATCATCTACACGCGCGAGGATTTCGCCGCCCGCGTGCGCGAGATCACCGACAACAAGCTGCTGCCCGTGGTCTATGACAGCGTCGGCAAGGACACGTTCCAGAAGTCGCTGGACTGCCTTGCCCCGTTCGGGATGATGGTGGTGTACGGCAACGCATCCGGCCCGGTTCCGCCGTTCGATATCGGCCAGCTGGCGGCCAAGGGCAGCCTGTTCCTGACCCGGCCGACGCTTGCCACCTACACCGCCAAGCGCGATGACTTGGTGTGGGCCGCGACCGACCTGTTCGACGTGGTCGCCAAGGGCATCGTGAAGATCGAGATCAACCAACGCTTCCCGCTGGCCGAGGCGGCTGCCGCGCACACCGCGCTGGAAGGCCGCAAGACGACCGGCAGCACGTTGCTGATGCCGTGAAGGCGCTCGCGCTGGCGTTTGCGATCGTTCTGGTCGCCGCCGGCGCGCTGGCGCAGTCTGCCAATGCCCAGCCCGATCGCCGCGTGGCGCTGGTGATCGGCAATGCCCAGTACCAGCACGCGGCACCACTGGCCAACCCGGTGCGCGATGCGATCGGCGTGGCCGCCGCGCTGAATCAGCTGGGGTTCGAGGTGGTGGTCGCCCGCGACACCGATCGCGGGACAATGGAACGGGCATTGCGCGAATTCGGCCGCAAGCTCGAGGGCGCGACGGTCGCGCTGTTCTTCTACGCCGGCCATGGCATCCAGGTGGATGGCGAGAACTGGCTGCTGCCGGTCGATGCGCGCCTGGACGCCGAGCGCGACGTGCCGTTCGAAGCGGTTCGGCTTGGCCTCGCTCTGGCGCAGATGGAGGATGACAGCCGCACCAGCATCGTCATTCTCGACGCCTGCCGCGAGAACCCGTTTCGTGCGCGGCTTGGGCGCGGCCGTTCGGGCGGCGTGCGGCCGGGGCTTGCAACGGTCGAAGCCGGGCTTGGCACGCTGATCGCGTATTCCACGCAACCCAACGCCGTGGCCTATGACGGCCCGACCGATGGGCACAGCCCCTTCACCGGCGCGCTGCTGCGCCGCATCGACGAACCGGGCGTTGAGCTGCGCCGCCTGCTGACGCTGGTGCGTGCCGATGTCGTGCAGGCAACCGCGCGGCGGCAGGTGCCATGGGATCATTCATCGCTGATGGGCGATTTTTTCTTCGTGCCCACCCCGGTGCTCGCCATGGCGCGGCAGGAGACTGCACGGCAGGTGCAGGCGCCGGCGCCTCCTGTCGCCGCACCAGCTGTTCCGGCCGCGGCGACGCCAACCCGTCAGGCGCCGGAACTGGCGCCCGGCGTCAGTCTGACGCCCGACCAGCGCGTGCATGTCCAGCGCGCGCTGGTGAATCTCGGCTTCGACCAGAACGGGCGCTCGATCGGGCCGGGCTGGGCGATCCATCCCGGCGCAATTCGCCGCCTGCAGCGATCGCGCGGCGAGCCTTCCACCGGCGAGCTCGACGCGGCGCAGGCCGCGTTCCTGCTCGCCAGCGCCGACGGCGCACGCGCAACCGCGCGCGAGGCCGAGATCGCGCTGCCCTTCGTGCAGTTCAGCTACGACCATGCGCGGTGGTTTTTCAACCCGCTGTGGGTCGCGATGCGCGAGCACGCGCGTGCCGCCGGGGTTGGCGACTGCCGCGGCCGCGCCTGCGTGCGCGCGGTGCAGGAAAAGCTTGGACAAAATCCCACGGGGATCGTCAGCCAGGCGCTGCTCGATGCCATGGCGGCGGCGCCGGTCGCCTGGCTGGAGCCGGTGGCGGGCACGCGCATGGTTGGCGACTGGCGGCTTCATCCGCGCAGCGCCGACGGTCTGTGCGTGATGGACACGCCGGCGAGGGCAATTGCCGGCCCCTCGCTCGATCCCACCGGCCTGCGCGTGTTCTTCGAGGCGCGCACGGGGCTGAACGGTTTCTTCGCCCGCGGTGTCGATTTCGATCCGGCGAGTGGTCCGCAGGTGCAGGTCGGCCGCCAGCAGTTTCCGCTCTCGGCCTTCAGCGCCGGCCAGTGGCTGACCCAGCCGATGCGCGAGGCGACGGCGGAGGGCGGGTATCGCACCGAGACGCGGCTGTTCCGCGCGATCGCCGCGGCGCAGACCTTCGAAATCGTCGGCCCGGCCCGCTGGGGCAGCGGCCTGCTGCGCGTGACCTATTCCGCGCGCGGGTTCACCGAGGCCCTGCGACAGGTGGAAGCCTGCACCGGCAACAAACTCGACTGGGCGCTGCGCCCGACCGAGCCTGATGCCGGCCCGGTGCCGCTGACGCGCCCGTCGAGCTCGCCAACTGCCACGCGCGCCGCCGCCGATCTTGCGCAAGGCGTGGCCATCACGCCGACGCAACGCGTTCAAGCAAGCCGTGCCCTGCATGGGCTGGGACATCAGGCCGAAGGCTTTGCCGACCCGTGGCGCCTGCTGCGTGCCCAGGCGGTGGTGGATTTCCAGAAGTCCCGGCGCGAGGAGGCGACGGGGCGGCTGTCGCGCGCGCAGGTGAATGCGCTGCTTGCCGGCCCGCACGCCCGCCAGCCGACCGCGTGGGAGGAGGAACGCGATAATCCGCTGATGCGTCTTTCAGTCGCGCACGACCTGCTATGGAGTGGCGAGTGGCCCGCCGCCGCGCAGGCGCGCGCCTATGCCGCCGCAGCGGGCCTGTCGCCCGACTGTACGTGGCGCGACTGTCTGGGCCTGATCCAGCGCCACTTCCGCCTGCGCGAAACGCGCATGCTGGATGGCGCGACCTTCCGCGCCATGGGCACGGCGCCGCGCGCGCTCGATCCTGGCGGCGCCGAGTCGGAGAAGTTTGGCGACTGGCGCTTCATCCCCGCGCGCGGCAGCGGCGAGTGCGTGCTGGCCGCCGCCCCTCGCCGCATCGAGGGCGTCTCGCACTGGGCCGCCACGCGCATCGAGTTCCGGCGCAACCCGGCAGGCTCGCGCACGGCCATGACCGCGCATCTGGCCGGCTTCGTCGATTTCAGCCCCGACGATCCGCCCTGGATCGAGGCAGGCGGGGAGGTCATTCCGCTGGAACCCGCCTGGGGCAACGCGTTCTTCAGGGGCGCGCGCCTGGCGGTAAGCGGCGAGGGCTGGACACTCTCGGCTGCGCCGCACCGCGCGCTTGCCACGCACGGCGAGGTTGCCGTGGCAGGCCGCACCCGCTGGGGCGGCACGCTGCGGCTGGTGTACGCGACCGACGGGTTCAAGGCCGGCTTCGCCCGCCTGGACGACGCCTGCGGCGGTGGCGCGCTGGCTGCCGCCTGGCTGGGTGCCGCGCGGCGGTGATCTCGGAAAGGAGTTCGCGGTGGCGCTGATCGGCTTCCTGATCGTCGGCATCATTGCCGGCTGGCTGGCCGGACGTATCATGTCGGGCGGCGGGTTCGGCCTGTTCGGCAACATGGTGCTGGGCGTGGTCGGCGCCCTGGTGGGCGGGCACGTGCTGGGGCTGCTGGGCTATGGCGGCGGCGGCTTCATCGCCGACCTGCTGGTGGCCACGGCGGGTGCCGCGGGCGTGCTGGCGCTGGTGCGGGTGATCAAGCGGGCCTGAGCGGCCCATTGCGCGATTGCCAGCGGCGGGAGTGTCGGATAGTGCGCGGCCTGCATGCCTGACGCCCTGCCCGCCGCCCCGCCCGCCGCCGTACCGGAGGACTTCTCCCAAGGCCCGCTGCCCGTATGGCGCACCCGCGTGGCCAGCGGCGCGATCCGGCGCGATCCGGCGCAGGAAGCGGCCGCCGAGCGGCTGCAATCGCTTTGGCGCGCGCTGGATGGGTACGACCCTGAGCCGAGCAAGCCGAATGGCGGGCTGCTGACCCGGCTGGGGTTCGGGCGCAAGCGCGTCGATGAGGCCAGTATGGCGCCCAACGGCCTTTACATCGTGGGGCCGGTGGGGCGGGGAAAATCGCTGCTGATGGACCTGTTCTTCGCCGCGGTGCGGATGCAACGCAAGCGGCGCACGCATTTCCACCGCTTCATGCAGGACGTGCACGCGCGCATTCATGAATGGCGCCAGCCGAAGCACCGCGTGGGTGCCGATCCCATCCCGCCGCTGGCTGATGCGCTGGCCAAGGAAGCGGGACTTCTGTGCTTCGACGAGTTCCAGGTGCACGACATCGTCGATGCGATGATTCTCGGCCGGCTGTTCCAGGCGCTGTTCGCGCGCGGCGTGGTGGTGGTGGCAACCTCCAACACGCTGCCCGATGACCTGTATGCCGACGGTCTGCAGCGCGAGGCGTTCCTGCCCTTCATCGCCCTGCTCAAGGAGAAACTCGACCTGCTGGTGATGGATGGCGGGCGCGATTTCCGGCGCGATCGGGTGCAGGGCATGCGCACCTGGCACGTGCCGGCGGATCGGCACGCCGATGCCGCGCTGGATGCCGCGTTCGCCGAACTGACCACCGGCGACACGCCAGGAGCAACAACGCTGATGGTGATGGGCAGGAAGTTCCGCGTGCCACTGGCCGCCGCGGGCGTGGCCCGCTTCGATTTCGACGCGCTGTGCGGCACGGCGCTGGGTGCCGGCGACTACCTGGCGCTGGCGGGCCACTTCCACACCCTGGTGCTGGATGGGGTGCCCGTGCTGAGGCCAGACAATTTCGACAAGGCGAAGCGCTTCATCACGCTGATCGACGCGCTGTACGAGCACAAGGTGAAGCTGATTGCGTCGGCCGCCGCCGAGCCGGACCAGCTTTATCGCGAGGGCGAGAACGCCGCCTCGTTCCGCCGCACTGCCAGCCGCCTGGTCGAGATGCAAGCGGCGGACTATCTCGCCATGCCGCATCTGCCGTAGCGTTCGTTCATGCCAAGCGAAGCCCCGGCCGCACCGCCCGCTCTGGACCCGATGATCCGCACGGTGGCGATGCCGGCGGATACCAACCCGCACGGCGACATCTTCGGCGGCTGGCTGATGGCGCAGATGGATCTGGCGGGTGGCATCGCGGCGGGGCGGCACGCGCGCGGGCGCGTGGCAACCGTCGCTGTCGAGGCCATGAGCTTCCTGCTGCCCGTCAAGGTCGGCGACGAGGTGACGGTGTGGGCCGAGCTGCTCGGCGTGGGCCGCACCAGCATGCGGTTCAAGATCTCGGCCTGGCGGCGGCCGCGTGATTCCGATCGGCACACCCGCGTGACCGAGGCGGTGTTCACCTTCGTCGCGCTCGACAGCGACGGCAAGCCGCGGGCGGTGCCGCCGAGCTGACGGCGCCCGTCGCGGCCGGAAGCCGCTACACGATCAGGAAGTCAGAGGCCGCCAGCGTGCCGGTGCCGACAAGCGTGGCGATGATTGCTGCCGGCGCGCCGCCGGCACCGTCCGCATCCCAGCGCAGCACGCCGGCGGCGCTGTCGAAAAGCAATTGCCCGATTCCTGCCTGGGTCGCCGCCGTGCCCACGACCAGCCGCGCCGGAGCGAGGGCGCCAGCCGACAGGCCGCCGCCGAACAGCGCGGCCGACATCTCCAGCATGTCCTGGCCCGTCTCGAAGTCGCGGATCCAGTCACGGTCGGCGGTCTGCGGCGTCAGGACAAAAATGTCGCTGCCGGTGCCGCCGAACAGCGTGTCCAGCCCGGCGCCGCCGGCGATCCGGTCGTTGCCGGCGCCACCGATCAGCACGTCGCTGCCGGCGCCGCCGGCCAGCACATCGTCGCCCTCGCCGCCATCGATGAAGTCGTTGCCGGTGCCGCCGAAGATCACGTCGTTGCCCGCCTGGCCCAGCAACACGTCGTTGCCGTCACCGCCGTCGATCGCATTGTCGCCGGCGCGGCCATTGACGCGGTCGTCTCCGGCGTCGCCGGAGAGATCGTCGTCGCGGCTGCCGCCGTTGAGCAGGTCGTTGCCGTCACCGCCCCGCGCCAGCAGGCGCACGTCGGTGGCATCGACCCGGTCGTCGCCCGCGCCAAGCTCGACCTCCAGCGTCGCGAAGCGGCCGTCATAGCTCGCATTCCATTGCGGCCCGTTCGCGGGCAGCGCGTTGTCGGCCAGCAGCGTCTGGTCCAGCGTGGTGCGTGCGACGGTGCTGGCGCGCACCACGTCGTTGCCGGCGCCTGAATCGATGCGGGCGGTCTCGACGAACGAGCGGCCGGGGCTGTGGAAGAACCAGTCGATGGTGTCGTTGCCGGCGGCAGTCTCGACGCTGCCGCGCCGCGCGCCGACCACCGAGACCGTGAGATCCGACATGCCGGCATCGGCGAGATCGAGCCGCACGTCGGCGAAGTTAGCGACGAGCAGCGCATCGCCCCAGCGGGGATCGAGCCCTTCCAGCGCCAAGTTCTTGAGGCCACCCCACGCACCCTCGTACTCTGCCCGCGCCCAGTCGCGTCCGTTCGCGGTGATCGGGGTCGTGGCGACAAGCCCGAGTGCTGCGACCGGCAATGGGTCCCCGGCCTGTTCGCTGCCGGGGGGCGTGCCGCCCTCCTCGTTGGTGATGATCAGGTCGGCCTTGTCGATGCTGCCGGCGGTGATCGCAGCACCGGTGCGGAAGTTGAAGGTGGTGACATCGGCTGAGGCGATGCCGGCGAAACCCTGGCCGGTCGCATCGGTGAACGCGCCGGCCTCGATCCGGATGGCGTAGTTCGTGTTCGCGCGAAGGAATTCCGGGGCCAGCAGCGTAACCTCGGCGCCGCTGATCGCCACGCTGTCGGCGTCCGTCACGTCGAAGCTCAGGCTTTTCGCCGGGTCGTCCAGGTTGGCGAAGGTGATCGTGCCGGCGCCCGCCAAGACCTCCTCGGTGAAGGTCAGCACGAAGCTCTGGTTGCGGGCGACGTCGCCGGCGCCTTCGAACGGTCGGGCGGTCAGCAGATAGGGCGCGGGATCGTCCGGGAACGGCACCACTTCCGGTTCGGTCGTAAGCCCCGCGGTCGGGTAGCCAAGCCGCCCATCGCTGTTGGCGCCGAAGGTGAAGATGCGCCCATCACTGGCGCGCGCCATCACGTGGTTCGGCCCCGTTGCGATCTCGACGATGAAGGCGGCATCGAGGCCGGCAAGCTTCGTCGGGTAGAACGACGCGTTGCTCTCAGCGGCCGGGTCGCCGTCAAGGCCGCCGGTCGGCCCCTCGTCGTTCGGGCCCCAGGCATAGACGTCGCCGTCAGCGGTCAGCGCCACCGCCCAGCGCGCGCCGCCCTTCACATCGACCACGCTGTCCGGCAGTGCCGTGAGCTCGACCGGCGCCAGCACGTTCGCGGTGGCCGGCGTGAAGGTACCGTCAGAATTGTCGGTGCCCTGCAGCAGCTGGCCGAACCTGCCTTCGCCCCAGCCGAACACGCGGCCGTCGGCGGTGACGGCGTAGCTGGTGAGTGTGCTGGCGCTGACATTCACCACGTTGTCGGGCAGGCCCTGGACCGGCACGGGCGAAAGCACGCGGGTCAGCGGATTGCCGGTGGCATCCAGCGCATCCGGCGAGCCGAGCTGACCCTGGCGCGCGGCCCCCCAAGCGTACACCTTGCCGTCTTCGGTCAGCGCCAGCGTGTGGCTGGTGCCGGTGGCGATGTCGGTCACCGTCTCGCCGGCAAGCGCGGTCACCTCGGTGGGCACCAGACGGTTGGTTGTATCGCCCAGTCCGAGCTGGCCGTTGGTGTTCTGGCCCCAGGCGTACAGCGCGCCGTCGTCGGTGATGGCGTAGCTGGCGCCGTTGCCGTGGGTGGCGACCACCACCTTCTTGTCGGCCAGCACGCCTTCGATCTTCGAAGGCGTCGTGCGGTTGTCCTGGTCGCCCAGGCCAAGCCGGCCGAAATTGCCCAGGCCCCAGCTGTACAGCTCGCCGTCGGCAGTCAGGAACGTGCCGTGCACCAGGCCGGCCGAGACCGAGACGATCTCGCCGGCGAAGCCGTCGGGCAGGGTCAGCGGAATGGCGGCGGGGATGTCGAAGCCGCTCACCCCCTGGCCGAGCTGGCCGACGATGTTCTCGCCGGCGGCGAAAACCTGGCCGTCCTTCAGGAACAGCGAAAAATGGTTGCCGGCGGCCAGCGCAGGCGTGGTCTCCAGCCCGACGCTGGCGCTGGTCGCGGCGATGGAAAGACTGCCGAACAGGCCGTGCGTCTCCTCCTCCGGCCCGGCGGCGAAGTAGAGTTTGTCGGTCGCACCCAGGCTGGCGCCGTTGCCGAAGATGATGTCCCAAAGTCCGTCGATCACGATCGGTCGGCCTGCTTCATCCAGCAGGAAGCCTTCGAAGGCCAGGGTTTCGATATCGAGTGCGAGGATGCGGCCGTCGCCGAAATTGCCGACCAGCAGGGCCTGGTCGAAGTCACCCCATTCGTCGGGAGCGACGGCCACGCCCCAGGGCGCGTTGAACAGTCCGTCGGCGTCCGACATGGCCAGCGCGTTGCCGGCGAGGTCGTACTTGACGACGAACCCGTCGGTCGATTCCTCCTCGCCCTCGGCGGCGTTGGCGACGCGGGCGTAGGGCACGATCAGCACCTCCTCGCCGCGGCTTGCGTCGAACACGCGCTCGATGTTGAAGGGGGCGAAGTCGGCCGGGTCGCGGTCCCCCGGCGCGTCGGCGAGAACGAAGCCGGAAGTCGCAACCGGCTGCCAGGCGGCGTCGTAGACCTCGATGGCGTTGCCCGAGAAGTTGGCGGCGTAGAGCAGGTTGAAGCTGCCGGTCTCGGCGCTGACGGTGACACCCTTGTAGACCGCGCCCGCGGCGCTGTTGTCGATCACCACGCGGAACGCATCCATGCGTTGCGCCGGCGATGAGCCGAGCTCGCCCCAGGCGGCGATCGTGCCGTCCTCGCTGACGGTGATGAAGCGGGCCGGCGCGTCGGCGATGACCGTGCCGGTCAGGCTGGTACCATCGACCAGGAAGTCGGTGGTGCTGCCGGAGAACACCTGGCCCGTCGGGTTCGATCCGGGCATCACGGTCGCCGGCGTGGGACTGGGCGGCGCCAGCGGCGTGCCGTTCCGCGTCGGCGGATCGATCACGATGTCGACCGGATCATTGCCTGCGGCACCGGGCACGCCCAGCACCGATAGCCCATCCTGGCCGAACGGCACGGTCGGCGAATCGCCGACATAGAGCGTCACACGGCTGGTATCGGTGTTGGTGATCCACCAGTGGCCGCCGGCGCCGGCGGGGCGGATCGCCAGGCCCCAGGCGTTGATGAAGGCCGGGTCGAGCAGGTCGGCGCCGTCGCTTTCGCGGCTGCTGACCAGGTTTTCCTGGGTGAAGGCGGTGACGGTGGCGGACATGCGTCTCTCCGGTCTGATTGGCCGGGAGGCTAGATGCGAATAAAACTGACTCGCAATAGCATCTTGAGCGGCAGCCCGGGCAAGCCTGCGCCGCGCCGTTGCTCAGCCCCGATACCGATCCGGCCGAAGCACCTCGGCATCGGTAACCCAGGCCAGCACGGCGTAGTGCGGGAACCATTTCTCGGCCAGCAGGCGCATGGCGCGGTCGATCACCTCGGCGCCGACCACCGTCTCGATGCGTACCACCGGGCCATCGAACGTCTCGCGCGAGGCGATGGCGCGCTGCCATTCGGCACGCCCCTCCGTCATGGCAAGGCCGCGCGCCCCGGCGGCGCGCAGGTCGGCGGCGACGCGGTCGCTGATCTCCGGCTCGGTCAGGATGGTCAGGAGCTTCAGGCCTTCCATCGGTCAGGACCCAACGAATTGGCGCGCCAGCCAGTCATAGACCGGCAGGCCCACCAGCAGGTTGAACGGAAAGGTGATGCCAAGGCTGGCGGTGAGATAGAGCGTGGGGTTGGCTTCGGGCAGTGCGACGCGGACCGCGGCCGGGGCGGCGATGTAGCTGGCAGATGCCGCAAGCGTGGCCAGCACCATCGCGCCGCCCGCCGAAAGCCCGATCAGCGCGCCGGCGGCCGCGCCCAGCGCGCCGTGCAGCAGGGGTGCTGCGACCGCGAAGGCGCCGATCGCCGGCCCGGCGCGGCGCAGGTCGCGCAGCCGGCGCGCTGCGATCGCCCCCATGTCCAGCAGGAACAGCACCAGGAAACCCTGGAACAGCGCGCCGAACAACGGCTCGACCGCGCGATAGCCGCGGGGCCCCGTGAGCCATCCGATCGCCACACCGCCGGCCAGCAGCAGCACGGATTTGCCGAGGAGAATCTCGTGCAGCGCATCGCCCAGCCGGCCCTGCCGCTCGCGCGCCAGCAGCAGGGCAATGACGATCGCCGGCACCTCCATCAGCGCGACCAGGGCGGGCATGAAGCCTTCGTAGGCGCGACCGGCGGCATCCAGCCAGGCGGTCGCGGCCACGAACGTCACCGCCGAGACGCTGCCGTAATGCGCCGCCAGCGCCGCGGCATCGACGCGGGCAATTTTGAGTGGCCCGGCCAGGATTGCGAAACTCCAGATCGGAATGGCGGCGCCAAGCGCCAGTGCCGCGACCGCCGGCACCAGCACAGCACCGATGCCGGCGACCGAGATCGCGACGCCGCCCTTCATGCCGATCGCCAGCAGCAGATAGGTGCTGATGGCGCTGTGCACGGGATCGGGCAGGCGCAGGTCGGTGCCGGCCAGCGCGGCCAGCAGGCCCAGCGCGAAGGCCAGCACCATCGGCGAGGTCAGGTTGGCCAGGGCGAGCGCGGTGGTCTCCATGCCGGGCCGACGGTTGCATTCAAACTAGTTGACGTCTAGTCTGTTTGCATGAGCGAGGCTACCATCGGCGCCTTTGAGGCCAAGACGCATCTGTCGGCCCTACTGGAGCGGGCCGAGAAGGGCGAGAGCATCACCATCACCAAGCACGGCCGCCCGGTGGCCCGGCTGGTCCCGGTGCGCGGTCGCCCGCTGCCACGCAAACTTACCGAGGCTGAGCGGGCGGAGATCATCGAACGTTTCCGGGCGGCCCGTGAATCGCTGGGCGCCAACATGTCCACCGAGGAGGTCGTCGCCCTGATCCGCGAGGGGCGCGGCGACTGAGTGAGCCTGTGCGTGCTGGATGCCTCGGTTGCCCTCAACCTCGTCATGCGGGCGCCGCTGCAACCCGACCTCCGCCATCTTCCGCCGCTGCTTGCAGCAGGTGGTGTTGCGGTGCCCAGCATCTGGCACTGGGAAGTGGTCAACGCCTTGGTACGTGCCGAACGACGGCGCGATATCCGGATGAGCTCGATTGGCGACGCGATGGCCGCGCTGGCGACGATCCCCCTTGAAACCGAAGCGGAGGGCGCCGAGGAAGCGACGGCGCGCCTGCTTCCCCTGGCGCGTGCCGAGCGCCTGTCGCTGTTCGACAGCGCCTATCTCGACCTGGCCGAGCGCACCGGCCTGCCGCTGGCGACGGTGGACGGCGCGCTCGCCGCCGCGGCGGCCAGGCGCGGCATCACCCTGCTTCCCCTTACGCCGTGAACTGCTCGGCGATGATCCGCTCGCTCAGCGAATGGTCGGGGTCGAACAGCATGGTCAGGCTGACCGCGCGATCCTCGGCCACCGCCACGCTGGCAACGTCGCGCACCTCGGTGTAGTCGGCGACTGCCGCCACTGGGCGCTTCTCGGCCTCCAGCACGTCGAACACCACCTGCGCGTTCGCCGGCAGCAGCGCGCCCCGCCACCGCCGGGGCCGGAAGGCGCTGATCGGCGTCAGCGGCAGCAGGTTCGCCCCCAGCGGCACGATCGGGCCGTGCGCGGAGAGGTTGTACGCCGTGCTGCCGGCCGGCGTGGAGACCAGGATGCCGTCACAGATAAGCTCGGGCAGGCGCACCCTGCCATCGACCGTGATGCGGATTTTTGCCGCTTGGCGCACCTCCCGCAGCAGGCTCACCTCGTTGATCGCCAGCGCTTCCTGCGCCTCGCCCGCGTGTGTCATTGCGCGCATGCGCAGGGGGTGCAGCACGGCTTCCTGCGCGCGGGCGACACGGTCGGGCAGCGCGTCCTCGCGGTATTCGTTCATCAGGAAGCCGACGCTGCCGCAGTTCATGCCGTAGATTTTCCGGTTGCGGCCGAGGAACCGGTGCTGCGTTTCCAGCATTACGCCGTCGCCGCCCAGGGCGACGATGGCATCCGCCTGCTCGATGGGCGCTTCGCCGTAGCGGGCGGCAAGGCAGGCGCGCGCAGCTTCGGCCTGCGGCGTGGTGGCGGCCATGAAGGCCAGGCGCATCAGCGCGGACGTCCGTTGCGCGGCACTTCCCCCTGCCTGTCCCTCCCCCGCTTCGCGCTACGGGATTCACACATTGTGTCTAGCGGCATGGGCGAGGGTGTATCCGTTGGCGATGGCGGCGAAGCGTTGCCATCCGTCGCGCATGGTCTTTGGTC
>Ga0224723_1001514_pt1 | contig 13891 bp, 11 predicted proteins | sample Balambano_FR2_Me_FD_161647 | JGI IMG/M metagenome (GOLD analysis project Ga0224723, IMG submission 161647) | Freshwater sediment microbial communities from Lake Towuti, South Sulawesi, Indonesia - Balambano_FR2_MetaG | ecosystem: Environmental > Aquatic > Freshwater > Lake > Sediment | place...
GCTGTATGGCACGCTCGGCGAGTGCCAGAACGGCGCCGACAGCCGTCATGGCGAGCAGCGCCCAGCGCCAGCCCCACAGAAACGACGGGATGCGCTCCGCATCGGCCAGAACCGCACCGAAGGCGGTATCCTGGATCACCGGGATACTGCTCGAAAAGAGATACTGCCAGAGCAGGCCAAGCAGGAGCAACAGAACGGTGGCGAGCGCCAGCGCCACAACGCTGCTGGCACCTGCGAGCGCGCCAGCGACCACAAAGCGCTTATCGATTGACTGCATCATTCCGTGAAGTATAGCGCATAATAATGGCGGACGGCAGCGCTTGACCAGCCGTGCGGCCCGTGCTATGATCCGTATCGGTGGCGTGTCGTACGCCAGTGTAGCGAGTATCAGAAGCACGGATTGGCCACAGATCTGCACGCTCAACACCCTGCCGTACAGTGTTGATGTGATGATCTGTGGCCGATCTGTGTTTTTTCGCGTTCGCGCCCAGGAAGACAGCATGATCTCGGCACTCAAGCGTTTGATCGTCGGCCGTCCGCTCACCAACGAGCAACTCGCCCACGAGCGCCTGCCCAAGCGGACTGCGCTGGCCGTCTTTTCGTCCGACGCGCTTTCGTCGACTGCCTACGCAACCGAAGCGATTCTGGTGGCACTATCGGTGGCCGGGGCTGCTGCGCTCGGGCTCGCAACACCAATCGCGGTTGGGATCGCGCTGCTGCTTATCACCGTCTCGTTCTCCTACCGCCAAACGATTCACGCCTACCCACAGGGCGGTGGAACCTATATCGTCGCCCGGGAGAACCTAGGCACCAATTGGTCGCTCACGGCCGCCTCGGCGCTGCTGATCGACTACATTCTCACGGTGGCAGTCAGCATGTCGGCCGGCGTCGCGGCGATCACCTCGGCTTGGCCCTGGTTGGATCCATGGCGTGTCGAGATCGCAGTTGCACTGGTGATGCTGGTAACGCTGGCGAATCTGCGCGGCGTCAAGGAATCCGGCAATGTATTCGCCATCCCAACGTATACGTTTGTCGTGAGCATGTTTGCGCTGATCCTGACCGGGCTGTATAACGTTGCCACCGGCCAGGTGGTGCAGGCACCGCCGCCCGAGGTAGCGCATTTCCCGCAGCAAGCCGAAGCGCTCACGATTTTTTTAGTGTTGCGATCGTTTGCGGCCGGCTGCACCGCGCTCACCGGCATCGAAGCGATCGCCGATGGCGTGCCGGCCTTCAAACAGCCTGAGTCGAAGAACGCCGCTGCTACGCTCGCAATCATGGCGGTGCTGTTGTGTACCATGTTCCTTGGCATCACTGCGCTAGCGAACGCCTATCATGTTATTCCTGACGGCAGCCCCGAGCCAGAGACAGCCAACTCGCAGCTGGCACGTGCGATCTGGGGTGGTGGCACGCCCCAATACCTGTTGCTGCAAATCGCGACGATGGGCATCCTTGTGCTGGCCTCGAACACTGCCTTTGCCGATTTTCCGCGCCTGGCGTATTTCTTAGCAAGCGACCGCTTCCTGCCGCGGCAATTTACGCAGCGCGGCGACAGGCTGGCATTTTCGAACGGCATTGTGGTATTGGGCGCCATTGCCGCAGTGCTGATCATCGGCTTTGGCGCACGCGAGCAAGCGCTGCTGCCGCTGTATGCGGTGGGCGTGTTTATGTCGTTCACGATCTCGCAGATCGGCATGGTCATGCGCTGGCGGCGTCTCAAGACACCTGGATGGCAGCGCAGTGCCTTGATCAACGGGTTTGGCGCCACAGTGACCGGCGTGGTACTGGTGGTGTTGGCAGCCACCAAATTCCGCGAAGGCGCCTGGGCGGTGTTGTTGGTCATTCCGATCATGGTGCTGGTGTTACGCAGCATCCACAAGCACTACATGGAGGTTGCCAACCAGCTTTCACTCCAGGATGCCCGGCCACCACAGGCGGTACGGCGACACACCGCAGTGGTGCTGATCTCGGGCGTGCATCGCGGTGTGATACCCGCGATTCAGTATGCGCTTTCGCTTGCGCCGGACAATGTGACGGCGGTGTACGTGGATCTTGATCCAGTGGCGACCGAGAAGCTCAAAGCTAAGTGGCAGCAGTGGGGCAGCGGCATTCCGCTGGTGGTGTTGTCATCGCCCTATCGTTCGTTGCAGCGCCCGCTGTTGCAATACATCGACGAGCTCGACGCCAAGTATGACGACGACGTGCTGACGATCATTCTGCCAGAATTTGTGCCATCGAAGTGGTGGCAGTATATGCTGCACAACCAGACCGGCTTGCAACTCAAAGCAGCACTATTCTTCAACCGCGGTACGGTGGTGACGAGTGTACCGTACCACCTGGAGCGGTAAACACCTGGCGATGATCGTGCTTGGGAGGCTGGCGGGGAAGTTGCAGCGCGCAGCAAATAGACGGCCCTGCGCGTCGGTTGAGGGGGAGACGGCCCGGTGGGCCGTCTCTGCGTCATGGTGCGACCTACGGCGTGGTCGGCTGAGCGGGTGTGTCGGGCAGCGCCGGTGCCTCGCCGGTGGAGGGCGACTGCGGCGGTGTGGGCTGCGGGATCAGTGTGGCATTCTCGCCGGTGGCCATCTGGTTCAGCAGCAGTGTCAGGTTGGTATTGGGATCCACGAACCAGATGTTGCCGTTTTGCATCATCGCCACCAGCAACTCACGCTTGCGAAGTTCGTACAGCTCGGGGTTCTCGCGCCAGTAGCGGCCCTGAATGTCGCGCACCTGGCCGTCGCGCGTGGCGGCTTCGAGCTCTGCGGCAGTACGACCTTTCTCTTGCGTCAGCGCGACTTCGGCCTCCCGTTGGGCCTGGAACAGATTATTGGCCTGTTGAGCCTCGATCTGCTGGCGGCGCTTCTCCTCGGTTTCGATCTGGACTTCGAGATTGGCTTTTTCGGAGAGCAGTCGGGCATACTCCTCGCTCACTTGGATGTCGAGCACCTTGACGGCTTCGAGGTTCACGAACAGCTGATCCACGGGTGCCGCCTGACCCTCGCCGGCAGGTGCGGTAAGGAACTGACGGATTCGCTGGCTGAACGAGCCACGATCTGAAAGCGCCTGATCGAGCGTGAACTGCGTGCTGGCGCTCTTGAGCGCCTCGTTCATGAAGCCATCGAGCTGTGTGTTCAGCACGTCATCGCTTGGCCCAAGCCGGCCGTACTGCTGGCGCAATGATTCGGTATCGAGCTTGCGGCTATAGTCCACCTGGATCCTGATATCGTACAGCTGCTTGTCGGAGCTTGCGACGTTCTGGCTGATCTCGCGGCTCTGGCGGCGCACATTGACGATCGCGATGCGCGTGAACGGCGCGAAGGGTTGGAAGAAAATCCCCGGCTCTTGCACGCCCGTGACCGCGCCACGATCGATGATGATGCCGCGCTGGCCCTCGTCCACCTGGGCATAGCGGGTGGTCGCGGCACCAAGGCCGGCGATAATCAATATCACGAAAACGATCCCGATTGCTCGCCCTTGAATGTTCATGCTTGATCCTTTCTTCGGTGCTGCGGGTGGACGCTGTGTCATACTCGTTCCTCCTCGATTGCCACGACGCTGCGTGTGTAGGGCGTTGTGGTTTTATGTACGATGTTGGTGCTGGAAAAGTCGCATGCGATTGTGGCACGGCGTATGCTCAGCTATGACCGGATGCAACCTTTACACGCTGGCCGGCGTACTCCATAATAACGCATTGCGGCACATCATACAGCGGCAGAACACGCGCGTTTGGTAGACAAACCGGTGCAGGGGCTGCCGGAGTTACGGCAAGTTTACGCGATAGCAGAGGGAATAGATACGATGCGGCTGATTCTCTACCTCGGCAAGGGAGGCGTTGGCAAGACCACAACAGCGGCGGCGACGGCGGTGCGTGCCGCGGAGCTTGGGCATCGCACGCTGGTGGTAAGCACCGACGTGGCGCATAGCCTGGCCGATGCGCTCGACCATCCGCTTGGCGCGTTGCCGACGCAGCTAACCGAGAATCTGTGGGGTCAGGAGATCAATGTGCTGGATGAGGTGCGTCAGCACTGGGGTGAGCTACGCACGTACCTGGCCGGGCTGCTGCGCCGCAAAGGCGTGGATGACGTAGCGTCGGAGGAGCTTGCGATCATTCCCGGCATGGAAGAGGTGGTGAGCCTGCTCCATATTCGCCGCCAAGCGCGCGAGGGCAATTTCGACGCCGTGGTGGTGGACGCGGCTCCGACTGGTGAAACCATCCGGCTGCTGACCATGCCGGAGACATTCCAATGGTACGCGGCGCGCGTGATGGACTGGGATCCCGGCACCAAGAGCGTGGCCAAACCGCTGGTGCGCGCGCTGATCCCGGCCACCAACGCCTTCGAGTCGCTCGAACGGCTTTCCAAGGGTGTGGAGGCGCTGCGCCAGACGCTGACCGACCCGGAGGTTTCTTCGTACCGGCTGGTGGTGAACGCCGAGCGCATGGTGATCAAAGAGGCGCAACGCGCCGCGACATATCTTTCGCTGTTCGGCTACCCGGTGGACGGCGTGGTGCTCAACCGGCTGCTGCCGCGTGGCGCGGTGGAGGGCGCGTTCATGGAACGGTTGGCCGAGATGCAGCAAGGCTATCGCCAGCAGGTACACGATCTGTTTGCGCCGCTGCCGATCTGGGAGGCACCGCACTACCCGCGTGATCTCAAAGGCCTCAACGATCTTGGCGAACTTGGGCGCGAGCTGTTCAAGCAGGACGATCCGACCAGCGTGTTCTTCAAAGGCTCGACGCATGAGATCGCGAAAGACGGGGATGATTATGTCATGCGCCTACCATTGCCGCATGTCGAGATCGGAAAAGTTGCGATCACAAAGCGTGGCGACGAGCTCTTTATTGCGATCGGCAATTTCAAGCGCGACATGATCCTGCCGCTCACGCTTGCCGAGCGGCCTGCCAAGCGCGCGGTATTCCGCGACGGCGTGTTGGAAGTGCGTTTCGGCCCGCCGGAGGTGCCGCAGCCGGTGTAGTTCGTGGCAGCAACAACAGCAGTAGGGGCGCAGCGTGCTGCGCCCCTACTGCTGTTGTTGGGCTTGCATCTGAAGTTCGGTTTCGTCGGGTGCAGGCGGTTGCCAACCGAGTGGTGTCAGTTCTTCTTCTTCGGCCGGCGGCGCGTCGCTGGGGGCTACGCGCACGGCAACTTCGAGTTCGCTGGTGGCCTTGCCCTTGAACACGCCGCGCGTTGGCGGGACATCGGCATAGTCGCGCCCGATCGCAGTACGGATGTGGCGCTCGCCGGCCAGCAGATTATTGGTTGGATCGAAGCCAATCCAGCCGAGGCCCGGCAGCAGCGCTTCGACCCAGGCATGCGAGGCGTCGGCCTCGGAGCGGTCGTGGTCTTCGGTACGGTGAAACAGGTAACCGCTCACATAGCGGCATGGAATGCCAAGTTCGCGAACGAGCGCAATCATGATGTGGGCAAAGTCCTGACAGACACCGCGCCGCGCACCGAGGGCATCGTCGATCGGCGAATAGACGTTGGTTGTGCCGGGCGCGTAATCGAAACTGCGGTACAGCAGGCTATTCAGCTCCCACAGCGTGCTGAGCGGGTCAGCGCTGCGCTTGAGGCCCAACTCCTGTGCAAGAGCTCGCAGTGCCGGGCTTGGCTGAGCAAAGTGGCTCGGAGCAAGCATATCCCAATGATCCTGCTCGGCCGTGAGCGCGTCAAGCGCCGCCCAATCGGTGTAGCGAAGCGCCTCGGGAAGCTCGGCAGGCGGTTGCACCTCCACCAGCGCTTCGGCGGTGACGGTGAGGCTGGTGTGGCGACCGGGCACATCGAAATGATGCACGCTGTTGCCCAGGTCATCGCGGTGACTGAAGACCGTGGTACGCGGCACCGTATGCAACTGGAACGAGCGGCAGCGCTGGCCGGCATCGCTACGCGGCTGCATACGAACTTCCATCACGCTTTCGCTGACCGGTGCGCTGTAGCGGAAGCGGGTGACGTGTTTGATGGTGTAAAACATAGTCTCCGAGAGATTTTCAGGGAGGGCAAGCCCTCCCTGGCCCTCCTCTGTGCAGATTTCCTAGAGAGCGCATGCTTTCCCTGGCCCCCCCTATACAGATTTCTCTACGATGCGAGCGCGACGTCGGCGGGATACGAGATGAACACCTGGTAGAGTGCATCGTGGATGCTGCTGCAATGGCGTTGAATCGTTTCCAGGTACGGCCCGATGTCGCCCAGAATTTCGTCGGCCTGGCCATAGTCCAGCGTGGCGCGCAATCGGCCGGCGGGTCGTTCGATGCGTCCGGCGCCGCGCACTGCGGTGGCACGGCTAATCGCCTGGAGCGCCGATTGAACCATTGTGGCGCTGAAGCGCACCGAGCGCGGGAAGTCGGGGCTCAAGAGCAAGAATTCGAGCACCTGCTCGGGCCGCACATCGGCGGTGTACACCTTGCAGTAGGCTTCGAAGGCCGTGCATGACTTGAGCAACCCGACCCATTCCAGGTCGTTGAGTGCGCCATACCCTTGATAGCCACGGTAATGGGTATCGAGCAGGGTCGCAGTGGCGCTGGCGCGTTCGAGGTAGCGACCAAGTTGAATGAAGTGCCAGCCCTCGCCGTGGCTTAGTGTGGCGTCGCTGATGCCCTGGAACAGGTGCGCGCCTTCTTTGACCGAGCGGAAGAACTCGTGCGGCTCACCGAGCCAGATCTCGTCCATCGTGGCGCGCCGCAGTTGCAGATGCAGCCGGTTGAGCTGTTCCCACATTTCGGAACTGATCGACTCGCGCACTTGGCGAGCATTTTCGCGCGCGGCGTGGACACAGCCGATGATCGAGTCGGGCCGGGTGGCATCGAATGTCAACGCCGCAATGATCGGATACGCTTCGGCGGCTCCATCAGCCGGTGCTGGGGCGCGCAAGCTAGCAAGCAGCCGTTCCCAGCGCCGTTCGGCACCCGCCGGGCTTTGATCGAGCATCTGGTTGAGATGGACATCGAGCAGCCGGGCGGTATGCTCGGCGCGCTCCAGGTAGCGGCTCATCCAGTACAGGCTGTCGGCAACCCGTGAAAGCATCTCCTGCTCCGGTTGGGGAGGCTTGGAGGGGCCAGGCCCCTCCCAGTTATTCGAACAAGACCCAGGTATCCTTGCTCCCGCCGCCCTGCGAGGAGTTGACCACCAGCGAGCCGCGCCGCAAGGCCACACGCGTGAGGCCACCCGGCACAATCGAGACTTTGTCGCCGTACAAGATGTACGGCCGCAGATCCACATGCCGCGGCTCGACGTCGCCCTCAACAAAGCAGGGCGCACGCGAGAGTGCCAGGGTTGGCTGGGCGATATAGCCGCGCGGGTCGTCCAGGATGCGGCGGCGGAATTCTTCCCGTTGAGCAGCCGTGCTGTGAGGCCCGATCAGCATGCCATAGCCACCCGACTCGCCAACCGCCTTGACCACCAGTTGATCGAGGTGTTCGAGCACATAGCGCCGTTGGGCTTCGTCGTTGAGCAGGTAGGTTTCGACGTTCGGCAGGATGGCTTCTTCGCCCATGTAGTAGCGAATGATCGCCGGCACATACGCATACATGGCCTTGTCGTCGGCGATCCCGGTGCCGATTGCATTGGCGAGTGCGATCGTGCCGGCGCGGTAGGCATTGACCAGGCCCGGCACGCCCAACATCGAATCGTTGCGGAACGCCAGTGGATCGATGAAGTCGTCGTCCACGCGGCGATAGATCACGTCGACGCGCTTCAGGCCGGCGGTGGTTCGCATATAGACCACGTTGTCGTGCGTAAGCAGGTCACGGCCTTCCACCAGCTCGATCCCCATCTGGCGCGCCAGGAACGTATGCTCGAAGTAGGCCGAGTTATAGACGCCGGGCGTCAGGAGCACGATGGTTGGATCGGGGCGGGGGGCCAGGGCGTGCAGGGTGGCAAGCAGCGCCTGGCCGTAGTGGTCGATCGGGCGCACGTTGTAGCGATTGAAGAGCAGCGGGAAGACGCGCTTGGTGACCTGGCGGTTTGCGAGCATGTAGCTCACCCCGCTCGGCACGCGCAGATTATCTTCGAGCACCGCGAAGCGGCCATCGGGCAGACGCACCAGATCGGTGCCGACCACCGCGACATAGATGTCCTTCGGCACGCGCAGACCGCGCATCTCGCGCCGGTAGTGGCGGCAGGAATAGACCAGTTCGCGCGGCACCACGCCATCGCTTAGGATGCGCCCCTCGTGGTAGATATCCTTCAGGAACAGGTTGAGCGCGGTGATGCGCTGCGTGAGGCCACGCTCGATCGTGGCCCATTCGGCCGCAGCAAGCAGGCGCGGCAGGAGATCATAAGGGAAGATCTTTTCGGTGCCTTCATCGTGGCCGTAGACAGTGAAGGTAATTCCCTGATTGAGGAAATGCATGTCGGCTGCTTGCTGGCGCTGCATCACCTCGGCTGCCGGCAGTTCGAGCAATCGCTCGTACATACGGCGGTAGTGTGGCCGCGGCTCGTCGGGCGATGCGAACATTTCGTCGTAGGCCGCGTCGAGGTTGTAGTTGGCAAACGATCGCGCGGTGGTGCGCTGAAAGCTGCTCGGCGTCACAGGTATCGCCTTCTACGTCAGATTTTGGTACAAAGGCAGAAACCCACAGGGGGTGTGGGGGCATCATTGCCGGCGCTCGCATCCGTTGGGGCTGTGGTTATCGTACCGTTAACGCAGGCGGTTGTCAAACGCGCTGTGTGGTAGTGTGGTAGCGCAGGGCATGAGATACGATCATGCCCGGCCCGTGAACGGGCGGGCTACTCGGCGCAAAGCCTGCCTTCGCAGGCTGAGACAGGCCGCGTAGGCGGCCTTCGTGACCGTAGCCGAGGCGTTTACGACCACGGCGCCGGCGGTCGCCATGTCTTTGCATGAGCCCAGTGTGGCAGCGCAGGGCATGAGGTACGAGCACGCCCGGCCCGTGAACGGGCGGGCTACTCGTCGCCAAGCCCGCCTTCGCGGGCTGAGATGAGGCCACGTCCGGCCTTCGCCATGCGTTGCCGCGCGTTTACACGCCAGGCAAGAGCTTGCACGAGAGTGAGTCACACCCGCTGCTTCGGCCCGACTGATGCCGGCGTGCTATACTACCGGCGCGCAACTTCGCCGGAACTGTTATGCACTACCCGCTCCCGCTTGCCGATGCCTACCAGCGCCTGCTGGGAGAATTGAGTCGTCGTCTCGGTGCCGAGCAGGCCGAGCTACTTCTGCATGCCGATCCGCACGCGCAGCCCACGGTCGCGGCGAGTTTCCGCGGCGAAGCACATCTCGACAGCGTTCCTTTGTGGATCAATGTCCCGATCACCGAAGGCGTGCATGAACTGGGTGTGTTGCGTATGGCGTTCGCGCCCGGCCGCGAGCCGCCGGGCCTGGCGGAGAACGGCATGGCTCAGGCGCTCGTGGCGCTTGCAGCGCTGCTGGTCGAAGATCACCATCAACTCACCTGGGGTCCGGTGATGCGCGCCGGTCGCCGGATGCTGTCAGTCTCGGAAGAAGAACTGCAACGCATCATCCTCGACATTCACGACGGCCCGGTTCAGAAACTGTTCGTGGTTTCCTCGCACCTGGCGCTGCTGGCCGCACGGGTCGGCGAGACATCCGACGAAGCGTTGCAGCGCGATGTCGCGCCGATGGTGGAGCGGCTGCAGGATTTAATGAACAGCGCGCTCGGCGAGATTCGGTCGACACTCAGCAGCTTTCGCATGGCGGAGTTCGAGCAGCGCGGGCTGGCTTCGGTGCTTTCGGGCCTAGCAATGCAGCATGAAACGTTGACCGGCAACGAAGTCGACATTCTGTTCGAAGGTATTCTGCCGCCCGTGAGCATGCCGGTGAAGATCACCCTGTATCGCGTGCTGCAAGAAGCGCTTTCGAACGCCTACCGGCACGCAGGTGTCGATCGGCACGAGGTCTGGCTGCGCCAGCGAGAAGGGTATGTCGAACTGGAAGTGATCGACGAAGGGCGTGGTTTCGAGCCGCCGCCACTCGACGGCCCGGCCGGCACCGAGCGCGAAGAACATATTGGGCTGCGCGGCATGCGCGAGCGTGTTCATCTGGTTGGCGGGCAATTACAGGTGATTAGCCAGCTCGGCCAGGGCACGCGCGTGATTGTAAGGGTGCCTGCCGATGACTGACACGCCTGAACCGATCCGCATCGTACTGGCCGACGACCACGAACTGGTGTTGGAGGGGCTGCGCGGTTTGCTGGATCGCGAGCCGGATATGGAAGTGGTGGCGGCTGTGACCGACGGCGAAGCGCTGCTCGAAACACTTCAGCGAATGTGCCCGGACGTTGTGGTGATGGATCTGGCCATGCCAACGCGCGACGGCTTTTCGTGCCTGGCCGAGATCCGCCGCCAGGCGTTGCCGGTGCGTGTGGTGATACTCACAGCCTTTGGAGATGGCGGCGCGCTGCAAAGCGCATGGGAGCGCCAGGCAGACGGCTTTGCGCTCAAAACCGATCCACCGCGCCAGACGGTTGCGACGATCCGAAACGTCGCGCACGGCCAGATCGTCTTTCCACGCGGAGTACGGCAGTCACCGAGTTCCACGCCACAGAGTGGCCGCTTGTTCGATCGCCTGACGAGCCGCGAGCGCGATGTGTTGCAATTGCTGTCCGAGGGCCTGACCAACGCGCAGATTGCCGAGCGGTTGGTAGTGCAGGAAAGCACGGTCAAATATCACTTGCAAAACATCTTTCAGAAACTCGGCGTGCAGAACCGCACCGAGGCCGCGCAGGTCTACTACCGAGAAGGAGCCGCTTCTTCGTGAACACGATCGCGACGATCACATGGCTGACCTTCCACGAGGCACGCCGCCGCCGGATGGCACTGGCCGCACTTGGCGCCGGTGCGTTGTTTCTGCTGGTGTTCGGGACCGGCGTGCGGCTGATCAACAATGAACTCGTGGCCGAAGGCGAGCCAGGGCTGGTGATGCAGGCGGTGTATAACTTCCTGACGCTGGCCGGCCTATATGTGGTGCATTTCCTGACCGTGATGTTGGCGATCTTCGCGAGCGTGGACAGCGTAGCAGGCGAAATTTCATCGCACACGATCCAGGCGCTTGTGACGCGGCCGGTACGGCGCTGGCATGTGTTGCTCGGCAAGTGGCTCGGGTATGCATTGATGCTGGGGTTGTTCCTGGGGTTGCTTGGCGGCGGGGTGCTGCTGGTGATGCGCGCGATTACCGGCTACACACCGCCGAACGCGCTGGCCGGCGTGGCGTTGCTGGTACTGGAAGCACTCGTGCTGCTGGCGCTTTCGCTGCTTGGTGGGACGCGCCTCTCCACCTTGACAAATGGCGTGGTGCTGTTTCTGTTATACGGCCTGGCCTTCATCGGCGCGTGGGTCGAGCAGATCGGTGCGCTGTTGCAGTCGGACGCCGCTGTGCGTGTTGGCGTTGTTTCGAGCCTGGTGTTGCCGGTGGAAGCACTGTGGCGGCGGGCGGCATACCTGATGCAACCACCACTTTCCAACAGCATCCCGACGCCGTTCGCGGTTTCGTCGGTGCCGAGCGAGGCGATGGTGCTGTATGCCGTGCTGTACGGTCTGCTGGCGCTGGTGTTTGCCGCGCGTTCGTTTGGGCGGAGAGATCTTTGATGGAACCGCCGTCGCAGGGTAGGGGCGCAGCCGCAGGGTAGGGGCGCAGCGTGCTGCGCCCCTACCCTGCGGCTGCGGCGGTTATTGCCCGCTGTCCTGTTCCCCAACCACTTCGAGGAACAACTGCTCGAGCGAAAGCCGCGTCGGCGTCAAGGCAAACAGACGCGCACCGCTCGCAACCACGCGCTCGGCCAGCGCCGGCAGCACGTCCTCGCTTTCCAGCTCCAGGTCGATCAGCACATGATCGCCTGCACCGGCCGCAGCCAGCTGCATGCGACCGTCTGCCAGCCTCAGCAGTTCGCTCTGCAGGTCATCGCCCACCATGTCGAGCCGAAGTTGGGCACGAACTCGTCCACGGCTCAGGTCACGTAGCGACGCAGTACGGAGCACCTTGCCCTCGCGGATGAACGCAACGCGATCGCAGGTCGCCTCGACTTCGCCCAGCAGGTGCGAATTGAGGAACACGGTCGTGCCACGCTCACGCAGGTCATGGATGATGTTACGAACGAGCAGGCGCCCGAACGGATCGAGCGCCGAGGTCGGTTCGTCCAGAAACACCAGTTCCGGTCTACCGAGCAGCGCCTGTGCCAGGCCGATCCGTTGCAGCATACCTTTGGAGAAACCCGCCAGTTGGCGCTCGGCCTGCTCGGCCAGCCCCACCTGTTCCAATGCAGCAGGAATCCGCTCACGGCGTGTTGCGGCATCGAGTTGCAACAGCCGGCCATGAAGATCGAGCAACTCGGCCGCGCGCAGCCATTCGTGGAAGCGAAAATGCTCGGGCAGAAAGCCGATGCGCGCCATCACCGGCGGATCGCCGGGCGCGTGCCCAAGCACCCGGGCCGTGCCGGCGCTCGGCCGCGCCAGCCCGAGCAACATTTTGACCGATGTGCTCTTGCCGGCACCGTTTGGGCCGAGGAAGCCGAAGACCTCACCCTGCGGAACGTGCAGGGTGAGGTCGGCCACCGCTACTTTTGCGCCGTACTCTTTACGTAGTCCGGCGGTTTCGATTGCGAATTCTGTCATTGGGGGGCGAGTTAGCGCAGCGAACTAATCAGGCCGAGCAGCACGTCCTCGCCCACGTTGCCGCTGGCGCTCAGCACGTAGAAGCGCTCGCCGCGCTGCCAGTAGAGCTGTGTGTCGCGCCGTCCGTCATCGCGGCCGCTGGCCAGTAGCGCGGTGATGCCGTCTACGCTCACCGTACGCACGCCATTCACGTCGGCCGGGAACGGGAACACAAAGGTCGTGCTCCAATCGATCTGGCTGCTTAGTTGCGCCGCCTGTTCGGGCGAGGTGCCGAGCAGGCGCAGCATTGCAACGCCAAGCTGCGAAAGTTCGACGCCCTCGGGCACGCTCACAGCCGGGCTGGTGCCCTGAACAAGCGTGAGTTCGTAGTTCGCGCCACGATAGCTCGAAATTACCGACGGCGGCACATCGGCACGGATCGGCCCACTGCCAAGCGCATCGGGAAGCGTCACGTCAGTCACGCCGGCAAGCTCCAGCAACTGGCGCGCCGAATCGACGTTGACCTGGAACTCCATTGCCGTCTGGCCCTGGACACGATAGCCATCGTTGAGCGGTGCGTCCGGCAGGTTTGGCTCGGCAACCGGGAAACCCACCAGCGCCGAGGCCTCGGCTGCGCTAGCCACGTTGGTTGGTTCGCCCGGATCGACTACAACGGTCGGCTCGGCCACGAACAGCGTATTCTCGTCGAAGTCGAGCTGTTCGAGCTCGCGCATACGGTCCTGGCTGATCGGCACGAACACCACCGACTGCACGCGGAAGACCTTCAACAACTGGTCTGCGGCGGCTTGCACCGGCGGCAGCGCAAGCAGCGCGATTGCAAGCACAAGACCTGCCACGGCGGTCAGCCCACGCCGCCCTATTCGATTGATCGTCATTGGTCGTCTCCTGTTCAATCCTGGTTCTAATCCAGCGCCACGCACGCGCCCGAGCGCCGCGCGAACATCGGGCGTGGGGGCAGCAAGCAACGCAGCGCTGCGTTCGGCATTCGTTCGGACGACTGCCAGCCGCCCGGCGCACACTGCACACCCATTGACGTGGCTTCGAAGCGTCTCGCGCGCGTCCTGCGGCAGTGCGCCGTCCAGCGAGGCACGCAACACACCGTCATCGTAACAATGATCCATCGTCGTCTCCAGCGTGGTCAGGGAATAGCAATGCGAGAGCAATCCTACCGGACGAAGAAACTGGAGAAGGGATTTCCTCGGGGGTTGCACCCCACGCCCCGCTCGTGTTAGTGGGGCAGGATTTCCTCGGGAGTTGCACCCTCAAGCTCCTGCTCACCGCGGCGGCACGGCGCCGGACCTAGTGCTCATCAGAAC
>Ga0224723_1001516_pt1 | contig 13884 bp, 11 predicted proteins | sample Balambano_FR2_Me_FD_161647 | JGI IMG/M metagenome (GOLD analysis project Ga0224723, IMG submission 161647) | Freshwater sediment microbial communities from Lake Towuti, South Sulawesi, Indonesia - Balambano_FR2_MetaG | ecosystem: Environmental > Aquatic > Freshwater > Lake > Sediment | place...
GGCGGGTAGACATCGGCGGTTTCTGTTTGACGGGAAATTTGAGGCTTTCCATGTGTAATCGATAGGGGCAGAGATAACTTATCAAAAGACGATTGGGGAGATGGGGTGAATTCGGTGGCAAGGTGACGCTGGACGATCGCAGTCTGAGTCGATAAGTTCGTGAACTCAGCAATCCTTTGTGGTTGAGCGGTTTGGGAGGGATGGGTAGTGTTGGGCGATCGCAAGATCACTTCCTGAGGCTGTCGCTGAATCAGCAACGGTTGGGGAACCAGGGGACTGGATGAGAGCATCGCTTTTACCGTTGGCAATGCGGTTGCTTCAGGGGTGGGCGATCGCTCTGGGGATTCTGTCGATACCTGGGGTTTTCTCGCCATGATCAGTGGCTCTGAGGTTGGAGCAGTCTCTGCAACACCGGGGTTGGCAGTGGATGTGTCCGGGGGAGGATTGGTTTGTAGCGGCATGGCTGTTAAGGACGGAGCCAGTGCTGATTCAGACACTAAATGTCCAACCACTCGTCGGATTGTTTTAGCGTTTGGTTGGCGTTGAACAACGGCAACTGGGCTGGCAGGTAAGGGGAGGTCAGGGGGTGCGGCTGGAGTTGAGACGACCGAGGAGGGTTGCGGATCAGTTGAAACATGAGCGTCGGGTTTTGCAACCGGGGTCGGTTCCTGCAGCGGCAGCTCGAGCGGCGTTTGCACCTTGTCTGGGCAATCGCTCTTGGATACAAACTGTCGGAAGACGGGCTGGACTGGACTGAGACGCTGCACTCGCATCCGTTCACCCGCCGCCACCGCACGGGGTGCTGTTTGTGAAGATGTCATTGCTGAAGCAGACTGAATGCTAGCCGTTGTGGTTGGCTCTAGGGAAGCCGATGCAGTTGCTGGCGCTGGCAGTGACTGGTTAATAGGCGCTTCCGGAGATGCCGCGCTCGGTTCCCCAACCCGCCGGCTCACCCGAAATAGCCCTACAGGAGACTCTGCTCCAGTCAATTGCGGGGGAGGGGCGATCGCGGCTGGAAATGCTGATCCGGCATTATCAATAGAGCGCTGGATGAGATTTCCGGCAGGCATGACAGGATGTGCAGTTGAGTGAAATGGCGCATCTAAGCTATTGGATAATTCCACTCGCGATCGCTGAAATAGATGGGAAGTAGCCAGTTGAACAACTCCAGGATGGCTGTAGCGCGAAAGAAGTTGATCAGGCAGGTGCGATCGTTGAATCAGGCGATCAACTGCTGCCTGAATCAACTGCGTTGGCAGCTGGCGGACATTCACCACCCCCAATGATGCGATTAACCGCTGGTGCAGTCGCTGCGCCAATGCTGGCGATCGCATCTCATTTCTGTCTACCTCGCGACTCCCCAACTCCATAACTCTATCTCCCTCATCTCCTACCAAGCCATCTTTACCCATCACCCTTCATCCTTTCGCCTCCATCCTGCTGCCATTACTCCTCCTCCAACGGAACTCCTGCGGTGCGATCGCTCTGCTGATTCAGCCGTCGATTAATCCGAGCCACTTCTGCCACCCAGCGCCGACGTTCGCCATGATCGAGCGAGACCAACTGCTCAAATGACCAGTGCAAGTGATAGGCCACATAGGCTACCTCCTCATAGATCTGGTTGAGGGGGTAGCCTACGATTCCCCCGATCGCGCCAACTCCACCTCAAAGCCCTGTTGACAATGGGGACAACTCACCTTGATGAGTTGCTGACCGCCCAAATTGATCCGGTTATAAAACTCCTGCAAATACGCCAGATCCGCTGCAAATAGGTTTTCAATCACACCAGGATTGATGGATTGAATGGAACCTAAACGGGTGATCACTCGCGCCAGCAAAATCACAATCAAATAGGCCGGATTATTCTGTACCCGTGGATCTTTCAGCGGCAGAATTTCGTCTGCTGCTGTGGCTAATCGCATCGTTCCATTGCGATGCAAATTACCTTCTTCATCCACGTACCCGATTGGCAGTGTAAATTCATGTTCTGTTTGGAACATACGCCTACACCTTCACGCGCTCCATGCGTTCGCAGACGATCGTAAAGGTATCAATGGCAATGTCATTTCCCTTGGCATTGAATCCTGGTCCTGCATATTTGCTGGCCCAAGCGCTATAAAAATTCCAGCGCACTTTAACATCTCGCGTCCGCTCATCTAGCAGCAGAATTGCACCATCTTTCTTATCCAGCGATCCCTTCACCGCTGAAAGATGCCAGTTGTAGAGGTCTAGTGAATCGCTAATGCCCCACTTCAGCGTAATGTCAGGATATTTGACCTTTCCCCGGTACTTCTGCACCGAAGCATCGTCTCCGCCCTCCCGATACTCAATCACCTCAACTTCAGAGCCAAAGCCACTACATTCTGAAAATCCGGCTGTAATCACCGATTTGATTTCCACCAAAAATCGAAAGTTCTTATACGGGTCTGTTGTTGGCATTGAAGAGCCTCCTTAATTTAAGTTGTAGGATGCGTCAGCGCAGCGTAACGCATCGCCTCCGAGCCTATCCACTGTTCACGGTTCACGAACTACCCCCCTGTTATTTGCTGAATGCGGAAGATCACAAATTCAGCAGGCTTGACAATGGCAACTCCAATTTCAGTGATCACTTGCCCTAATTCCCGTACTTCCGGTGGGTTCGTGTCTTTATCACATTTGACGAAGAAGGCTTGTTCAGGCGTGTTGCCAAACAATGCTCCATCCCGCCACTGGCTCAACAAAAAGCCCGTAACCGTTTGCGTGATACCCTGCCACAGGGATGGCGTATTGGGTTCAAACACCACAAATTGGGTACCTTCATCAATCGATTCGCGCAAGAAGTTGAAGAAGCGGCGAGTGCTGACATAGCGAAACTGAGCCGTTGCTTCGTCAGCCATGGTGCGGGATCCCCACACTTTAACAGCACCGTTGAAGACGCGAATGACATTAATCCCTTCCGGGTTCAAGCCATCCTGATGGGCTTTGCTGATGGGGATACTGGTATCTAATGCCCCAATCACTCCCTCATTGGCGGGAGCTTTAAATACCCCCCGGACCGCATCGCTGCGGGCATAAATTCCGGCAATGTGTCCGCTGGGAGGAACAGTGTCAGAGGTATTGGAAACTGGATCAAACACTTTAATCCAGGGGTAATAGATGGCGGCGTAGCTGGCTTCTGCGCTACGTCCAACCGGACGGATTTCCGTGACTTTATCGGGGGTTTTTGTGCCGTCACCATCCAAAACGGCTACCCGGTCTTGCATTTTAGCGCAGTGGGTAATGATCGCGGTGTGCTGGGTTTGGCTAACGGCTCCCGGTACGGCCACGATCGCAATTTCATCCACTGGTTCAAATAGGTCCAGTTGTTTGCTGAGATTGCCTGGCTCAGCATCATCCGCCACCCGCAAGACCCAGCAGCGAATGCCACCATTGTTGAAAAAGCCATAAATGGCATGAGCCAGGGTTTTGTTACCTGCTTGAAAATCGCCAAACTTACTCTTGAATTCTTCCCAACTGGTCACCAATTGAGGTTGGTGGGTGGGTGCTAAATCATAAAGAATGGCAATTGGTTTTCCATTGGGATCTTCGATCGGTTTTCCTTTCGTCGGATCGGTCGTTGGTTTTGCTGGATCGGGCTTTCCATCGGCACCTGCTTCAAACAACAAAATGTTGCCAGTTGCATCGGCCCTAAATAGCTTGATCTTGCCAGTTGTCGCATCGGTTTGAAACTTACCAGGTTGGGCCGGCATGGTGACTGTATCTAAGACGACTCCAATGAATCCAGCGGTACTGGTGCCAACTCCAGCGATCGCCTGTGCCTTTGGTTTAACTTCCTCAACATACACACCTGGTGATAAGTATTGGGGCATAGTTTTGTGCTCCTGGGTAATGGATAGGAAAAGGCTGAAAGCGATCGCTCAATTCAGGCGGAGGTTGTAACCGTTGCGGGCGATCGCGGGTACGGTAATCGGAAAGTTGCGGGGTGGTGAGCCGGATCGTTGCACCTGTAAAGTGTAAGACCCATTGGGAATGGCAGAGAATTCATACACTCCTTCGTCCCCTGTGGTTGCGGTCAAATTGCGTTCCACCAGGAGAACAGTTGCATCCAGAATCGGTTCGTTGCTGGCGTTTGTCACCTGACCGCCAATCTGGAAGCGGCTGTCCCCGTTTAGGCGGAGTTCGTGCGTCAGGGCGAGGGGGGCGGTTTCAGGCTCTCTCATTACCATGCTAATAGTCACCATCACGGCGAGGGATGCCCGCAAGGGAGTACCAAGCGATGTCCAGAATTCGGCAGGATTTTTGAGGCCATCGGCGGAAGTAACCATCATGGGTAATGGTGGCTCCTGTCCCTGCAAACTTCCCCGTAAAAAAGGTTCGGGAATGGTGGGATAGCGGGATAGAACCTGAAGTACCTGACTCAGCAGTTGGTGCTCTTGCAGGGAAATTTCTGTACCACCTACCACCCAAGCGGTCACCAGATACGTGCAGGCCACTCGCAGGGAGGGATGACGAATAATCACCTGTCCACTCTCCCGCTCAACAGTGGACTCATTGCTACGAAGTTCGACATTTTCGCGGATGTCGTAGAGAAATAGATTGATACAGGTTTTTTGGGGTGTGAATTGAGCAACCGGGCGATCGAACACAATTTCGGCTTCAGCCAGTTCTCTGGGAAGTCCCGGTTGGTTGAGAATGACTTGTAGTGTCTCGCTTAGATCACGAATCATAAGCATCGCAAAGTCCGCAATTAATTCTCTACAAGCCCGATTTTCCGCGCACGACGTGCGCGGAAAATCGGGCCTTTTGGGGTTTTGGGGCGCGCAACGCGCGCCCCAAAACCCCATTTTCGATCTACTGATACTCTCTTGTAGATTAATTTCTGCATAAATTTTCTTGAAAGCATGCGACTATTACGACATGCATAAAAAAATTTAGGCTTCAACTTAAACTTCACAAAGCCGTTCACACTAAAATTAACTTATAAGAAGTTAATTTAAAGACCAGTAATAGTTCTCAACATAAGTCTTTGACACTAACAAAACGTGAATTGCTAACCGCTCGTCGAATTCACGTTGAGGAAACAGAAGTCTGCTAGTCTCAGTAGATCGCAAAGTCCGCAATTAATTCTCTAAAAGCCTGATTTTCCGCGCACGACGTGCGCGGAAAATCAGGCTTTTGGGGTTTTGGGGCGCGCAACGCGCGCCCCAAAACCCCATTTTCGATCTACTGAGTTTAACAAGATATATGGCAATCGCTTAGCGAAGTGCGATCGCCGTACAAACACCAGCAAATTATTGAATCGTTATACCATTTTGGATTTTAGATTGTGGATTCTGGATTGCAACCTTCTCACTGCGACGTAATTTCAGCAATCGATCTGCCCAATTGACAATTTACTCCTTTCCCATTAAAAGATCAGGGATGTCCCCCCGCTTAGCGGGGGGACATCCCTGATCTTTTATAGCTATATGCATTTTGATTGGGACACTTTGGAAGGGTCGCAACGCGACCCTTCCAAAGTGTCCTTGTCCTAATCGTGCTGAATACAGCTATAGTACCTAATCTTTAACCGGGAAGGGAGTAAGTTGGCATTACTTCAGCAATCTGGACCTCTTTAACTTGTGTAGAGATCCACAAAATCTCCATACAATCTCCATACAAAATGACGCAGGGCTACTTGTTGAAATGCCAGTTTTTCCCAAGTTTTTGATGTTCCCGATGAGCCGCTTTAACCAGGTGCTCCATCCGCAAGATGCCAGACTCTGCCGCTGCAGCATAAAATGCTGCAGCCAGCGCAATATTCTTAATATTGCCGCCCGATAATTTAATTTCTCGTGCCAGCAGTGCCAGATCCACATCTTCATGCAGTAGCAAAGCGGATGGAATGATGACCTGCCAGATGCGATAACGAAATTCCTCATCGGGAAAGGGAAACTCAACGATCGCCTGCATCCGTCGAATAAAGGCTTCATCCAAATTCTGGCGCAGATTCGTTGCGAGAATTGCCAGCCCTAAATAACTTTCGACTTTTTGCAGCAGGTAACCGACTTCAATGTTGGCGTAGCGATCGTGGGCATCCTTCACTTCTGCCCGCTTTCCAAACAGCGCATCCGCTTCATCGAAAAACAAAATAGCGTTTGCGGTTTCCGCTGCGGTAAAGATGCGGTCTAAATTCTTCTCCGTTTCCCCAATGTATTTACTGACAACCTGCGAGAGATCAATTTTGTAGAGATCGAGTTGCAACTCTTGAGCAATCACCTCTGCTGCCATCGTCTTCCCTGTTCCTGGCGGTCCCGAGAACAGCGCGGTTACACCCTTTCCCAGAGATAATTTCCGCTCAAATCCCCAGGATTGATAGACCACCTGCCGATGTTTTACTTGGTCGCAAATTTCCCGGAGTTGGTCACTTGGATCAAGCGGTAATACGATATCTGTCCAACCATAACGAGGCTCGATCTTTTGAGCTAAAGCTTGCAGGTTGTGACCAGATTGATTGCGGGCTGCTGTGAAGAAATCTCGCAAACCAGGTTTTCCTGGCAATGCTATTGAATCGATTGAGGAATTCACCACCGCACCTTGAGCCAGATACCCTGCTTGTGTGACCGCATCAAAGATCTGTTCTGGAGTTAATCGAAATTGATTGGCTAGGCTATCCACTTCAAATTGTTCAAGCCCATAACCTGCTGTAGATAGGGCCGTTTTCCAGCAGAGTTGTCGTTGTTTAAACTCTGGCAGGTCTAACTGAACATTAATGACTCCAGAACGGTAGGGAGTCGTTGGTTGCCAAGGTTGAGTGCCCGCCAAAATTGTCACGCCCGAATTCGTGATTAATTTTTCCAGGAGAAGATGCAGCGCTCCCCGGTTATTTTCGTTTAGTTGATCGATACCTGTCAGGTAAAGCACTGCTTGTTTCAGTTGTGCTTCCCGCAGCAAGGTTTCTAGTAAAGGGATGACTTCAATGTTCAGCAACACAGCGCGGGGGAGGTCGGCAATGAGTAACGTTGCCTTGAGTTCTGTGGCGATCGCCCCCGCCACCCGACTTTTCCCGATGCCCGGCACTCCCTGCAAATAGAGCCTCAGCGGTTTACCCTGATCCTTCGCCTGGCTGATTCGCGTTTGGAGAAAGCGCTGGTTCTGTTGTGAGATAGGTAATTCTGCAAGGGCGATCGCCGGTCGGGTCATTTGACAAAATGGTTCCAGTCGTCGATCGAGATTGGACTGCCCTAAGAAAAACTGAACAATCTGCTCATCCAATTTCAAAATGTGAGCCAGAAGCGGTGGTTCTGGTTGGTTGGTATCGGGAATCACATGAAGAATTTGTTGCCGCACCAAAGGAGCATCCACCGCCAAATGCTGCCGTCGTTGCAATTTCTCAACTGATGAATTGCAGAGTAGATTTAAAGCCAGATCAACCGTCGGACGTTTGCGCGTCACATCATCCTGTAAGTAGGCGTAGAAGCGTTCGTAGCGCAGATCAATTTCCGGTGCCAATGCAACCAGCATCAACGCAATCTCGAAATCGGATAATCCAACCGTTTGTTGCAGCCAGGTTAGGCGTGCATTCTGTTTCCAAGCCGCTGGTGGGTTGGCTTGAAATAGCGGATGCCCCGGTTCTCTCGCCAGCAATCGTTCGATCTCTGCTGTGTCAACGTACAGACCTCGATGGGAGTCACTGGCGGCTTCTACTCCATATAGGATTTCTGCTTTTTCGATGGCGATCGCAATCAACCAATCGAGCCACTGGAGGAGCGATCGCAATTCTTCTAGCGATGATTCATCAGTGACAGATTGAGCGTGAGTAAACTGATCCCCTTTCATCCCTCTAGTCATACCGATTTAAAGAAAACCAAACCCAGACATTTTGGGGAAACCTGCCCTTCGGACAGGTTTCCCCAAAATGTCTACCGGGTCTTCATTTTAAATTGGTATCACCAACTTAACTCACCCGTAACCAGGATTGCCTGGTTGATTTCCAACTAAAATCTATAGCTTTTTAAGAAGAAGTCTCTTGACAGTCATTGCTGAGGTTATGCCGCCTAACAGATAGGACCCCTCCTCCCCTCAGTAAGGGGCTACGGGGTACACACAAGAGTTGAATTCCTTTTCTCCCAAATCGAGAGAAAGGGTTGGAAACTGAGGGCTGACTTGTGCGACACAGTAGTTAAATAGCTTTCCTAAATGATTTGTGAACTAGTTTGTGAGAGGTGGGGCGGGCGCAGCCCGCCCCACCTCTCACAAACTAGTTCGGATTGCCATAGGTTTATTCAGTTGAGTTAGATCATTTTTGTGGGGGCGCGCTGTGCACGCAAAACCGGGCTTTATCGAGTTGATATGAACAAGACCCCAATTTGTTATGGAGCTACGCAGCGATTGCGCTCGACTCCAACACGAAGGCGGGGATCTGACACTTGTACCTCATGCAGCGTGAATTCAACTGGCGGTTTTTTGCTGGGCTGGGCGCAGCCCCCAAAAAACCGTCAGTTGAGGGCTGTGGCGCACCGCGCCACAGCCCTCAACCAATGATTATCGAACTCACATTATTACAATTAAGCTCTAGTTCCAAGCTTCTGTTTAAGCTTACAGTAAGCTTAAACGGTGTTTTGTCAAGTCAGCATGATGATTTTGTGCGATCGCCCAAACCCACGCAAATTCTTCCATTTCTGAGCATGGCTGCGTCATCAGAATCTTGAAAGACCATCTTGCTGAAAAATCTTCTAATTCAGAGCAAAATAGCTCCCTCAAGATGGAGACGATCCCAAATTAAATGACTAGAATTGAATTATTATCTCACAACAACCAATCTACCCAAAGAGGTAAGCTACCACCCCTGTCAATTTGATGCAAGCATCAGTTCTAACTGAGGCAGTGGTTGTTGATAGGAACTGAATCAGGTTGGATCAACCTTGCTGTGCATTTGCCTTAACTTTATTGTCCTGATCTATTGTCCTGAATCCAATCGATTTAGATTGTTTAGGTCATTGCTCTTGCCGAAAATGCGTCACCTATTTGCATTCTACGACCCATTGTTTAGTGGTGTTGGTGACAGTCTATGAATCACCTGACGATTAGTGCTGATGATTGACCCATGTTGATTGTTGCCCATGACAACTTTTGATGAAATCTACCAGTTTTTTAAGAACCCTCCCCCTCTGTATCTGAATAAAGAACTGGCAGTGTGTTACGTGTTAGATGTGTTACTCAGAAAAGATTCTTATGGAACTGAGTTGATCCAACTACTAGAGAGCGAATACCCAACTTATCGCCTTTCTGATACCGTGTTGTACAGCGCTCTCAAGTTTTTGGAAGATGCTGCGGCTATCACGGGGTACTGGAAGAAGGTAGAGGGTCGGGGTCGCCCTCGTCGGATGTATCAGGTTGCACCAGGATGGCATCCCAAGGCCCAAGAACTCGCTCGCTTGTGGAGCGGATATGTGCATCGCCAAACCACCAGTGTTTAACGTGAACATTTGAGTCATTCTCTGAGCAGCGATCGCTTCTACTACTTTGCAGTAGAGCGATCGCTGTTCAGTGTTAAGAGCATCAGAACTAGGGTTTGAGTCCACCTTCCTGCGTTGTACCGACTGCCTTTTCATCTGTTCTGCATCTAACAATTAACCTCCTCCCAACCTTGCTCGAATTTGACTATCCTAGTTTGGAGAAGTTTTCGTGAAAGTATGATTTTAGCGCATGGCAGGACATAGTAAATGGGCAAATATTAAAAGACAGAAAGCTAGAGTTGATGCTGTCAAAGGAAAAGTGTTTGCCAAAATTTCGCGAGAAATTATTGTGGCGGCTCGCAGCGGAGTTCCCGATCCGGAAGGAAACTTTCAACTGCGGACGGCGATTGACAAGGCCAAGGCAGCTGGAGTGCCTAACGACAATATTGAAAGAGCGATCGCTAAAGGTGCGGGCAAACTGGGTGGCGATGCCAATGCCTTAGAAGCCATTCGTTATGAAGGCTATGGTCCAGGTGGAGTGGCAATTTTAATCGAAGCTTTGACCGACAATCGCAACCGCACGGCGGCTGATATTCGAGCCGCTTTCAATCGCAGAGGGGGCAACCTGGGTGAAACTGGGTGTGTGGGTTGGATGTTTGAGCAAAAGGGAGTAGTTACAGTCCTGGATATGAATGACGAAGATGCCCTGCTGGAAGCCTCGATTGAGGGAGGAGCAGACTCTTATGAAATGACCGAAGTAGATGAAACCCTTGCAGCGGATGTCTTTACTGAACCGCTCAACCTGGAGAGACTGCAAAACGTTTTGCAGAGTTTGGGCTACAAGGTTGCCCAGACAGAGCTACGCTGGATTCCGAACAACACGTTAGAAGTAACCGATGCAGAACAGGCGCGATCGCTCGTGCGCTTAATGGATGCGTTAGAAGATCTGGAAGATATTCAAAGTGTCACTGCTAACTTTGAAATGTCTGATGACCTGCTCTCTCTCAGCATGGTTTAACGTGAGTCTCCAATAAGGAGGTGGGGTGTGCCACATCCCCACCTCCTCAGGAAGCAGGAAGGAAAACTGCGTTTTCTTAACGCAATAGCCTGGACAGTTTTTTCATCAATGTCTCAAAGCTTGATTTTGCCGTTGAGCTTTGCCCTCACCTTAAATCTCTCTCCCAAAGCGGGAGAGGGACTTCAATCCGGCTCCCCTTCTCCCTCTTTGGGAGAAGGGGTTGGGGGATGAGGGCAAACCATTTAGCAAACTGTCCAAACCATTGTTAACGTAAGGGTGTTATTTTCACGCAAGCCCCTCAGGAGAATCAATCGCCCAACTTGATAATTGTTGCCCTTGCGTCTCTGCTCCCCTGCTTCCTACAGATCATCAATTTGAGAACGCAGCCGCTCTAAATCAGAATCGGTCGTTGCATTAGTCGTTGCATTAGATGAAGCGGAGCCGGAGGGTAGGCTAGCTGGAGAGGAACCAGAGGCCAGGCGATTCTTCATGGCCGCTAATTCGGCATCGATATCGTTACCCGATTCCAATTGAGCGAACTTTTTCTCTAAGGTATTTTCGGTCAGTTCAGCGATCGCCTGCGATTGTGCTTCAAGCTGCAACACTTTTTCTTCCATACGCTCAAAAGCAGCATAGGCATTGTTATTTCCCATGCGGCCCATCATCTCGTTGATCTGTTGGGAAGCCTTAGCCGAGCGAGCACGGGCAATGTACATATCTTTTTTGGTCTTGGCCTCAGCTAGCTTGTTCTCCAGAACACGCATATTTTCCTTCATCTGAGAGACAATGCCGCTCTGTTGATCTAATTGGGTCTTCAAGGCAGTCGCAGTTTCCTGGTAAGATTTTCGCCGCGACAAGGCTTCTCTGGCCAAATTCTCGTCGCCCTTTTGCAGCGCCAGCTGTGCCCTGAGATACCATTCTTGAGCACTGGATTCATTTTGAGAATACTGCCGCTCTGTCCGTTTTTGAGTGGCGATCGCCTGCGCTACGGCTTGCCGCAACTTAATCAAGTCGTCCTGCATATCAATCACAGTCTGCTCCAGAATCTTTTCTGGATCTTCTGCTTGACTGACTAAGCTACCTAAATTGGCACGAATCACCCGTCCGATTCGGTCTAATAATCCCATAGCGCAACTCCATTAGAACGGCCAGAGCAGTGTGGAAGTTTGCTCGGTGATAAATTCCAACCCTTGCTAAGCCTAACCTTATAGTAGTCTAAGGCTCAAACTTTCGCATCACTCTCAAGTTCTACAGTGATACCAAATTAACTTTGGTAAATCAGTCGAGTATTACCAACCCCCTAATCTAGTGTTCTGTCAAGGAAGTTTTGAGGGGTCACAGACCCCTCAAAATTTCCTTTAATTTAATTTTGATTTGCGGGATACCCCGCAAATCAAAATTGATAGACCACTAGGACAGATTCCCCTGCTCACATCCCCAAGGCTCAAATTCCCCAAAGAGTCAACCCTGAACCCCTTCTGCCTGGGATTTTCTACCGTAACCTCTTACCATAACCCCATAGAGGAATAGAGGAGCTTGAAAGATAGCCGCCAAAGATTGTCCAGATATGATGACCAAATCTTCAGCAGAATCGGGGAGATCTACCCTAGAATCAAATTCGTGGCATCAGACTGAAATAGCCTTTCTTGGTTGCTTACAAATTCTTTTTGACGATGATTCATTCCAAATTGCAAGGAGTCTCTCAATTGGGGTGAATTTAAGGTGGGTACTGTCCACCAGGATTTTTCGCTCGTTGTAAGTCACTTGTGGGCACTGCTCACTCTACGAGCATTAAAAAACTTACTTCTTGAGGATACAACCGTGAGTCCAGAAACCCTCGTGCAACTGCCTACTTTAACTGTTTCTCCCACCAGTGCGATCGCCAGCAGCACATCTGACTTTGACGAGTACGTCATGAACACCTATGCCCGCTTCCCGCTAACCTTAGAGCGGGGTGAGGGCTGCCGAGTTTGGGATGTAGAGGGCAACGCCTATCTGGACTTTGTGGCAGGGATCGCCACCTGCACCCTCGGTCATGCCCATCCAGCATTAATTGAAGCCGTCACCAGTCAGATCAAATCTTTGCATCATGTCTCTAATCTCTACTACACGAGGCAACAGGGAGAGTTAGCCAAGTGGTTGGTAGAACATTCCTGTGCTGATCGTGCCTTTTTCTGCAACTCTGGAGCCGAAGCAAATGAGGGAGCGATTAAGTTAGCCCGTAAGTATGCTCATACGGTTCTCGGTATTGAAAACCCAATCGTTGTGACGGCTCACGCCAGCTTCCACGGCCGCACATTGGCGACGATTACTGCCACCGGACAACCCAAGTATCAGAAGAATTTCAACCCACTGGTGCCTGGTTTTCATTACGTTCCTTACAATGACATCACCGCCTTAGAAGAGGCGATCGCCCAACTCGATACCCCCCAGCACCAAGTTGCCGCCATTATGCTAGAAGCATTACAGGGAGAGGGTGGAGTCCGACCGGGCGATCGGGCTTACTTTCAGCGGATTCGCGAAATTTGCGACGAAAAGGGTATTCTGTTAATCCTGGATGAAGTGCAAGTCGGCATGGGGCGATCTGGGCACTTATGGGGTTATGAAAATCTGGGAATTGAACCCGATATCTTCACCTCAGCCAAAGGCTTGGGCGGCGGCATTCCCATCGGAGCCATGCTCTGTAAGTCTTTCTGTGATGTCTTCCAACCTGGGGATCATGCCAGCACCTTTGGCGGCAATCCATTTGCCTGCGCCGTCGCTCTGGCGGTTTGCCACACGTTGGAGCAAGACAATTTGTTAGCCAATGTGCAAGAGCGGGGAGAACAACTCAGAGCGGGATTGAGAGCGATCGCTCAAAGCTATCCCAACGTGATTAGCGAGGCCAGAGGTTGGGGATTGATCAACGGTCTGGTCTTGCATGATAACACTGAGCTATCTTCGGCTCAAATCGTCAAAGCCGCGATGAAAGCAGGTGTGCTCTTAGTCCCAGCTGGACCAAAAGTGGTGCGATTTGTGCCGCCACTGATTGTCACTGCTGAAGAAATCGACATGGCTTTGCAGGCGATCGATCAAGCACTGCAACAGCTTCATATTGCTTAGGATTAAGGATTAAATAAAACCGAACTTTTTTGTGGGAAGCGCGGCGCAGCCGCGCTTCCCACAAAAAAGTTTTAGGTTTTATTTAATTCACGTTCCTTAGAGTTTCCTGCTTATTCTGAAAAGCAAATATCTAACCTGGCAACTTACTGCAAAGCGCAGAGCTACAGAAAGCAATGTAGCCTTGCGCTTCTTGTTTTCTCTGTTGTGTTCTTTGCGGTGTTTCGCCCTGCCTTCTGAGGGTTAGTCAAGTGGTACAATTGCACCATGTTTGACAATGTCTCCAAATTTTTGATTGAACACTACTCCCCCGACTTTGCCCGCTGGCTGATTGGCGAAGCGATCGCCCTC
>Ga0224723_1001517_pt1 | contig 13873 bp, 9 predicted proteins | sample Balambano_FR2_Me_FD_161647 | JGI IMG/M metagenome (GOLD analysis project Ga0224723, IMG submission 161647) | Freshwater sediment microbial communities from Lake Towuti, South Sulawesi, Indonesia - Balambano_FR2_MetaG | ecosystem: Environmental > Aquatic > Freshwater > Lake > Sediment | place...
CCCCCAGGGGTCGCGCACGGCATACATGCTGTCGCGCGTCAGCACCGTCAGGCAGTAGGCGCCCTGCGCGCGCACCATAAAAACTTTGAGCTTCTCTTCCCAGGTACGGCCCTCGCCGCCCGCCAGCATCTGCGTGATCACCTCGCTGTCGCTGCTCGACGAAAGGCCCACCCCGCGCTGCAACAACTCCTGCCGCAACACCGAGGCGTTGGTCAGATTGCCGTTGTGGCCGACGGCCAGCGGGCCAAGCACACTCTCGACCATAAAGGGCTGCGCGTTTTGCAGGCGCGAGGAGCCGGTCGTCGAATAGCGCGTATGGCCGATGGCCATCTGGCCGCGCAAGGGGCGCAGCTTCTCCTCGTTGAAGGCCTGCGCGACGAGGCCCATCTCTTTGTGCATCGAAATGCGCCCGCCGTCCGAGACGGCGATGCCAGCGCTTTCCTGGCCGCGGTGCTGCAGGGCGTAAAGGCCAAAAAACGTCAGCCGCGCGACGTCTTCTCCAGGGGCAACAATGCCGAATACACCGCACTCGTGGTGAGGCCGGTCGATACGCATGAGGGGCCATTCCTCCCGCGTGGATATGCCGTTTTTAGGTCTCTATTATAACAGACTCTGCTGGCGAAAGGCCGGCGATGGGCGCCCGGCACAAAAAACCCTCGCCCCAACAATGGAGCGAGAGCCAAACAAAACCGTGGACGTTGTTCCTTTGTTCTGCGCGAACAGCAGCGCAGCGCGCCTGAGCACGCATCTGGCGCTCTTTTGAAGGCGGCCGAAGGCTAACCCGACCTGCTCAGCAGCCAGTCGTCGAGCTGGGGCCAGAATGTCTGCGTCGCGCTACGCCCGGCCAGCATACTCAGGTGGCTGCCCGGCAGCTCGATCGCACTCACGTCCTCGCTACCGACGAGCTGTGCCAGCGCCCGCGCCGAGTCCGGCGGGCAGATCTGGTCCTGCGCCGCCGTGACAATCAGCAAGGAGGCCATGATCGCAGCCAGATCGACCAGGTGGCCCGCGAACTGGAGTTGGCCCTGCACCAGCGCGTTCTGGCGATACCAGGACTTCACAATCGTGCGGTAGGCCTCGGCGGGAAAAAAGACGCTGTCGCTGATCCAGGCTTGCAGCGCCAGCATATCGCGCACCACGCCCTCGTCGCCGAGCTGGTTGTAGAGCGTCACCTGCTGCGCGATCTGCATGGTAGGCTTGAGCATCTCGAGGCTCGCGTGCATCAGCGGCAGCGGCATCGCCAGCAGCGAGTCCAGCATCAGGTCGACGTCGCCCACGCCAAAGCGCAGCCATTGCGAGAGCAGGCCGCTGTCGTGGAAGCTGACGGGCGCGGCCAACTGCACCAGGTTGCGCACGTAGGCAGGCGCCAGCGCCGCCGTAATCGCCGTGAAGGTTCCGCCGATGCAGTAGCCCAGCAGGCTGAGCTGATCGCGGCCGGTGGCCCGCAGCACCTGCTCGACCGCCTGGCGCACAAAGCCGATATAGAATTCCAGCGTCAGGCTGCGATCCGGGCGCGTGGGCTGGCGCCACTCCACGCTGTAGACGTCCAGGCCTTTGCCGAGCAGATGCTGCACCAGGCTGCGGTTCGGGCCAAGGTCGAGCAGTGAGGCCTGGTTTAGAAGCGAGGGCACCAGCAGCACGGGAACGGGCAAGACAGGCGGCTGCGGCCCCTTATAGCGCAGCAGGCGCTGATCGCGGTTGCGCAACAGCTCGCTCGCCGAACTTGTTCGCGGGGAACCGAGGCCAAGCATCAACTGGAAGGCAGCGCCGTAGGCTTGCTGCATCCGCTCCATTTCGTTGCGCGCCAGTTCGAGAGCGGCGGCGGTTCCAAGACCCCAGAACATGGGCATAATCTCCGATTCACAGCGCCGGGCGCCATCCAGCACCTCGGCGATCATAGCATAGATTCTGCCGGCCGCCTGCGCCGCGTCCACATTCGAGCAGCAGGCCAGGCGGCGGTCGTAGGCCAGCAGCGGCGGCGGCGCCGCGTCATAGCCCTGTTGGCGGCGGCTAGTGCATCTCATTTGAGCTGGTTGCGCTTGATCTGCTCGTAGAGGCGTGTTGTATCGGGCAGCGGTTCGATATCCAGCTCGGTCTGGAGGGCCTGGGCGCAGCGGGCGTAACAGCGCAAGGCCTGTGAGCGGCTACCGGCCAGGTAGTGGGCGCGCATCAACACCTGGTAGGCTTCTTCGTAGCAGCGGTCGCGCTGGATCACCAGCTCGCAGAGCTGGATAGCCTGGTGCGGCCTGCCGTTACGCGCCAGATCGTCGGCCAGCGCGGTTGTGGTAGTGAGGTAGCGCGCCAGCAGGCGCTCGCGCTCTTCGATCGTCCAGGCATCGTAGAGCGACTCGGCCAGGTAGTCGCCGCGGTAGATCTGCACGGCGCTGTGCAGGTTGCGCCGGAAGGCCTCGGCGTCGCCTTGCAGCGAGGATGCTGCGTTAAGGCGCAGCTCGAACTCGTCGACGTCGATCCAGCAGCCGTAGGAAGGTGCGAAGCTATAGGCCAGGCCCTGGCGCCGAATAAAGAACGGCTCGACGCGCGGCGGGCGCAGCGGCTCCAGGGCCGTGTTGAGCGCGTTGAGCGTCACCTTGAACTGCTTCTCGGCGGCCTCAAGGTCGTTGTCGGGCCAGAGCCAGGCACAGATCTGCTCGCGCTGGAGCCAGTGGCCGCGGTAGGTCAACAGGAGCTGGAGCAACTGGCGGGCCTTATCACGCTGCCAGTCACGCGCCTGGATCTCGCGCATGCCCCGCCAGACGCGGAAGGTGCCGAGCATCTGGATGCGCAGTGTATAGCCGGGATGATACTCGCCGATCGACTCGTCGCCCGCGATGGTCGGGAAGGACTGGCGCAGAAGCTGGCGGGCATAGGCCCCGTGCTCCGGATGGGCGCGCCCGCGCAGCAAGAGCGGCACTAGCATGGGCAGGTCGCGCGGGCCAAACAGGCTCGGCCCGGTCAGCGGCCCGTCGTAGCCCAAACGGCGGGCGCGCCCCAGCAGCGCCGCGATACGCGCGCGGGCCTGCGGCTCTTCGGCGTGCTGCACGTGCCAGATCGCTATCCACAGATCGACCATGGCCTGCCCGAACTCATCGCCACCGCGCACGAAGCGTTGGCGCGCCTGCTCGAGCCACTCGGGCGCGCCCTCGACGCCCGCGGCCACGCCCGCGCCGCCGAGCGCGAGCCAGAGCAGCGCGGCGACCCAGGTATCGCCCGCGACCTCGGCCAGCGCCAGCCCTTCGGCCGTGGCGGCCTCGGCCGCCGCCAGATCGCCGCCGTGGCCGTGCAGCAGCGCGAGGCCCAGATAGCCTTCGGCGCGCGTGCGGGCCACGCCCCCGTCCTGGGCCAAAGCTAGCGCCTCAAGGTAGTGGCGGTTGGCCGTCGCGGCGTCGAGCGGCGTCACCACCTGGTAGGCATGGCCGAGCCGCATATGCGCGACGGCCTCTGTAATCTTCGAACCGCCCTGCTGAGCTTCCAGCAGGCCCCGCCGCGCCAGGGCCAGGGCGCGCGCGCTGTTGCCGAGCAGTGTATAGGTGAAGGCCAGCAGCAGCGGTGGCTCGCGGTGCGCGGCCGTGGCGGCCCCCAGGCTCGGCGAGAGGCGCTCTTCGAGCTGCGCGCGCGCCTCCTGAAGCCGGCCGCTGCGCAGCAGCAAGCGGGCCGGCAGCATGCGCTCGCGGCCTGCCGCGTCACGCATGCTCGCGCCGGACGGGTCAGCCTGCTCGGCCGAGCCGTCGCGCAGGCGATGGGCAGCGGCTTCGATCAGCAGGGCCACGTCGGCGCGGCCGTGGTTGGCCCAGTTCTCGGCCTGGAGCAGCAATATATCGGCGCGCTCGGCGTGCCGCTCGCGCGGCAGTAGCTTGAGGGCCTGCTTGAGCAGCGCACCAGCCGGCGCCGGCTGCACCGTATCGAGGTAGACTTCGGCGCGCCCACGCAAGGCCCGCACGCGCCCCTCGCGGTCGTTGTGCTGCTGGTAGGCCTGCTCGGCGCGTTCATACAGCGCCAGCGCCTCGTCGAAGCGCCCAAGCTGTCGCTGCGCCACCGCTATGGCCTCCAGCAGCCGCGGGCGCTCGCCGGCCTGATCGCGCAGGCGCTCGGCCAGCTCTAGCAGCAATTCCGCGCGGCCCGGCGCCGTCCAGCACACACCCTGGCGTTCGAGCGTTTCGGCGGCCTGCCTGACCTGCCCGCCAGCCAGCAAATGATACACATCGTCCACCTCGTCGCCGCGCTGGCGATAGTAGGCGGCCGCCTCCAGGTGTAGCGCCCGCAGATCACCCAGACGCTGCGCGGCCGCACGGCGCAGAAAGGCCAGGAACAGCGGCTGGAACACCCACTCGCCTGTGGGCGCCGTTTCCACAAACAAGCCGGCGCGCGGCAAGCGCGCGAGCTCGCCACGCAGGTGTTGCAGCAGCGGCAAGGCCGCACAGGCCGCCAGGTCGATAGAGCGCAGCGCCGCGGCGTAGAGCAGCAACTCCTGAAGCGGCTGCGGCTGCACGTTCAGCACCTGCGAGCTGAAGTACGGGTCGAGCAATGGCGCAAACTGTGGCGCGTCAGCCGTCTGCGGCAGCGGCCCGCCAGACTGAGCCAGCGCCTGGAGCGCGAGCGGCCAGCCGCGGCAGAGCGCCGTAAGCGCCGCGCAGTCCTCGGGCACATAGCGCTCGTACAGCGCGAAGAACGCCTGCGCCTCGGCCGCGTCAAAGGCCAGATCGGCCTGCGTCAGCCGCAGCAACTCGCCCCGCACTGCCGCCGTCTGGAAGCCTTCGAGCTGCGGCTCGGCGCGCGTCGAGAGCACGAGGTGCAGGCGCAGCGGCAGCGAGTCGATCAGGCGCTCGATCAGCTCGCGTAGCTCGGGGCGCTCGTCGATCAGGTGGTAGTCTTCGAGAATCAGCAGCGTCTCGTCGTCGAGTCGGGCCGACACCGCGCTGATCAGCACGTCGAGCAGCGCCATAGGCGACCCACCGCGCTCCAGCGCCGCCACAAACGGCTGCTCGTCGAGCGGCACGACTGTGCGCCAGCAGGCCGCCAGATGCAACAGCAGCAGCGCCGGGTCGTCGTTGGCCGACAGGCGCAGCCAGGCAGCCGGCCAGCCGCCGTGCGCTGCAAAGCTTGAGAGCGCCGTGGTTTTGCCGCTGCCTGCCGGGGCAATCATCAGCGTCCAGGGGTAATCGAGCGCAGCGGCCAGGGCCTCGTCGACGCGCCGCCGCGCCAGCAAGCGCGCCTGCTGCGGGGGCGGTGCCAAGCGCGTCAGCAGCAGCGGCCGGCTGCTTGCCACCCGTTGGCTGAACTCAGATGTAACTCGTGAAGGTACCATTCGACTGTTAATACACGGTCATCTGACCGCAACCGCCTAAAGTAACGGTTCCCCAAGCACGGGAGCCGCCGAAAGGAGCGACCACAATGAGCGAGGCAGTCAACGACGTCAAGGAGCAGGTTCTCAAGCAGTACAAAGTCGCCGAGGATTTCACGGCCGTTTCGCTGCGGGCCTGGAACGAACTGGTGACGGTTAGCACCGACATGGCCTTCGACGTGGCCATGAAGAACTGGGACTATGCCAAAAACCTGCGCACCTCCTCGGAGAAGGCCATCGAGGACGCGATCCGGGCACAGCGCACGCTGAGCAACGAGATGCTCCAGGTCTTCCAGGGCTACTACAACGGTATGCAGGACATTGTCGGCAAGACCATCCGCTAGCTTCGCGCAGCAGGCCGAGGGCACGCCTCGAGCGAGGGGGAAAGGTTCAAAGGAAGGGCATCCCGCCTTTCCCCTTTCCCCCTTCCCCTTTCCGCCTACATATACACGCCGCCGTTAATGTTGATCTGTTGGCCGGTGATATAATCGCCGTACGCTGCCAGGAAGGCCACCGCCTTGGCCACCTCCTCGGGTTTGCCGAAGCGCCCCATCGGGATCTTGGCCTTGATCTGATCCTGCACGTTCTCGGGCACCTTTGCCAGCATCTCGGTAAGGGTAAAGCCCGGCGCAATCGAGTTCACGGTAATATTATACTTCGCCAGCTCGATTGCCGCAGTTTTGGTGAAGGCGATGATGCCGCCTTTGCTGGCCGCATAGTTCGCCTGCCCAAAGTTGCCGGCCTGGCCCACGTAGGAGCTGATGTTGACGATACGGCCAAAGTTCTGCTCGATCATGATCGGCATGGCCGCCGAGAGCGTGTAGTAGCAGCTATTCAGGTTGGTGGAGATGACTTCCGTCCAGTCCTCGTCGCTCAGCTTACGCAGCGAACGATCGCGCGTGATGCCGGCATTGTTGACCAGAATGTCGAGCCGGCCCCACTCCTGGGCCACCTCAGCCACCAGCGCGCGGGCCTCGCCCGCAACCGCCACGTTCGCCTTGTAGGCCTTGGCCACGCCACCCTTCGCCGTGATCTCCGCAACAACCGCGTTGGCCTCCGCCTCGCCGCTGCGGTAGTTGACCGCCACCTTGGCACCGTTCTCGGCGAGCTCGAGCGCGATAGCGCGCCCGATCCCGCGCGATGCTCCCGTCACGATCGCTACTCGTCCATCAAGTATCCCCATTGAACCCTCCCCGTCTACGTGTGCTCACACCTGCGTGAGCTGGCTGCTCCTCTCGATCCCCAGCGCTGCCCTTCTGCCGAGCTTGCCCGGCCTCCACGCAGGCTAGGCGCGCTCGAAGATCGCGGCGATGCCCTGACCACCGCCGATGCACATCGTCACCAGGGCATAGCGCCCACCAATGCGCTGCAGCTCGTAGAGCGCCTTGATCACCAGGATGCAGCCCGTCGCGCCAATCGGGTGGCCCAGCGAGATCCCACTGCCGTTCGGGTTGACCTTGTCGGCGGGCAGCTCGAGATCCCGCACCACAGCCAGCGCCTGCGCGGCAAAGGCCTCGTTGACCTCAAACACGTCGATGTCGCCGACGCTCAGGCCCGTTTTCTCGAACAGCTTGCGCACCGCCGGCACCGGCCCGATGCCCATATACTGCGGCTCGACGCCCGCGTGCGAGTAGGCCACCAGGCGGCCCAGCGGCTTGACACCCTTGGCCTCGGCGGCCGCACGCTCCATCAGCACCACGGCCGCCGCCGCGTCGTTGATGCTCGAGGCGTTGCCGGCCGTCACCGTGCCGCTCTTATCGAAGACTGGCCGCAGCTTGGCGAGCTTGTCGAGCGAAGCGTCGCCGCGCACGTTCTCGTCGGTGTCGAACAGCACCGTCTCGCGCTTGACCTTCACCTCGACGGGCAGGATCTGCTCTTTGAAGCGGCCTTCGGCGATGGCTTTCGAGGCCCGCTGGTGGCTCTCGACCGCCAGCGCATCTTGATCCTCGCGGCTGATTTCCCACTTCTTGGCCACGTTTTCGGCCGTGATGCCCATATGACAATCGTCGAAGGGATCGCTCAGCGCACCGACCATCATGTCGATTACGGCGCTGTCGTTCATGCGAGCGCCCCAGCGCAGCGACGGCATGCTGTAGAGGCTGCGGCTCATTACCTCGGCACCACCCGCTACGGCTGCGTCACAGTCACCCAGCAAAATGGCTTGCGAAGCCGAGACAACCGCCTGCAAGCCCGAGCCGCACAGGCGATTGAGCGTCAGCGCAGGCGTCTCGACTGGCAGGCCACCCTTGACCGCCGCGACGCGCGCCAGGTAGTGGTCGTGGGCGTCGGTGTGAATGACACTGCCAAACACGCAGTGGCCGATCGTCTCAGGCGCGACGCCCGCGCGGCTGACCGCCTCGCGCACGACCGCCGCCCCAAGCTCGCTGGGCGGCTGATCCTTCAGGCCGCCGCCAAAGCCGCCGATCGCCGTTCGGACAGCGCTGACAACCACAACTTCCCTGTCGCTCACAATGACCCTCCTTCTTTGGATGCTCTTGCAGCTAGCCTGCGCATGGCTTATTTCGAGCGCGGCGCAAGCCACTGGTCGATCTGCGGCCAGGTGCGCTTACGGGCGCCGCTGCCCGCCATAATGCCAATATGGCCGCCCGGGATCGTCAGCAGCGTCTTATCCTGGCTGCCGATGCGGTCCATTGCGGCGATCGACTGGCATGTCGGCACAATATGATCCTTGTCGGCGATCACGCTCAGCAGCGGCACCTCGATATTCTGAAGGTCGATCAGCTCGCCGCGCATGGTGAGCGTGCCGTTCATGAGCTTGTTCTCGCGGAAGAAGTCGACCACCCACTGCCGGAAGGACGCCCCCGCAAACGGCACCGGGTCGTTGACCCAGGCGTTCATGGCCTGCCAGGACTCGACGATGCGCGGGTCGTCCAGATTTTCCCACAGCCGGATATAGTTGCCGATAAAGTTCTCAACCGGCTTGAGCATTTTGTTGCCCCAGTCGATCATTTCGCCTGGAACATTGCCCATATGCTCGACCAGGGCGTCGATGTTGAAGTAGCGCTCGTCGAGCCAGATATTGAACGGCCCAGCGTCCTTCTTGCTAAAATCGAGCGGCGCGGTCAGCAGCAGCAGGTTTTTCAGGCCCGGGTCGCGGCCCGACCAGGCGGCGTAGAGCGAGGTCAGCACGGCGCCGATGCACCAGCCGAGCAGCGTAAACTCCTGGCTGCCGGAGTGGCTTTGCAGCTTGCGGATTGCGCGCGGCAACAGGTCGAGCGCGTAGTCTTCGAGCTTGAGGCTGCTATCCTCAGGTCCGGGGCGACCCCAGTCGAGCAAATAAACCTCGTAGCCTTGCTGGAGCATAAACTCGACAAAGCTATTGCCGGGGCGCAGGTCGAAGATGTCGGGGCGGTTGATCAGGGCGAACACCAGCAGCAGGGGCACCTGGTGGCGCTTCTCGAGCGGCGTCTGCGGGAAGTAGTGGTAGAGCGTGGCCTTGTTGAGGTGCCAGATCGCCTCTTTGGGCGTCTGGGCGATTTTTGCGCTACGCTTGCCGCTCGCCAGATCGGCGCCCATCCTGGTCGCCTTGTAGATACGGTCGAGCTCGTCGTACAGCTTTTGCGCCGCCGCCCCAGGGTCGCCGTAGGATGCCTCATAGGTGGGAGAAGTCATCGCGGAACTCCTTACTTCTGCTAGGCCAGCAGCGCGTCTACGTTTGCGGCTCGGGCTCGGCCTTCGTGCGGCCACGGCGCGCGGGCACCGGCTTGCCCTCGGGCGCCTCGGCCAGCGCCGCCGTGCTGACGGCCAGCCGTTCGAGCTGCTGCTGGATCGCCTGAAGGTGGCCGTTCAGCTCCTGGCCATGCTGCGCCGCTGCCGCCGGCTGCGTCTGGAGGTGGCGCAGCAGGGTGTCGAGCTTGGCGTCGATGTCGTCGAGCCGCATCTCGACGCTGACCATGCGGCGCGCGAGCTCGATCACTTCGTCCCGCGAGGGCATGCTCAGGCGCGCAAGCGTGGCTTCCATGTATTGCTCGACAAACTTCTGCATCGGGGCCGAGGTGGCGAGGTAGGTGTTGAGGTAGGCGCCCATGTTCTGGGCAAACGCTTCGGTGTTGACCGTCTCAGCCATCGACTTCGCCCAGACGTCCATTGTCGCGTCACGAAGCTGGCGCCAGGGGCCGAACGGATCAAGGTCGGCGTCGTTCTGGCTCATCTCTTGTCTCCTTTGACCTGACTGCAACGACGTGCGCTTCACGTCGTCGCGCCCGATCAGTATATACCAGCCGGGCTATTCCATCCACAAGGTAGGACACCGGCTTCGCGAACATGCATATTCCTGCGCTAGGCCTCCGCACCTGTGAGTGCTTCCAGCAGCACGGCCGTAAAGCCATCGGGGTCGGCCAGGTTCGGCGAGTGGCCAATCTGCTCGAAGATATGCAGGCGGCTGTTTGCAATGCTGCGGTGCAGCTCCTCACACATCTCGCGGCTGATCACCAGGTCCTGATCGCCCCAGGCAAGCGTGGTCGGCACCCGCAGCGAGGCCAACTCGTCGAGCACGCACCAGTTTGCGAGCGCGTCCAGATTGGGTTGCACCGAGTGGCGGGCCATGGCGCAGGCATCGTCGAGCAAGACCTGGAACACGGGGTCGCGCAGCTCGAGGCACAGCGCCAGCGCCAGCGCCGGCTCGAGCAGCGAGCGATCGGCGGCAAAACGGTCCTGGAGCGCACGCACCGCGGGCGAGACGGGCAGGCCCGAGGCCGGCGCGCTATCGAGCAGAAACAGCGTGCGCAGGCGGTCGGAGTGTTCGAGCGCGAACTGAACCGCGACCGCGCCGCCAAGCGAGTGCCCGACCAGGTGGAAGCGGTCGAGCCCGAGCGCGTCGGCGAAGCCGCGCAGGTCGGCGGCGCGTGGGGGGATGCTATACTCGCCAGGCGGCTTGCTGCTGTAGCCGAAGCCGCGCTGGTCGAGGGCTATGGTGCGGAACCTCCGAGGTAGACGGGCCATCGTGGGGAGCCAGCAGCGCGACGAGCACCAGTTGCCATGCACGAAGAGCACAACTTCGTCGGTCTGGCCGAACTCAATGTAGTGCAGACTCAGCTCGCCAAGCACAAGAAGCGACATTGCAAACCCCAGAAACCGTCTACGCACGCTAGTGTGATCGTATGCACGACAGTTACACAGGAGTTCACGCCAAAAGCAAACCGAGGCCCCCACCCAAACGGGCGAGGGCCTCGGGCCGTGGGCGCGTCAGCGCGTGTTAGTCGAGTGGGCTTTGGCTCGACTCGCTAAAGTTGCGACCGACGATCGGCAGGTAGTACTGGAAGTTCTTCAGCGCGAGCAGGAACTCGCTGAAGCGGTTGCGCGTGATCGTCAGCGTATTATTGCCCGTGTCGACGACTGTCGGCAGCGGGCGCCATTCGCCACGCGCGCCGTTCCACTCGAAGACCTTGAGCGCCTGCTCCTCGGTGATGGTCAGGCCGGCGTCGTCGTAGGGGAAGGTGATCGAAATCGGCGCCGTGATCGTCACGCCCGGCGCGGCCACGATGTTGAAGTAGCCGAGCGTGGCGCTGAACTCGCTTGTGTCGCGGGGCGGCGTCTGGGCCGCCGTGACCGTCAGAGTCAGAAGGGCGGTGCCGACGAAGGCGTTCGGCGGAACCGTGATTGTAATGCCTTCGGTGGCGAAGACACCGCCCGCCTGGCCGATCGAGAGCGCCTGCACGAAGCGGATGCGGCCCTCACCACCCGGCGCGTAGCGCGCATCGCTGGCCGAGATCGTCTGGTTCGGGAAACTTTGCAGATACTGGCGCCAGACCTGCTCGTAGCTGAACGCGATGCCGCCCTGTAGCAGGCGTGTCTTGTTGGGGTTGTTGGCAAAGCTCGGGTAGTTGTCGCCGCCGTTGGCCGTGAAATTGTTGGTCACGACGGTCAGGCTCGGCGCGCCCGCGACCGGCTTGCCGTCGAGCACGATCGGCGTGCCGTCATTCAGGAGAATGCTGACTACGCGGCTGTTGAGCGGATTGCTAATGGCGTAGGTCACCGTGATGCCTGCGACTTGCAGGAACTGGCCGCCGTTGCTCGGCAGGCTGGCGGCCGAGCGCTCGAAGATCGTCTTCATGTCGAGCGGCGTCACGTTCGTGATCACCGCCATGAAGTTGTCGAAGGGCAGCACGTTGATCGTGTCGAGCTGCGAGATCGTGCCCGGCACGCTGCCACTGGTCGGGAGCTGGTTGCCGGCGTTCTGGCGAATGCCGCCGCCATTCTGCACGGCGATCACCGGGTTTGCGTCTGAGCGCGGCGCGAGGCCATTCACCACGGCATTGCGGTCGTAGTAGTCGATATAGGCGTCGGTGATCAGGTTGCCCGAGTTCGTCTCGGTGCGGCGCACACCACGCACCGCCGAGTTCGAGGTATCGATCAGCACCTCGGTGGTCACGACGGTCGTGTTGCCCAGGTCGGTCAGACAGCTCTGCACCGGGGTGACGACCGTGCTAAGCAGGTTGGTGTCGGAGATCACCGCGTCGGCGACACCCAGGCTGGCCGCAGCGGCTGTGGCAGGCACCACGCGGCGCGGGAAGCTCGTCTCGGTGATCACGCGCGTCACCTCGCCAGCGCTGTCGAACTCGACGTCGAGGCGGCCAAGGTACTTGTAGTTGCCCGCCGTGGTCACGACGTAAACCGAGCGGCCGTCCACGTCGGTAACGGTAAAGGGATAGGTGCCCGCGATGGCCTGCGTTTCACCGGGCAGCAACTGCGTCACGGTCGGCACGGAGGTGCTGGTCAGCAGTTCGTCGCCACCACCGGCGACCGCCAGGTCGATGCCGCTCACGCGCGCGATCAGGTCGCGGTCGTTGCTGACAGCCTGCAAATGGCTGACAAAAATAATCTTGCGCACGCCGAAGCCTTCCAGGCGGTCGATCTCGGCCTGCACGGCGGCGGCTGTTTCGGTGATGTTGGCCGTGACCTGCACGTTGCGTGGCGAGGAAATCGTCGGCAGGGTCTCGGTGGTTGCGCCGACGATGCCGAAGCGCTGGCCGGTCAGGGTGTCGGAGTAGATCATGGCGCGCGCCAGCGGCCGGTTATCGACCACGGTGCCGCTGATCAGGCCCTCGGCGGCCAGCAGGTTGGTGAAGCTGACCTCGCCGGTGAAATCGAGGTTGGCGCTCAGAAAGGGCTGCGTGATTGTGCCACCCTGGCGGAAGGTCTCGATGAACTGGAACAAGAAGTCGGGCGAGTAGTCGAACTCGTGGTTGCCCAGGACGTGTGCGGTGTAGGGAATCTGGCGCTGGGCGACGGCGTCGTAGATCGGCTCGTTGCGCGGCGGGAAGCTACACGTGAGCGTCGCGCTGGCCAAAAACGCATCGCCTGCGTAGACGTTCACCACGGCGTTCCCGTCGGAGCGCGCATCGGCAATCTGCTGATCGGTCAGCGTCTTGAAGGCCGCGATACCACCGGCCGCGAGCGTGGTTGTGATGGTGTTGGTGAAGCCAAAGGCGCCCGGGCGCACGGTGTTGGTGAAGGGCAACAGCGAGGACTCGCCGTCGTTGTTGTGGAGCAGGGACAGGCGGCCCGCGCCGTCGGCGTTGCTCTGGGCAGGCTCGGCCTGGGCCGGCTCGGCGGCCTGGGCCGCTACGGGTGGACCAAAAGGAGCTGGCACGGCTAACTCGACGGGCGCCGACGGCCCTGAGAGGGCACCGGCGAGTACGAGCGTCGCCGTGAGCGCGAGCAGCATGGCTCGCGGGCTGAACCGGGGGTTTTCCTTCATGGAATCGCCTTTCTTCTCCTACTCCTACACTTATTCGCGGCACGGCACCCTTATGCCGGCGGCGCGTGGTGAGACTCCTGCAAGGGGATATACTACACGAGAAGACGGGAGCACGAGACGCGGGTGTAGTAGGGAATCTTCCTCCGTCCCCGACGACAATAGCAGTAGAAAGTTAAGGCAGGGTAAAGCGAAGACTAATCAGCGCGCCACGAATATTATAGCTTCGTGAATTCAATGTTAAGAAACAGGCTCGGGCGGCGCCCGCCTCAGAAACGCGGCGTCACGCTGGCGATTACCTGCTGCGCGAGGGCCGGCGTGGTGGCCACCCAGGGCTGCGTGTCCTTGGCACCCCCGAGCATGGCCTCGGTATCGAGCGGCTGCCCGGCCAGCGTCAGGGCCACGCCGCCGGCCGCTTCGAGGATGGCCAGGCCGGCCGCGATGTCCCACAGCCGCCCGCCACCCGGCCCGCCCTGCAGCGAGGCCACCGCGCTGCCACGCGCCACGTAGCACAGGTGCGCGGCGATGCTGCCGAAGGCGCGCATCTTGCCGGGAAAGCTGAGCGCAAAATCGCGGTGGGCCGCCGAGGGCAGCCCGATCCAGTGGTTGCGATCGAGCCGCGTGGCCGGCGTCACACGGATTGGCTCGCCGTTCCAGAAGGCCGCGCCCACGCCCTCGGACGCGTAGCAGTCGTCGCTGACCGGCAAATAGACGACGCCCAGAAAGGGCCGGCCGGCGCGCACCAGCCCGACCGAGACGCACCAGGTCGGCAATCCGCCCAGAAACACACCCGTGCCGTCGATCGGGCCGAGCGTGAG
>Ga0224723_1001518_pt1 | contig 13868 bp, 11 predicted proteins | sample Balambano_FR2_Me_FD_161647 | JGI IMG/M metagenome (GOLD analysis project Ga0224723, IMG submission 161647) | Freshwater sediment microbial communities from Lake Towuti, South Sulawesi, Indonesia - Balambano_FR2_MetaG | ecosystem: Environmental > Aquatic > Freshwater > Lake > Sediment | place...
GGAGGGATGTCTTCTAGCGTAGCGGTTTCAGCCTGAGGCTACCAGTTGTTTGAGAGAAGGTTTTCAGAGCCAGCCGCGCAGTCGATAGACGATCATGCCGATGTATTCCTTCAGGGCGCGGGTTGAGCCATAGAGGTTGTCGGTGTCGGGCAGCAGGCTGAGCAGTCTTGCCTGGGAGCTGTCGCTGATGGCGGCGAATTCCTGGTCGGCAATGAGGAAGTCAGTGGGGGCGGGGATCGCTTCGATCCCCAGTCTTTGAAAGATCTGGATCGATCGCGGCATGTGCATTGCAGAGGTAACAAGCAGGATGCGGTTAATTTGGCGCGACTGAAGAACTTTTTGCACGTTCATAGCATTCTCGCGGGTGTTGAGCGATGTGGGGTCTTCAACGATCGCCGAGTTGGGAACTCCCAGCGCCTCGACGAGCTTTGCCATATCCGCCGACTCAGACTCGTTGCCCCCTTGCCAGAAAATCCGCCCGCCGCTCAGGATCACCAGAGGAGCTTTGCCTTCCAGATAGAGCCTTGCGCCGTGAATGGGGCGGTCGCCTGCCTCCATGACATCAATCCAGGGACGGGGCGGAAGTTGAGGTTTTGTGCCGCCGCCCAGAACAACGATTGCCTCTGCGGTGGGTAAGTTGGCAGATGGAAGATACTGCTGTTCCAGCGATCGAACCAGAAATGCAGAAACCGATCGATTACTGGCAATCAGGAGCAGCGCCAGAGCAAGTCCGATACAGGCTGTAGCAACGCGGGGGCGTTTCCAGAGAGTCAACAGCGACACAATCAGCAGCAGGCAAGATAGTCCGAGCGGGTAAATCAGCAGCGGTAACAGCTTGGAGAAGAAGAGAAACATGGGCAAAAGGAAGGGAAAGGACAAGGAAAAAATGTAAGGCGATCGCGCTAGGCTAAAACTTTAGAGGCGTTTTTGAAGAAGCTGACTTGCTCCCCTAAGCTGTGTTTTGAAAGCTTTGCCGCCTCCCAACCCCCTAACTTGTGAGTTGCCGCGCTCAAAACGCGAGGGAGGTTTCCGAACCGTTCAAAGTTCCCCAACTCGCTCCTCAGGAGCGGCAGAATTAAGTGGGGAATTTAGGGGGCGATACAGAGCTTCGTACTATTCCTCAAACACCCCCTCAACGACAGCGAATTCTTCGTTTATTGTCCACCCTTCGACCAGACCGAATTTATGAATATTGAAACCCTCGCCGTTCATGCGGGTCGATCGATCGATCCTGCCACCAAAGCCGTCACGTCGCCTCTCTATCTTTCTACAACCTTTGAGCGGGAGCCGGACGGCAGCTATCCCCAGGGATTTGAGTATATCCGTATGGGAAACCCGAATCGGGAAATGCTGGAGGAGTGTCTGGCTGCGCTGGAAGGGGGAGAAGGGGCGGCGGCGTTTTCCTCTGGTTCGGCTGCCACAATGAGCGTGTTTCAGTCGCTTGTACCGGGGGATCATGTGATTGCGCCGCTGGATGCCTATTCGGGAACGACGGCGTTGCTGAAAACAGTGCTAGCCCCGTGGGGCTTAGAGGTTTCTTTTGTGGATCTGACGGATCTGGCGCAGGTGCAGCAGGCAATTCGCCCCAGCACAAAGCTGATCTGGACGGAAACGCCCTCCAACCCGATGCTGAGAATCACGGATCTTGAAGCCGTAGCGGCGATGGCCCACCAAAACAACGCCATCTGTGCCTGTGACAATACCTGGGCTTCTCCAATTCTTCAGCGACCGTTTGAGCAGGGGGCAGATCTGATTGTTCATTCCACAACGAAATACCTGGGTGGACATAGCGATGTGCTGGGCGGGGCAGTGGTGGCGCGATTCCACGACGATCGATTTCAGCGAATTCGGCAGATTCAGGCGACGGGTGGGGCAGTTGCGGCTCCGTTTGACTGCTGGCTGGTGCTGCGGGGAATTCAGACATTGCCCTATCGAATGCGGGCACATTCGGCAAACGCGATGAAAGTTGCATCTGCGCTGGTGAGTCATCCGGCAGTTGAGGCAGTTCACTATCCGGGGTTGCCTGAACATGGAGGACACGCGATCGCCGCAAAACAGATGCGCGAGTTTGGCGGAATGCTGTCGGTGCAGGTGAAAGGCAGCAGAGCAGAAGCGTTTGCGGTTGCGGCAGGGGTGAAACTTTTTACGCGAGCCACCAGTCTAGGAGGAGTCGAAAGCCTGCTCGAACATCGGGCTTCGATCGAGGGAGCCGGAACCCAAACGCCAGAGAATTTACTGCGCCTGTCGATCGGCTTAGAAAACGCGGATGATCTGGTGGCTGACTTAACGCAAGCGCTCGATCAATTTGTGATAGAAAAATAAGGGCATTGTGAGGAGTTGAGCGGGAGTAGGTTTGGGTCATGAACGGTGCGATCAAAACAGCCGGGAACGCGATCGTGTCCTGGCTGGAAAATATGGCAGCAAAGCAATCCCTGATTGGCGATTCGGTGTTTTTCAGCAAAGAACAGTTTCCGTGGGCAGAGGAGCTGGAGGCAAACTGGGAGGTGATTCGACAGGAACTCGATCAGGTCATGACCTATGTCAACGACTTACCGAACTTTCAGGACATCTCCACCAGACAAAGCAATATCACTAGCGACGATCGCTGGAAAACTTATTTCTTTTATGCCTTTGGCTATAAAGCAGAAAAAAACTGCGATCGCTGTCCTGAAACTGCAAAATTGCTGGAAAAGATTCCGGGCTTAAAAGTGGCTTTCTTTTCGATTCTGGCTCCTCACAAACATATTCCTGAACACTGCGGCAAATACAAAGGGGTGATTCGCTATCACCTGGGGCTAAAAGTACCTCAGCCGATCGCGCAATGCCGCATTCGGATCCTGGATCAAATCGCCTACTGGGAGGAAGGAAAAAGCCTGATTTTTGATGATACTTTTCCCCATGAAGTCTGGAACGATACCGATAATTATCGAGCCGTGCTGTTTCTTGATATTGCCCGACCGCTGAAGTTTCCAATGTCGCTAGTGAACTGGTCGGTAAGCCAATTCATTACTGCATCCGCTGTCGTTCAAAGTGCCAAAAAAAATCATGAAATTTGGGAGCAATATTTTGAACGGAGGCAAACTTAACATTAATTTTTGCGATTTCTGCCAAACCCTATCGCGCTAGCGAGTGCCAAAGATTTACCTATGACAGTTCATCAAACTCAGCCTGCTAATATTCCTCAATCCAGTCGGTTGATTGCCAGAGTTAATGTTTCTGATCTGACTGTCGATCGTTTTTTTCAAGAATACAAAAAGCATGGAATTCCGGTTGTCCTGACAGGCATTTTTCAGCCCGACACAGACTGGAATCTGGACTACCTTTCTCGTTTGCTGGGCGATCAGGAATTCGTGCTGCGCTACTACGGCAAGGCGCGATATCAGCAGGACAAACGCCAGTGGACAAGCATTGGCAGCGGCGTTGCACCTCAGACCAAGCCGTTTTCGGAATATGCGGATCTGTTGCAGAGCGGTGAAGCACATGAGCAGGATATTTATCTGGCAAAATGCCCGATTCACAACACGCCTTTGATTGAAACAGAAGCGATCGAAGACTACAAAGCGGCAATGGATCAAATTGGCTTTACCCAGCCTGCCAGCACGATGAATCTCTGGGTTGGTCCGGGCGGTCATGTGGAGTCGCTGCACTATGACGTGATGGATGGCACACTGGTTCAGCTTCACGGTTCCAAGCGGGTTGTCTTGTTTCCCCGATCGCAGCTCAGCAATCTCTATCCGTTTCCGTTTTATGTGCATCTGTGGCACGGTTTGAGGTTGCGATCGTGGTTTAGCCAGGTGTATCCCGACCGTCCGGACTATGAGGCGTTTCCCAAATTGAAGTCGGCAATGCAGCATCGAATTGAAGTGATTCTGAATCCGGGTGAAGTGCTCTACATTCCGGCAGGCTGGTGGCACGAAATTTCGGCTCTGGGCGATGAAATGGTGTGTTCGATCAATCGCTTCTGGCGGGTGTATCCCACGCCTCGCGCTGTTTTCTTCTGGGGACGCGGGCGCGGCTATCTGGGATCGGTGTGCGCGGTTCCTCATACGATCGGCAGTTTGATTGCAGCTTTGTTTCGACCCGATCGCAAGCAGCGCATTCGACAAATTTTGCAGATGCTGTAGCAGATGCTGTAAAAGTTTGGCTAGCTGTTGTTTTAAGGACTTCTACCCTGTCCAGAACTATCTGGTCTAGAACTACGGCATGTTGGACAAAAACTCGTCATAATCGCAGCAGAGCATTTTTTCCTGGAATTATGGATTTATAGCTGTAGCCAGATCCATTAGTACAGAGGGGGTGTGGGGGCTAAGCCCCCACGCAGGGGTTCTCCCCCTGCACCCCGTTCTAAACAAAGTGGCTATGGCGATAACTGCGGATTTAACTGCAGATTGAATTCCTGGGAAAAACGGCTCTACAACGACCCTCACCCCTTCTCTGGCATGACGAACGCACCCCCCTTTTCTCCTGGCTGGATTCAGCGTCATCATCGGCTGATCGTCCTGCTGACTGCCGGATCGCTTGCCGTGATGCCAGGGGCAGTGATTGCGCCCGTTTTGCCCCAGATTGTGCAGCAGTTTGCCCTGAGCAAAACCCTGGCAGGCTATCTGGTGAGCGCCCATTATTTGACGGTTGCACTGTTTAGCCCAATGCTGGGCATTCTTGCCGATCGTCTGGGGCGAAACAGAGTGCTGATTGGGTCGCTGCTGGCATTTTCGATTGCCGGGATCGCCGGAGCCTGGACAACCAGCTTTTTGCCGATGCTTGCCACTCGCGCCCTGCTGGGAGCTGCCACAGGTGGAATCGCCGCAGCCAGTCTGGGACTTCTGGCACAGATGTATCCTGATGAGCAGGCTCGATCGCAGGCGATCGCCTATGCTTCAACTGCCCTGACGCTGGCAAACATTGTCTACCCGCTGATGGCAGGCTGGACGGGAGCGCACAACTGGCAGACCGCGTTTTATCTGTATGGGTTGGGGATTCCGCTGGCACTGCTGGCACTGCTGTTTCTGCAAGAAGGCGATGCCGCTCCCAAAGCGGACAAAAGCAATCAACCCAAAAATCTTGCCCAAATCCTGCTGCGCAAACCTCAGGTTTTACGTTTGCTGCTGACGCTGGGCATTACCGCAGCCACTGCTTTTGCTGCCGTCATCTATCTGCCGCTCCACCTGAGCGCCACCCTGGGCACAGGCACGATCGATAATGCACTGGTATTGGCATCTCAGGCGATCGGCGCAGCCCTCAGCTCTGCTTTTGTCGTCAGCCGACTGCACCGTCGCATGGGCATTGTTGCCTCGATTCCGATCGGGTTGGGATTTCTAACTGTCGCTGGGTTGCTCATCCCGCAGGCTCAGCAATACGCGGTCTTTATTCTTCTTGCGTTTCTGTTTGGCGCAGGCTTGGGGATTGCCGTCCCCAGCCACTACGCAGCCCTGGCAATGCTGGCTCCCCTCGAACTTCAGTCCAGCATTCTGGCGATCGCCACCGGAACCAACTTCTTAGGACAGTTCCTCTCCCCCACCCTCTACGGCATTGTGATTCAGCACGGGGGCGTGGTGAGCGTATTTTATGCCGCCGCGATCGTCGCTTTAACAACGAGCGGATTTGTGTTTTTGATCAGCCATGCTAAGCCAGACCCATCAATGAAGTAAAAAACTTGCAGTGAACTGAACTTTGGGAAATAGCCAACGCGCTGGGAGAAACTTAGCGTGCCGAAACTTCGCTGAAAGCGGGCTTCAGAATTGAGGTTACGGGAACCACTGACTAAGAACTGTATAACTTTCTAACTGAGCCTTTAAGCAGTGTAACGATCGTAAAAAATCCCAGCACCGTTCCAAACGGTATAAATAACAAACTTTCAACCCAGGCAACAATAAAGCTAAACCAATATCTTTTTCTTCTCGCTAAAGACTGTCCTGAGGCGATGATGCATCCTGCAAGTGTTAATCCGACAGCCAGATAAGCAATTCCTGCAGCTAGAACTAACCATCTAGAGTAGCCAGGAATATTTTCAAGCAGTGAAAAATCACTTTGCTCTAAAGATAATTTTAAGAATAATTCAGTAAGAGTAGAGTTTAGATCAGAGATTGTTGACGGTGAAAGAATGAGCCATAAGCCGATACCTAGAAAGGGCAGTGCAGATATGGAGAATACAGCAACCATCCCTCCAATGACATAGTGAAAAATCGAAAGTACCTGTAAGCATTCACTACCTTGATTACTCACTTGTTGATGACTTTCCATAATTTTTACAGTCCTAAAACTACTCACTGTATAGGAAGAGCATTAGCAATGCTGCTCCACAGTTGAAGCACATTAACCCCAGGATTAACCAAGACCCATAGCTCACGATTAAGAGTGGAAAACGATCGACAGGAGAAAGTACTGTCCAACGGTTGTACTCACACCGCAAACTAGAGCGAGCAATATTCTTGTCACTTTTTGATAGCCCATAATCAAGGCGTTTATAGCTCTTTGAAAGAGGACAAACTGTTGTTGTATAGTTCCGAGGTGCAAGTTCTGCACCTTCAGGTTCTACACCTTTGTTGAGGAGCAAATTGGAGTCCTGAATCGAGCTTAATTTCATCAAACCGCAGACGGCAGTGCAGCGCAATTCCCCCTGGAGGGTAAACCATCAAGCGCAGTGCAGGTTCTTTCCGTGAAATATTGACCTGCTGTTGGTTTAAGCGGGTGATTTAAGCGAGAAGCAGCCAAGAGCTTGTGAGTCATTCACGCTTTAGCTGTTCAGCCTCTACCATCGAATCTCCTCGACAATCTTTAAATCCGCTAAGAATTGCCGATCCTCACTCAAATGCGGAACCTTTACTGTCGTATCCGATGCGCCTCGAAGCAACTGCCGCTGCCGCACGATCGCAAAACTCCCCGGAGCCAGAATCCTCAGGAAGGGTGGTGGAACCTCAGCCGATCGCACCGTCGCATAAGGATTGTTGAATTCTCCCAAAAGGCGATCGAATCGCTGCAAAAATGCCTGCGGCTGAGCCAGGGTCTGACCCGGAGCCAGTTCGATGTTGAGCAGGTAGCGGGAAGGAAATTCGCGATCGGACAGCATCACACAAAAATCATCCAGGGTCAGACCAAATTCCTGCTGCAGGACTTGCAGCGTTTGCGCCACATGAAATTCGGTTGTTTTTTCTGTCGTGGAAGAAAGCAGACCGCCGCGCCGATGCCGGAAGACGATCAGGGGCGTGTTTTCCAGGAAGCCCACCACCTGAACCACGTCCCCAATGTCATAGCGATACACCCCGCTGTAGCTTGTGACCAGAATCCGGTAATATTCGCCTGCTTTCAGCTCACAAGCCAGCAGCGTCTTGGGTTCTGCCGCCTCCCACTGATCAGCGGGAATGAACTCGTAAAAGCCACTTTCGAGCGCCAGCACTGCCCCATCCTGATTGAAATCGGTATACACCGCAAATGTGCCTTCCGCCGTGCCATAGACGCCGCCGAACACAGAGGTATCGCCAAAATATTCTGGAAATCGCTCAAAATAGAAATCCGACGTGCCGCCTCTGGCAGTGCCAATAAACGAGAACTTCGACCAGATCGATTTGGGCGTAAGTCTGCCCTCCGATCGCAGGATCGATCGCAGTTCCGCTGCCCGTGCGGGATTCGACCGCCAGCGTTTCTCTAAATTCCCCCGAATCTGCGGACTAAGCTCTATCCAGGGAGCGATCGTGCCCTTGGCGATATCTTCGATCAGGCTCTCGGCGTTCTCCTCCAAAATGCGGCAGATGCGCAAAATCGACATGGGGAAATTTGACGACATACCGCGCACCTCTCGATTCGCCAGCGCGAAGAGAATGCAGGCATAGTGGCGGCTGAGGCTGTCTCCAATCTCCATTGCCGCAAAGGGCTGGGCAAACGCAATTTCACAGAGCCGCCGATTCATCCGATAGCTGCCCACCGTTACCGGACCGTAGGGAATGTCTGCCGCTGTATGTCCCTGAAGCCGGACTGAATTGGTAGACAGCAGCTTGCCAAAATGCACCGGAGGCTTGCCCTGCTTGCGCCGCCGCTCAATTGCCTCAAAAATAAACCCAAAACTTGCCGCGTTTGCCTTACCCAACGATCGCTGAAATTGCCGCGTCACCGGAACCATTTTCTGCTTGCCCGTGGTGCCGCTGGTCAGGTTGATATACACGACCGGGTCTGCTGTCAGCACGTTCGGTTCCCCGTTCGCGATGCGCTGCATGAAAGGCTCATAGTCTTCGTAAGACCAGATTGGAACCCGATCGCGAAACTCATCGATCGATCGCACTTCGGCTAGTCCAAACTGTTGCCCCAGTTCTGTGCCCTGCTGCACCTGCAGGAGTGACTGCAAATAGGTAGCTTGAGCGGCGATCGGGTCACTTGCCTGACGAATTAAGCTGGCTTTGGCAGCAACACCGTAGGCTTTGAGCAAAGGCAAAACGAGAGTATTCATTCAGCTTGTCTTTCAATGCGGTTGGAATCTTTGCGGGGTGGCACGGAAAACCAGATTTTACAATGCAACTGTTCAGTGCTGCTGTCATGCAGTTCTGGATTCTGAATCGATCGCCCCACCTGTTAAAACCAGTCTTTTCCTTGAAGCCCGTGCCATTAGACCGATAAGACGCAAAGATTTCACTTCAGGTTGCATTTCAGGGGCTGCATCGTTCAGAAACCTGTGGGGCGATCGCCCGTCATACTGATCAGTGTGATGATAGCTTGCATCCTCCCGCAAAATGGTTCACAATCCTTGCGAAGGGGCTGTAAAGGCAAGTAATTCTACTCAGTCTTAAGCTAATCATCTGATAGGCTCCCCTGTTGCTCACGGTGTAGGTTACCTCATGGAACTGGCGACAACGCTGAAAGGTCAGACGGTTCAAAACAAAATCCGCGAGGTTGGCATCAACCCCAACCACTGGTATCCGGTTGCCTGGTCGCACGAGCTGAAGCCCAAGCAGGTGATTCCGGTGCGGATCTGGCAGCAACCGATCGCGGTTTATCGAGATGCGCAGGGTCGGGTTTATGCCCTGGAAGATGCCTGTCCCCATAAAGGCGTAGAGCTACACCAGGGGGAAGTGACAGGCGACCGGCTGGTCTGTCCCTATCACGGCTGGGAGTTCAGCCCAGAGGGAAATTGCGTCAACATTCCCTATCTGCCCAGGGGTCAAAAACTGCCCTGCGCTCAGGCACGCAGCTATCCAGCTCAAGAGAAATACGGCATTGTTTGGGTGTTTCCGGGCAACCCAGCACTGGCAACCGAACGATCGCTTCCCCAAGTGCCTGAATACGACGACCCCAACTGCCTGATTATTCCAATCACGGGGCGGTTTCAGGCACACTTCTCGATCTGCAACGAGAACACAATGGATGTGTTTCACGGCTTTCTGCACCGAAACTTGCAGGGCTGGTTCGACCCGATGCTGCTGAAGCTGCGCGAATCGGAAGGGACGATTGAAGCACAGTATCGCGTCTCCTATCGCGGCTTTTTGTCGAAGTTTCTGGGACTGAGCGCCGATAGCGACGGTGTGACGCAGCGCGTTGTCACCATTGAGTATCAGTATCCCCACTACCACAGCACGATGGAAGGGGTATCTTCTCTTCATTTGATGCGGCTGCCCGTGAGTCCGACGGAAACCCGATCGTTCTCGATGCTCTGTTTGCCGCTGGTGAGATTGCCAAAGTGGGTATTGCGATCGGTGAAGCCCATAGCCGTGCCGCTGGTGCGTCGTTTTCTGTTTATGCGCTTCCTGGAGCAGGACGTGGAAATGATGGAAAGCGAGCAGCGCAACTATCGGCTGAACCAGCAGCGTCGCTATGTGGAGATTAACCCGGCAATTATTGCGCTTCAACGCGTCATCGTCCGGCAATATGAGCAATTCATGCAACAATCAGATGAATCGCGCCCGGAGACGCAGCGTCTTTCGGAGGCTGAAAAGTCTGGAGTGGTGTCAGGAAGTAGCTCTCTGGAAGGTCATGCCGCAACTGCGGAGCAGCCTGCACCCACAGTCACGCGATAGAGAGGCTTCAGCGAACTGTGCCTGTCCTGCAACTGTACCAACCGCCTCTCTAAAAACGTTTGATTAGTGGCACTTTGGACTATAAACTTTCTTTAAGTATAAAGATGGTTTTCCGAAAGTACAGGAGGAACGGGCAAGGCAACTTTTCGATCAATCGATCGGTCAAGAGAAAGTGTCAATATGATGAATCAATCAATCCCGCTTTCTGCCAGGGTTGAACTTGGAACAAAAGGTTCGATCGGGTTCAGCGAGTCTCTGTCTACCGAGTCTCAAATGAATTCCAGGACATTCATTCACAACAACGAATTGAGGTGAGGGGAGTTAACTGTGCGAGTTGTTAAGGAATACGTTCAACGCTGGTATGAAAGTGGACTGGATCCCGATGAGTACATCTGCCATGGCAGCAAGCAGGGAAATCTAGTCGAGATCGAAGAGGCGGCAACGGGGATTCGTCGCACCGTTCTCACCTTCTGTACGAATGACGTGTTGGGACTGGTGCAAAACGAAGCAGTGCAGCAGGCGGCGATCGATGCCATTCTGCAATACGGCACGTCCAATAGCTCCTGCTCTGTGCTGAGCGGACGAATCGATTTGCATCGACAGCTCGAAGACGAGATTTCTGCTTTCAAGCATCTGCCCCATACGCAGCTCTTTCTCAATGCCTGGATGGCGATGCAGGCGCTCATGGATGCCTTCTGCCATCTGGCAATTCCGGTTCCGGGGTTCAAGCACACCCGCGAAACCCTGATCATGACCGATATTCTCAACCACGGCTGTATTGTCTCTGCGCTGGCAAACGCCGGAACGCGATCGGGCAAAATGTTTGGTCATAGCCCCAGAGTGCGGGTGCGGGCATATCGTCACTGCGATATGGCAGACCTGGCGCGAAAATTACAGCGTCATGCTCGTCCGGACGATCGAATTATGGTCGTTTCCGATGCGGTGTTTTCGATGGATGGCGATATTGCTCCCCTGCCCGAAATGATCGACATCCTCGTGAACTATGAGGACAGTGTTCTGGTGATGGATGAGGCACACGCCAGCGGCGCACTCGGCGATCACGGCGGCGGCATCTATGACTACTTCGGCATCCTGCCCCAGGACGTGATCAACAAAGGCGTGAATCCGCTGATCATGACCACTTTCTCGAAGTTTGCTGCCTCTGCCGGAGCTGCCATTAGCACTCATATTGCTGAGCTGAAGCCGCTCTTGAACGTCTCGCCCACCTCGATCGGCACCATTTCCCTGCCTGCTCCCACTACAGCAGCAGCACTGGAGAGCATTCGTCAGGTGCGCCAAAACCCGGAGCTGGTGAAGCGACTTCACGAAAACACGCGCTATCTGCGAGCAAGACTGGTGGAGCATGACTTTGAGGCGATCGGCGAAACCAATGTGGTTCCCGTAGTGCTGTCTACCGACATCAACCCGAAGCACTTTGCCCGTCAGTTGATGTATGAACACGGCATCTGGGTGTCGCCCATCTGGTTTATCGCCAAGCCGCGCCTGCGAATTACTGCTAATGCGCTGCATACCCGCGAAGAGATGGACAAGCTGGTAACAGCCATGACAGCGGTGCGCGATTCGCTTTATAAGACGACGATCAGCGCGTAGTCGCTGTGTATCAGTGCATTATCGATCGTGCGTGATCGATCAAACGTGTAGCAGTGGGTAACAAATTGAAACCGATTCACTGACCAGGGCAGGCACAACGCCTGCTTTTTTGTGTGTTATCTCGAAAGCTGCGCAGCCGTCGGGTAGTTTTGTTTTATGCCAGCGTATTATGCCAGCGTATTATGCCAGCGTAGACGAGCCAAAATCCGGCGGCACATCCTGCCAGCGACCCTGCCCCACAGCCCGAATCGCTTCCTTCAGCGACACCGCTCCGGTGTAGAGGGCACGTCCAACGATCGCCCCCGTCACCCCGATCGCCTCCAGACGCAGCAACTGCATGAGATCGTTCACGGAACTCACCCCGCCCGATGCGATGATTGGCACAGAAACCGCGTTTGCCAGCTCGCGCAGTGCGTCCAGATTTACGCCCTGGAGCGTTCCGTCCCGGTGAATGTCAGTGTAGATGATTGCAGCGACGCCAAATTCTGCCATTTGCTGTGCGAGCGTCACGGCTTCGACTTCTGAGGTTTCCAGCCAGCCGCGCGTGGCAACTTTCCCATTGCGGGCATCAATACCGACGATGATGCGATTGGGGAATTCCTGACAGAGCTGCTGCACCAGATCGGGCTGCTCAACTGCGACCGTGCCCAGAATCACGCGCTGCACGCCCCGACTCAATAAATCTGCCGCACTCGATCGATCGCGCAAGCCCCCGCCCACCTGCACCGGAATATTCACGGCGCGCACAATTGCCTCGATCGCTGGCTGATTGACTGGATGACCTGCTTTCGCCCCGTCCAGATCGACCAGATGCAGGCGAGTTGCGCCCTGATCTGCCCACTGCCGTGCAGCTGCAACCGGATTTTCATCAAACACCTGAGACTGGGCGTAGTCTCCCTGATACAGTCGTACACATTTTCCGTCTAGCAGATCGATCGCTGGAATCACATCCATAGGTTCTACACAGCCTACATTGCAGTTGTCAAACCCTGATTTTACTAAATTGGAGCACGGCGATCTCAGGAATTTGCGGTAGAGCAGCGGGTCTTTGCCGAAGTGAGGTGCGGACAGAATGTTTAATCAAATGTTTAATCATTTGTGGTTTCCCAATTTCGTTCGGAGGTCGCGGGTATAATTTGGCGGTGTGTACGCAGATATTTGAATTCACTCATTCTCAAAAACACCTGGAAACCATCATGTTTAACGATTCTCCGAACGATTTTCCTAAAGATATCAATAGTGTCATCCGCGAAGGATACCGCGTTACTCCGATCGAGTATCTCAATCAGGGCTGGGAAATTTTCAAGCAGAATGCAGGCGGTTTTATTGGGTTCCTGCTGCTCTACGTTGTAATCAGTTTAATTCTGGGTGGACCTGCCACTTTTGCATCTGATCCCGAAGAAGTAAGCGACGCAGCCAGAGCCTGGAGCAATGTCGGTAGCCTGGTTAGCTCAGTAATTTCAGGTCCGCTCTATGCGGGATTTTTTATCGTTGCCTTTAAAGTTTTGAAGCAGCAGGCAACGACATTTGGGGACTTCTTCAAAGGGTTTCAAAATGATAAATTCTTCCAATTTTTCCTTGCCAGTTTAGTTGTTGGGCTACTGGTGATTCTAGGCACGATTCTCCTTATTTTGCCGGGAATTTATCTGATAGTTGCCTATACTTTTACAGTGCCTTTCATGGTCGATCGCAAACTGGGATTTTGGGAAGCCATGGAAACCAGCCGTAAGGTCATTTCAAAGCGGTGGTTTTCCTTTTTTGGCTTCGTGCTGCTGTTAATTCTGGTCAATTTTGTGGGTGCTCTGCTCTGCGGCTTAGGATTACTTGTAACGGTGCCGTTAACCTATTGCGCGATCGTGGCTGCCTATCGCCATATTGTGGGGCTAAATCCTTCAAGCGAGATGGCAGTTTGATATTGCTTCAAAGAGGCGATCGTCGCGACATGCGGCGATTAGAAACTGAATGGGGGAGCAGTCCTCCGACCTAGTTCATCTTCATTGGTCATTGGTCATTGATCACTGGTTTTTTACAAATGACGAAAGACGAATGACAAAAGACAAATAACGAATGACGCTCCCGTTTCCTTGAGTGTAATCGTGTTCTTCTACTTATCTTGTGTGCCTATCACCGATTGCAGCACAAAAGGAAAGCCGTGGGGCTTGTGGTAGCGGTCTGCCCAGGCTCGCACTAGCTCATCTAGCTCTGCAAACGCCTGCTGCTGCTGCTCCGGCACCAGATTCAGCTCCTCCAAAATCCGCA
>Ga0224723_1001519_pt1 | contig 13864 bp, 18 predicted proteins | sample Balambano_FR2_Me_FD_161647 | JGI IMG/M metagenome (GOLD analysis project Ga0224723, IMG submission 161647) | Freshwater sediment microbial communities from Lake Towuti, South Sulawesi, Indonesia - Balambano_FR2_MetaG | ecosystem: Environmental > Aquatic > Freshwater > Lake > Sediment | place...
CTCCGGGACGCCCGCGAGCGCCTTGACACCGGAGCCGACGAGCCGGTCGAGGCACTCCAGGGCGAACCGGCGGACGTCGGCGATCGGTCGGGGACCGTACGGGGCGCGGGCGGTGTCGCCGAGGTACCGAACCGACTCGTGGGGAAGCTGGTCGAGCACGGCCCGGGCGACGGTCAGCCCGCCCACCCCGGAGTCGACGATCCCGATGGGCGCCAGGGGGTCGCCAGGGATGCCGGGCATGACGACGGAGGGTACGCGGCGCGGGCGTCACGCCCAGAGTCGGCCCGCCAGCGCCTCGGCCGCGTCGTCGAGGTCGCCCTCGTAGGCACCGGTCGACAGGTAGCGCCACCCGCCGTCGCACACGACGAGGGCGATGTCGGCGCGCCGGCCCGCCCGGGCCTCGTCCCGCGCCAGCCCGAGGGCCGCATGGACGATCGCCCCGGTCGACAGCCCCGCCCAGATGCCCTCGGTCTCGAGCAGCTGCCGGGTCCGGCGGACGGCGTCGCGGGGCCCGACGCTGAACCGGCCGTCGAGCACCGACTCGTCGTAGATCTCGGGCACGAAACCCTCGTCGAGGTTGCGCAGGCCGTACACCAGGTCGCCGTACCGCGGCTCGGCGGCGACGACCCGGATCCCCGGCACCTTCTCGCGCAGGTAGCGCCCGGCGCCCATGAGCGTGCCCGTGGTGCCGAGGCCGGCCACGAAGTGGGTGACCTCGGGCAGGTCCGCCAGGACCTCCGGGCCGGTGGTCTCGTAGTGGGCGCGGGCGTTCGCCTCGTTCGCGTACTGGTCCAGGCTCACCCAGTCGGCCCGCTCGTCGGCGAGGGCCCGCGCGGCGCGCACCGCGCCGTTGCTGCCGCCCGCGGCGGGCGAGAAGCGCACCTCGGCCCCGTACAGGCGCAGGACCGCCACCCGCTCCTGCGACACGTTCTCGGGCATGACGCACACCAGCCGGTACCCGCGGCGGCGCGCCACCATGGCCAGGGCGATGCCGGTGTTGCCGCTCGTCGGTTCGACCAGCGTGGCCCCCGGCCGGAGCCGGCCGGCCGCCTCGGCGGCCCGGACCATGAACACCGCCGCCCGGTCCTTGACCGAACCGGTCGGGTTGCGGTCCTCGAGCTTCGCCCACAGCCGGACGTCGGCGCCCGCCCCGTCGCCACCCAGCTCGGCGTCCACCAGGGTGCGCAGCCGCACCAGCGGCGTGCCTCCGACGGTGTCGAGCACCGACTCCGCGCGCACGGCGTCAGGCCCCGCCGGCGACCGCCGGGAGGATCGTCACCTCGTCGCCGTCGGCGACCGGGGTGTCGAGCCCGCCGGTGAACCGGACGTCGGAGTCGTTGACGTAGACGTTGACGAATCGGCGCAGCCCGCCCTCGTCCACCACCCGCCCCGCGAGCCCGTCGTAGCGCGAGTCGAGGTCCGTCAGCACGTCGCCGACGGTCGCCCCGGCGCCGGTGACCGACTTCTCGCCACCGGTGTGCGAGCGCATGATCGTCGGGATCCGGACGGTCACGGGCATGGGTCCTCCAGGGTCGGCCGAGCCGGTCACCCGGTCGAACGGGACGGCGCCGGACGGCTATTCCGGGTCCTCGGGGGGCTCGAGGTCCTCCGGGGGCTCGTCGACGACCCGGACCTCCTCCTCGGTGACGACGCCGTCGACGATGCGGAACGAGCGGAACTCCGTGTCGCCTGGCGTGCGCGTCGACACCAGGACGTAGTGCGCTCCCGGCTCCGCGGCCAGTGCCACGTCGGTGCGTGACGGGTAGGCCTCGGTCGCGGTGTGCGAGTGGTAGATCACGACGGGCTCCTCGTCCCGGGCGCCCATCTCCCGGTACAGCGCCAGCAGGTCACCGCTGTCGAACTCGTAGAACGTCGGCGACCGGGCCGCGTTGGCCATCGGCACGAACCGGGTGGGCCGGTCGCCGCCCGCCGGCCCGGCCAGGACGCCGCACGCCTCGTCCGGGTGATCGCGGCGGGCGTGTTGCCAGACCAGCCGGACCAGCGACGCCGGCACCACGAGCACCCGGCCACCCTAGACAGGTCCTCGCATCTCGCGGACGTGACGGGCGTTGGCAAGGCGACGGACGTCACAGGCCCTCCAACCGAGTCATAAGTTGTTCAAAACTTGACCCAGTCCTGGCTCGCGACTCATCGTGGTTACCCGACCACCTGACCGGTGGCCAGGTCACATCGACGTGAGGAGGCACCGTGGTCGAGGAGCTGAGCCAGGCTCAATTCGACACCGTGTACAACATGCTGTCGCTGGTCATCGCGGCGCAGCTGTTCACCGCCCTGTTCCTGGTCATGAACCTGAGAAGGGTCCTGCCCAAGTACCGGGCCGCGATCGTCGTGTCGGCGATCGTCTGCAGCATCGCCGCTTACCACTACTTCCGGATCTTCGATTCGTTCCGGGAGGCCTACGTCACCGACGCCGTCGGCGGTACCGGCGTCTACACCCTCGCCGAGGGCGCCTCCTTCAACGTGGCGTACCGCTACGTCGACTGGCTGCTCACGGTCCCGCTGTTGCTGCTCGAGACCATCGCGGTGCTGGCGCTGGCGCGGCGGGTGCAGGGCTCCCTCATGCTGCGGCTCGTCCCCGCCGCCGCCCTCATGATCGCCCTGGGGTACCCGGGCGAGATCTCGACCGACGTCACGACGAAGGCGATCTGGGGCTTCCTGTCGACGATCCCGTTCGTGTACATCCTCTGGGTCCTGTTCGTGGAGCTCACCCGCCGGCTCGCGGAGCAGCCGAAGGAGGTCGCGGTCACGGTTCGCAACCTGCGCTGGCTGCTCCTGGCGACCTGGGGGGTGTACCCGATCGCCTACCTCCTGCCGATGCTGAACATCGAGGGCAGCAACGCCTTCGTGGGCCGGGAGATCGGCTACTCGGTCGCCGACATCCTCGCCAAGGCCCTGTTCGCGTTGGTGATCTTCCGGATCGCCCGGCTCAAGAGCGCCTACGACGACCCGCAGTACGCGCTCGAGCACGACTCGACCACGGTCGCCCTCATCGAGGAGATCGAGGGCCGACCCATCACCGCCGCCCGCGGCGACCGCTCGGGCGGGGTGGACACCGCCGTCGGCGTCGGGGTCTGAGTCCCGCCGCCCGGGACCCGGGACCGAGCCAGCGGGCCGGCACCGGGTCCCGGTCCCGACGGAGCTCGCGCGTCAGGCGGCGGCGTCGACGATCCTCGCCTGCAACTCGGTCAGCATGTCGTAGATGATGATCCGGTAGGCGCGCAGCGTCTGGGCGTCCTCGCCGGCCGCCGTCACGTCGATGCTGTCGAGGTACTCGTCCACCTCGGCCATGAGGTCGTCGTCGGAGGAGATGTCGAGCAGCGCACCCAGGGCCAGCCGCACGTCGTTGAGTCCGCGCAGCCACGCCGGTACCCGCTCGGCCCGCACCAGGACGCTCTCGGCGCCCGTCCGCAGGGGAGCCAGGTCCTCCAGCACGACGTCCATCGCCTCGGCCTTGCGGCGGCGCAGCGCCGGCTCGGTGGCGGTCCGGAACTCCGCCGCCGCCTCCGCGTCGTCCCGCACCGCGTCCGGCAGCAGCCGCCGCAGCACGGGGTCCTGAGGGGCGGACGCCGCGTCCCCGGCGGTCAGTTCGGCGACGATGGCGTCGAAGGGGTCCGCCACGGCCGCCGGCTCGGGTACGCCCTCCTGGCGCAGCAGGTCCCGGGTCTGTTCCACGGCCTCGGCGATCGTGCCCGCGGCGACGACGTCGGCCCGGATGACGACGCCCCCCTCGGGGCCCCGGCGGACCAGCGGGCGCAGGGACAGCTGCACGGACACCTCCGGTGGCTCAGTCGTCCTGCTGGAGCGTGGCCCACAGCCCGTACTCGTGCATGGCCGTGACGTCGCGCTCCATCTCCTCGCGGGTCCCGGAGCTCACCACGGCCCGGCCCTCGGTGTGGACCTTCATCATGAGCCGCTCGGCCTCCGCCTCGGGATACCCGAAGTGCGACCGGAACACGTAGGTGACGTACGACATGAGGTTGACGGGGTCGTCCCACACGATCGTCACCCAGGCGCGTTCCGGCACGACGCGCGCGTCCCGGTCGGCGGACGGCGCCGCGCCGGGGGACACGGTGGGCGGCGCCTCGACGGGAGCGACGGCCACGGCGCGATGGTACGGCTGGACAGCCGGCTCAGGGGCCCTCGGACCCGCCCGCGCCGTCGCCGGCGCCCGCGTCGCCGTCGTCACCCGGTCGCAGGCCCTCGTAGATGTCCCGGCACACCGGGCAGACCGGGAACCGGGACGGGTCGCGGTTCGGCACCCAGACCTTGCCGCAGAGCGCCGTGACCGGCGTCCCGGTCACGGCCGACTCCACGATCCTGTCCTTCTCGACGTAGTGCGCGAAGCGCTCGTGGTCCCCGGGCTCCGCGGGCGCGACCTCCGCCTCGCGCTCGAGGATCGCGGTAGTGCCGGGGGCAGGCCGCTCGTCGGTCCGGGGCCCGCCCGGCGGGGCGTCGGTCATGTCCACGAGTCTAGGCAGTGGGCGCGCGGGGCGGGCCACCGACAACGGGGTGGCCGTCGTCGCGGACGCGCACGCGCCACGAGGATGCCCCGATGACCGTGACCGATCGACCGGCGGACCGGGACGTCGCCGCCGCCCGGCGGGAGGGCGCCGGCCTCGGCCTGGTGGGCGTGTACGGGGTCTCGTTCGGTGCCGTGGCCGTCAGCAGCGGCTTCGAGGTGTGGCAGGCGATGGTGCTGAGCCTGGTCGGCTTCACCGGCGGGTCCCAGTTCGCCTACGTCGGGGTGGTGGCGTCCGGGGGCTCCCCGGTCGCGGCGGCCGCGTCGGCGCTGTTGCTCGGCGCCCGCAACACCCTCTACGGGCTGCGGCTGTCGGCCCTGCTCCCCCGCTCCCCGCTGCCGCGCGCCGTGGCCGCCCACCTGGTCATCGACGAGACGACGGCGATGGCGCTGCGCCACGAGGGCCGCGACCCGACGGGGGCGGCGGCGCGCGCCGCCTTCTGGGCCTCCGGCGCCGTGCTGTTCGCGACCTGGAACGTCACGACCCTGCTCGGTGCGCTGGGGGTGCAGGCCCTCGGTGATCCCCGGGCGTTCGGGCTGGACGCCGCGGCGCCGGCCGCCTTCCTCGCCCTGCTGTGGCCGGCGCTGCGGCGGCGGCTCGGCGCCGCGGTGGCCCTCGCGGCGGCCCTGACCGCCGTCACCCTGAGCCTCGTCGCCCCGCCGGGGGTCCCGGTGCTCGCGGCCGGGCTGGTGGCGCTGGTCGGCCTGCACCCGCGGGTGGACGCGACGGGCCGGGCGGGACCGGCGTGAGCGGCGTGGGGGTCGTCGCCACCGCCGTGGCCCTGTACCTGCAGAAGCTCCTCGGCGTCTCGGTGCCGCAGGCCGTGCTGGATCGGGCGTGGATCCGCCGGGTGCTGGCGTTGCTGCCGGTCGCGCTGCTGAGCGCGCTCACGGTGGTCCAGACCCTCGACTCCCCGTCGGGCCCGGTGGTGGACGCCCGGCTGGCCGGGCTCGCCGCCGGCGCCATGGCACTGGCGTTGCGGGCGCCGTTCCTCGTGGTCGTCGTGGTCGCGGCCCTCACCGCGGCCGGCGTCCGCGCGCTCATCTGAGCCTTCCAGGCGCTCAGGCGACCGGGAGGGCCTCCCAGCCCCGGCCCGCCAACGCCCCCGATGCCTCGGCGCGCACCACCGCCAGCCGGCGAGCCACCTCGTCCGTGCCATCGGCCACCGGGATCAGCGGGATCCGCAGGTAGCGGTCGAACGCCCCGTCCAGCCCGAACACCGGGCCGGGGGACAGCCGGACGCCGTGGCGGGGACCCGCCACGGCCATCGCGCTGCTCACCGGAGCGTCCAGTCGCGCCCACAGCGAGAGGCCACCGAGCGGACGCGGCCAGCGCCACGCGGGCACGTGCTCCCGCAGGGCCGACGACCAGCGGTCCCGCAGGTCCACCAGCCGGCTGCGGCGCTCGGCGACCGCGGCCGCCGCGGCGTCGTCGGTCAACAGGTGCACCGCGGCCAGCTGGTCGACGACCGGGCTGCCGACGTCCGAGGCCAGGCGGGCCGACACGACCCGCCGCAGGACCGACCGCTCCGCCCGCACCCACCCCACCCGCAGCCCGCCCCAGAAGACCTTGCTGAGGCCGCCGACGGAGACCACGCCGCCCCGGCCCGCGATCGCGGCGACCGGGGGCGGCGGCGGGGCGTCGAACCACAGGTCGGCGAGGGACTCGTCGACGACGAGCGTCGTCCGGGTGGCCGCGGCCGCCGCCACCAGTGCCTCCCGCCCCGCCAGCGGGAGGCACGCGCCGGTGGGGTTGTGGAAGTCCACCACCACGTACCCGGCGGCGGGCGCCGCCTGCCGCAGCGTCGCGGCCACCTCGGCGAGGTCCCAGCCGGCCGGGCCGAAACCGGCGGTCCCGACACCGACCGGGACCGGCCGGCCACCTGCCCGCCGCAGCGACTCCAGCGCGTTCGGGTAGGTCGGGTGCTCGACGAGGACCCGGTCGCCCGCCTCGACGAGGACCCGGAAGGCCAGCGTGATGGCGTGCAGCGTCCCGGACGTCACGACGACGTCGTCGGCCGTCGTGGGCACGCCGCGCCCGCGGTACCGGGCGGCGATGGCCTCCCGCAGCTCCGGCAGCCCCACGACGTCGTAGCCGATGCCGGGCAGGTGGCGGGGCAGCCCGTCGAGGGCGGCGGCGTAGGCGGCGGCCACCTCGGGCCCGGCGCCGAGGGCCGCCGCGGCCAGGTCGACGACGCCGGGGGCCAGCTCGCCGAGCCCCGCGGGCCGGATGGTCGGCCCGCCCGGCAGGACTCCGGGCGGGGTCGTGGCCGGGGTGGTCGTCCACGACCCCGCGCCCTGCCGGCTGACGAGGAATCCCTGCCCCCGCAGCCGCTCGTAGGCGGCGGTGACCGTGGTGCGGCTGACGCCGAGGGCGGCGGCCAGCTCCCGCTCGCTGGGGACCCGCACGTCGAGCGGCAAGCGGCCGTCCAGCACGAGCAGCCGGACGGCGCCCGCCAGCCCGGCGGACACGGCCGGGCGCGCCCGCCAGCCCGCGGGCAGCAGCCGGCTCAACGACGCGGCGCCGATCCGGGGGGTCACCGGGCCAGTCTCCGCCCACCGGCCCGCCCGGCAAGGGCCGATCCGGGACCGGTGGCATCGAGCCGCCCGGCCCGTCAGTTCTCGAGGACCCGCCGAGCGCTGTCCGGGAACGTCGACAGCAACGCCAGGGTCGTGGTCTGGCGGCGGAGCACGGCCCGTCGCAGGCCCGTGACGTCGGGGGTCATGACGTCGTTCGGTTCAGCGGCCACGACGAACCACGAACCCCCCTGCAGCTCGTCGTCCAGCTGGCCGGCGCCCCACCCGGCGTGGCCCACGAAGATCCGCAGGCCGGCGACGGCGGGGCGGACCACCTCGGCGGGCGCGTCGAGGTCGACCACCGCGAAGGCGCCGACCAGGCGGCGGACCCCGATCGGCTCCGGGGAGTCCCCCGGCAGGACCGCCACGCCGATGGCGGAGGCGAGTCCCACCGGGCCGCCCCGGAAGAGCCGGTCCGGCGGGCTGGTGCGACCGGCCCAGCCCGGCAGCGCCTCGCCGACCCCCGCCTCGAGCGGGCGGTTGAGGACCACGCCGAGCGAGCCCTCGTCGGAATGGTTGAGCAGCAGGACGACGGAGCCCGCGAAGTTGGGGTCCCGCAGGTCCGGCTCGGCGACGAGCAGGCGACCCGTCCGCGCTCCGGCGGTGCCGGGCAGGGCGAACGGCCCCAGGGCCCCGTCCCCGCTCATCCCCCGTGTCCTCCACGTCCCCCGTGTCCCGCCGTGCCGGGCACAGTGTCGCCCACGCGGGCGTGGCCGACGAGCGTGCCGGCTGCCGCCGCGGTCGCTGCGGCGTCCCGGACGGCGGCGGCGACGGCGGGGGTGACCTCGGGATTGAAGACGCTGGGGACGATGTACGTGGGATTGAGCTCGTCGGGGGTGACGACCGCGGAGAGCGCCCGGGCGGCCGCGAGCAGCAGCGCCTCGTCCACGTGGCGGGAACGGGCGTCGAGCAGGCCGCGGAACACCCCGGGGAACGCCAGCACGTTGTTGATCTGGTTGGCGAAGTCGCTGCGCCCGGTGGCGACGACCGCGGCGTGGCGGGAGGCCTCGACCGGGTCCACCTCGGGAACCGGGTTGGCGAGGGCGAAGACGACCGCCCCCGGGGCCATCGTCGCGACGTCGGCGCCGGTGAGGATGTCCCCGGCCGAGAGGCCGACGAGGACGTCGGCGCCCGCCAAGGCCTCGCGCAGGGTGCCGGTGACCCCGTCGGGGTTCGTGTTCTCGGCGGTCCACACCAGCTCCGGGGCGAGGCCCGGCCGCCCGCGGTGGACGACGCCCTCGACGTCGCAGACCACGGCGTGGCGCAGCCCGGCCCGCAGGAGCAGCCGGAGCACGGCGGTGCCCGCCGCCCCCGCACCCGCCATCACCAGCCGGATGTCGGCGATGTCCTTGCCGACACAGGTGAGCGCATTGGTGAGGGCGGCGAGCACGACGATGGCGGTGCCGTGCTGGTCGTCGTGGAAGACGGGGATGTCGAGCTCGGCGCGCAACCGGGCCTCGATCTCGAAGCAGCGGGGCGCGGCGATGTCCTCGAGGTTGATGCCCGCGAACACGGGGGCGATGGCCCGGACGGTCCGGATGATCTCGTCGGTGTCCTGGGTGTCGAGACACAGCGGGAAGGCGTCGATGCCGGCGAAGCGCTTGAAGAGCACCGCCTTGCCCTCCATCACGGGCATCGCGGCCAGCGGCCCCAGGTTGCCGAGCCCGAGGACCGCCGACCCGTCCGAGACCACCGCCACGGTGTTGCGCTTGATCGTCAGGCGGCGGGCGTCCTCCGGGTTGGCGGCGATGGCCTGGGCCACCCGGCCGACCCCCGGGGTGTAGATCATCGAGAGGTCGTCGCGGTTGCGCAGCGGGACGCGGGGCGCGATCTCGAGCTTGCCGCCGAGGTGGGCCAGGAACGTGCGGTCCGAGACCTTGCCGATGTGGACGCCGGCCAGGCCCGCCAGCGCGGCGACCACCTCGTCGGCGTGCTCACCCGAGCGGGTGGCGACCGTGACATCGACGTCGAGGCGGTCGTGGCCCGAGGCCGTGACGTCGAGCGCGGTGACGACCGCGCCGACCCGCTCCGCCGCCGTCGTGAGGCCGCTCACCGCGGTCGGACCGGCGGGCAGCGACAGCCGGACGGTGATCGAGTACGAGACGCTGACGGCTGGCATGGGGGAAGCATGGTGCAGCGGGCCGGACGGGTCATGCCGCGGTCTCACAGCGTCCGGATGCGTACCGTTCACCGGTCATGGGCCTGCCGCCGTTCGACGCGGTCGTCACCGACCACGGCACCGTCGTGCTGCGGGTGCTGCGGGCGACCCTGGGTCACGCGGACGCGGACGACGCGTGGCAGGAGACGTTCCTGTCGGCGCTGCGGGCCTACCCGCGACTGCGCCCGGACAGCGACGTGCGGGCCTGGCTGGTCACGATCGCCCACCGGAAGGCGATCGACCTGGCCCGGGGGCGGGCTCGGCGGGCGGTGCCGGTCGACACCGTGCCGGAGGCACCGGCGACGGGTGCGCGGGTCGACGAGGACGTCGCCGAGGTGGTCGACGCCCTCGCGGGCAGGGGGCTGTGGGGCGAGGTGGCCGCCCTGCCCGGGAAGCAGCGGCTGGCGGTGGCCTACCGGTACGGCGCGGACCTGGGATACGACGAGATCGGGCGCCTCCTGGAGTGCAGCGAGGACGCCGCGCGGCGCAGCGCCTTCGAGGGCATCCGCCGCCTGCGGGTCACCGTGGCGACGGCCGGGACCGCCGGCGGCGAGCCGCTGGGCACGAGCGAGGAGGGTCGGACATGAGCGTGCATCTGCCGGAGGAGGTCTCGGCGCTGGCGCGCCTGCGGGCGGCGCTCGCCGAGCGCGCGGGCACCGCAGGGCTGGTCGACGTGGCCTGGGACGAGGTGGACTCCCCGTTCGGCGTCCTGGCCGTCTGCACCACGGAGACCGGCGTGCTGCGGGTGGTCCTGCCGTCCGAGGACTGCGATGCCGCGCTGGCGACCGTCGCGGCCCGGGTGTCCCCCCGGGTGCTCCGCGCCCCCCGTCGGGTGGACGCCGCGCGGGCGCAGCTGAGCGAGTACTTCGAGGGCCGGCGGCGGTCCTTCGACGTCGGCGTGGACTGGCGGCTCTCCGCGGGGTTCCGCCGTCGCGCGCTGGCCGCCGTCGCCGGCCTCGCCTACGGGACGACGGCGTCCTACCGAGAGGTCGCCGCCGCGGCCGGCAACCCCCGGGCCACCCGGGCCGCGGGCTCGGCGTGCGCGTCGAACCCGACCCCGATCGTCGTGCCCTGCCACCGGGTCGTCCGCGCCGACGGCGCCCTGGGCGGGTACCTCGGCGGGTCTGCCATGAAGGCGCGGCTGCTGGAGCTCGAGCGGGGTTCATGATCGAAAGGCCCGCTCCGGGAACGGAGCGGGCCTTCGCGCAGGGTGGAGGTGGCGAGAATCGAACTCGCGTCCGTCGGCGTGGGACCAGGGCTTCTCCGGGTGCAGCGTGCCTTGGCGGTCTGCTCGGCCCCAGCACTCGCGCACGCACGTTGCTGCCGGGCCCAGTCGTGTACATGTCCCGCTCGACCCCCACGACGAGGGTCGGTGGTGGAGCCTCCTGGCGACGCCAGGCACCGGGCCGGAGGCGGTCCCGGGCTGACGGTCCGCCTAGTTAGTTACTCAGGCCGCGAGGGCGAGAGAACTGCGGACAGGAGCCTTGGAATCGGCGCCTATTGGTTGTGCAGGAGCGTTGACGAGATGACCTGCGTCCTCGACCCGCTTCCCCTGGTTCGACGACCGGCGTCGAAACCTGTCACCCCCTGTGGAGTTGTCAATCGTGTCCCGGCCACAGCCGGAACCACCAGGGTAACGCAGCCCCCGGACGGGGTGTTCCGGCTCCCGCGGCCGAACGTCACCGGCACTGTCCTGTGGACGAGCGGCCGACCTCGACCCGGGCAGTGGTATCCCTGATGCATGACGAGATATCCTCAGGCGATGCGGACGGTGATCGACGTGGACGACGAGGCGCTGGCCCGTGCTGCGACCGAGCTCGGCACCACCTCCAAGAAGGACACCGTCAACGCCGCGCTGGCCTTCGTCGCCGACCGTCGTCGCCGCGTCGAGGACCTGCTGTCAGGGCCCTACGCCTTGGGGGTGGGCCCCGACATCACCGACCCGGAGGTCATGGCCCGCGCCCGCCGGTGACCGCGAGTGTGATCGCAACGGCCGACGCCGTGGTCCCAGGGCGCCTCTACCTGGTGGACACCAGTGCGCTCATGAGAGTCCGCCACCCGGGCGTCGCCCGGGTCCTCGCCGGCCTGATCGCCGATCGGGCGGCGGCGACCTGCGCCACGGTGGATCTCGAGGCCGGGTTCTCCGGACGCAATGCCGCGGACGTCCTCGCCATCGATCGGTACCGGCGGAGGGCGTACGTCACACTCCCGCTGGACGAGGCCGCGGCGAGCCGCGCCCGCGACGTGCAGGTCCGGATGGCAGGAGCGGGGCTGCATCGCGCGGCGGGCGTCGTCGACCTCCTGACGGCGGCCGTAGCCGAGCGGCACGAGGCGGTCGTGCTCCATTACGACGGCGACTTCGAGCACATCGCCGCAGTCACCGGGCAGCTACACCTGTGGGTGGCCCCGCGCGGCCAGGTGGACTGACGGCCGCCGGGTCCGGTCACCCCGCCGAAAGCTCCTGTCGCGGCGGGCCCCCCATCGGTCACCATCGGCCCCATGGCCGACCGGCTCGCTCACATCCCCGGGTCCGGTGGACCGCCCGTGCTCGGCGAGACGGTGCCCTGGCTGCGGGACGCCCGGGCCTTCGTCGACGCCCGCCGGGCCCGGGGCGACGTGGTGCGCAGCCGCCTGCTGGGCCGCGACATCGTCCTGCTGTTCGGGGCCGACGAGGCGCGCGAGGTGCTCCTCGACCGGGACCGGATCTGGTCGTCGCGCGGCGGGTGGCAGCGCACGATCGGGACGCTGTTCCGTCGGGGCTTGATGCTCCGCGACTTCGACGACCACCACGCTCATCGCCGGATCATGTCGGTCGCCTTCCGCCGGGAGGCGCTCGACGGGTACTCCGGCCTCATCGACGGCGTGGTGCGACGGCGGCTGGCCGGCCTCGCGCCCGGCCGGGTCGACGCCTACGGGCTGCTCAAGCGCACGACCCTCGACATCGCCAACGAGGTCTTCCTCGGGGTGTCGCTGGAGGACCGGGCCGATGCGGTGACGAGGGCGTTCGTCGACCTGGTGGCGGCCTCCGTCACCCCGGTCCGGACCGCCCTGCCCGGCACCGCCATGGCGCGCGGCCTGGCCGGCCGGCGGCTGCTGGAGGCCGAGCTCGCCCCCCTGGTGGCGCGGGAGCGGTCCCGCCCGCCGCGCCGCACCCTGCTGTCGCAGCTGTGCCATGCCATCGACGAGGACGGTCGCGGCTTCGACGACGCCGAGATCGTCGACCACCTGATCTTCCTGCTGATGGCGGCGCACGACACCTCGACGTCGACCCTCACGGTGATGCTCGCCATGCTCGCCGACCGGCCGGAGTGGCAGGACCGCTGTCGCCGCGAGGCGGCGGCGCTGGACGGGGCCGTGGTCGACCTCGACGCCGCGCGCCGGATGCCGGCCACCGAATTGGTCGTCAAGGAGGCGACCCGCCTGCACCCCCCGGTTCCGTTCATCCCGCGCCGCGCCATCCGGGACACCGAGCTGGGCGGGTACGCCATCCCCTCCGGAACCCTGGTCTCCGTCGTGTCCCTGGCCATCCACAGGGACCCGCGCTGGTTCGCGGCGCCCGAACGCGTGGACCCGGACCGGTTCGGCGAGACGCGAGCCGAGCACCGCTCCCACAGCCACTGCTTCGTCCCGTTCGGCGGCGGCGCCCACCAGTGCATCGGCAACCACCTGTCCCTACTCGAGATCAAGGCGATCCTCGCCCGGCTGCTGCCGGCCTGGCGCGTGGAGACCGCCGGGGCGGGCCTCGACCTGCGGCCGATTCCCATCCCGCAACCGCGGCGAGGGCGCCACGACCTGACGCTCAGCCCTCTCGGCCGACCGTGAGCCCGACCGGGTCCGGGCCGGGCCCGTCCCCCAGAGGTCCTCGACCGAGATCCCCGGCGCCCGCGCGAGCGTCCTCGCACGAGAGCTCGTCCATGTCAGTTCGGGCTCGCCAGTTCCACCGGAACGCTGTTCACGAGGGCCCGTGACAAGCGTCCGTCGGTCGTGATGAGGGCGCACTCGAGATGCACGGCAGTGGCGGCATAGAGGGCGTCATACGCCGACACGGATCGACGCCACTGCCACGCGGTCGGCAACAGCGGCGTGAGGGGGACCCGGTCGACGGGCATGCGGGCGAGAAGGGTGACGGCGCGTGCCGCCGGCCCTTCGTCCACCTTTCCACCGAGAAGGAGACCCCGGATGCCGGACAACTCCTCTGCATCGATCAAGGCTGGGTGCCACGGGGTCCGGGATGTTGCGAACCTGGATCGCGGCCCTAGCGCCAGTTAGCGCATATGCGCGTCAAGTGGAGTGGGCCCGGCGCACCGCCGTGGCCATGGCGCGCTCGGCCTCCCGCCGGTCCTCGCGCTCGCGCAGGGCCTGCCGCTTGTCGTACGCCTTCTTCCCGCGTGCGAGGGCGATCTCGACCTTGGCGCGGCCGTCACGGAAGTACAGCGACAACGGGACCACGGTGAGCCCCTGCTCGGCCACCTTCATGGCGATCTTGTCGATCTCCACCCGGTGCAGCAGCAGCTTGCGGCGACGCCGGGGGGCGTGGTTGGTCCACGTCCCCTCGGTGTACTCGGGGATGTGGACGGCCTCGAGCCACG
>Ga0224723_1001520_pt1 | contig 13863 bp, 14 predicted proteins | sample Balambano_FR2_Me_FD_161647 | JGI IMG/M metagenome (GOLD analysis project Ga0224723, IMG submission 161647) | Freshwater sediment microbial communities from Lake Towuti, South Sulawesi, Indonesia - Balambano_FR2_MetaG | ecosystem: Environmental > Aquatic > Freshwater > Lake > Sediment | place...
TAAACGACTCATTCAGCATTGTCAAAAGACAAGATGTCATACTTCTATCGATCGCTTAGGCACTGCCCAGCGCTGGAATCGCATTCAATTTTCGAGGTAGCTGCTTGCCTGCCTGGTAAACATTTCATAGTATCGATCGCCCTTTGCCATAAGTTCAGCGTGAGTTCCGATTTCAAGAATTTTGCCGTGTTCCAGCACGATAATGCGATCGGCAATTTTGGCGAGGGCAAGGCGATGGCTGACGACAATGCTCATTCTGCCCTGGGCGATCGTGCGAAAGATCTGATAGATTTCATGCTCGTTTTTGGGATCGAGGGCAGCCGTTGGCTCGTCAAACACCAATAGCTCTGCCTGGGAGCGCAGTAGGGAGCGGGCGATCGAAACACGCTGCCACTGTCCGCCAGAGAGATCGACGCCGTTTTCAAGCTGTTTCCCCAGCGGTGTCTCAAGTCCGTGGGTGAGTTTGTGAGTCAGGTTGGCAACTCCGGCTTCCTCCAGCACGGTTTGAATCGCCCGATCGGATTCGAGTTTGGGCAAATCTCCCCAGCCGACATTTTCGCGCAGCGTTGCCGGAAATCGGGCATAGTCCTGCATGACGACGGCAATTTTCGATCGCAGCTCGTTTAAGTCCAGCTCTCGATAGTCGCGATCGTTCCACAGAATTGCGCCCTCGGTGGGGTCATAAAGGCGGCAGAGCAGCTTTGCCAGCGTGGTTTTTCCGGCTCCGTTTTCGCCCACCAGCGCGATCATTTCTCCGGGGGCGATCGTGAGGTTGAGGTTCTTCAGGGTGGGCTTGTCGCTGCCGGGATAAGCAAAGCTGAGGTTTTTGATCTGAATCCCGCCAGAATTTGAGAAAAGCGATCGCTCAACCGAAGGAACAACTGCCTTACCGCTGGCAATCTGAGGCTGCAAATCGAGCAGCTCAAAAAAGGGACGAGTGCCGATCGACGCATCGTATAGCCCGGTGAACGCATAAACCAGAAAAAAGATACTCTGCCGCAATTCCAGAATCAGCCCGGTAAAGAGTGCCAGATCACCAAAGGTATATCGACGCTCCAGCACGCCAAGAATAATAAATACATAAGGGATCGCTGCGCCAATGCCGCTAACCAGCGACCATATCATCGTTTGAATTGCTCCAGTACGCCTTACCTGCTGCATTGCCTGAAAAATCTGCTCAAACAAATCGCGCCACCGCTGAAGCAAAATCTGTTGCAGCGAAAATAGCCGCAGTTCTTTGGCATAGATATCTTCGGTTAACACCTTGGCGTAAATTTTCATCTGCCGTGAAGGACTTGCCTGGGTTTCTTCGACGCGCCAGCTTCGCTGATGGTGTTTGACATCGAAATGCATCGTGGGAATAAATGCCACAATTAACAGCAGTGGAATCCACCAGGCGATCGATGCAGACAGCAGCACCGAAGGCAAAAACCGCAGCATTGACGTAATAATCTCAAGCAGCTTAAAGGTAATTTCCTGAAGCTTCAACAGGCTCTTTTCTTCAGTCAGGGTAATCAGATTCAGCCGCTCTGGATTTTCAAATAAAGCGATATCGTCAAAAGTAGCGACCTTTTCGAGCATTTTTCCGTGAGCCGCACCCTTAACCCGATCGCGCAGGGCTGTAAAAACGCTTGTTTGGATTGGCTGGAGTGAATCGACAGCGATGTTAAACACAATCGTGATGACGATCGCCGTTAATAAAAGTTGATTACTGAGCAGAATTGTGAGTGGATTTCCGGTGACATTTGCCGTTAACAGTCGTGTGACTTCATCAATGACAACTTTGCCAGCATAAAGGGCGATCGATGGACCTGCTCCCAGCACCAGGTTGAGCAGCAGCAGATTGAGAATTTCTCGCGGAGCCGATCGCAGCACAAGCGCCACACTTCGATACAAAACCTGTCTCACGGTCATTTCCACAGGTTGAATGTTAGGTGTTGCTTTCGCAGATTGGGCAAAACGCATAAGCAGACAAAATCCTTACACAAGATGGTGAACCGGAATGTACAGGCTGGAACATGCTCCTGAACAATATGCTCCTGAACAAAGAGAAACACAAAGATAAGGGCGATGTGCAGATCGCCCCACAGAATCTATGGTTTTATGTTTCTAAACTGCTGCACTAAGCTGCAAGGACAATCAACACCAGAACCATCAGCGTCATCAGCATCATCAAGGTAGGCAAGAAGCTCTTTTCCTTCGGCTTGGAAAGGTCACGCTGAAAGCTGCACGAGAGGCAGACAAACTGGTCGGCGTTCCGTTGATAGAGCGTTTCTTTAGAGCATTGCGGGCATTCAGAAAAGCGTCGGGGTTCGTCTGGGTAAGAGTAGATGTATTCTCGACGAGCGGGAGGCAAGCGACGATCGTTCATAGGAACCTCCTGAGATTGAAAGGGCTAAGCAAGTGATTTAGTCAGGAAGCGAGACGCAACTAGAGTTCAGGAACCTTTTGAGAGCTTTTTTTGAGAATTTTGGGGAAACCAGCAAAAGAAACAACAAGGCGGTCAACCTGAATTTCGGAATTTGTATTACAAAAGACTACATTATAATACAGACTCTTTTGGGATTTTGCCTGGAATTTCAGGTTTAATTCTGAATTTGGCTGAATATTCGATAAATCGCCAATATGAATAAGGCGCGGTAAACCCTTCGCGATGTAGTCCCTTCGTGCTCAAGTCAGGGGCAAGATTAAGTCAGGGGCAAAACCCCGTAAGGCGAATGACTGATAAAATTCAGGTTCTTCACTAAACTGTCGCTATAAGATCAACAGTGGGACTCAGGAGGGCAGAACAGATGAAAATTGGCTTGATGGGAACCGGACTGATGGGCTTGCCGATGGCAGAGCGACTGCTGACTGCCGGAGAGTTTGTCACCGCCTGGAACCGAACTGTGGCAAAACTGCAGCCCTTAAAAGATGCGGGGGCAGATGTTGCTGCTTCGGCTGCTGAACTATTGCGATCGTCTGAACTAATTCTGCTCATGTTAACCGATGCCCCGGCAATTCAAGAAGTCTTGCTGACTGAGGAGTGCCGATCGCTGCTGGCTGACCGCACCGTGATCCAGATGGGGACGATCGCCCCGCAGGAAAGCCGCGAGCTGCAGGATGAGATTGGGCGAGCAGGCGGGTTTTATCTGGAGGCTCCCGTGTTGGGCAGTATTCCTGAGGCAAAAGCCGGGACGCTTCAGGTGATGGTGGGCAGCACGCCTCAACAATTTGAGCAGTGGTCGCCCATTTTGCGGCTGCTGGGAATGCCGCGCCATGTGGGAGAAGTTGGCTCTGCGGCTGCGCTGAAACTGGCGTTGAATCAGCTAATTGCGGCATTAACGACCGCCTTTTCGCTCAGTCTTAGCTTTGTGCAGCGGCAAAACGTACCGATCGACACCTTTATGCAGGTCTTGCGGCAGAGCGTGCTGTATGCCCCTACGTTTGATAAGAAAGTACAGCGGCTGGTCGATCGCGATTTTTCAAATCCCAACTTTCCGACCAAACACCTGCTCAAGGATGTCAATCTTTTCCTGCAAGAAGCTCATCAGCTTGGCTTACAGGCGGATAGTTTAACGGGCGTTCAGCGCATTCTAGAAATTGCCTGCGCCGAGGGATTAGCAGATGCAGACTATTCTGCTTTGTTTGCTGCCGTGAATCCTGAACCTGCTTAACTGTTTCTCTGGCTGTTCTTTTGGCTGTTTTTTATCTGTTCTCCTGATTATTCTTCTGGTTATTCTCCTGGTTATTCTTTTATTTTTTCAAATCCGTTCTCTTGAATCTGCTTAGTACATCTCGCAATGCCTATGGCTTCTTCGCAATCTCCTCAATCTCCTCAGTACACGGTCAGCGTTTGGGAAGGTATCGCGATCGCGGCAGGCGCAGTTTTTTTGGTTGCCGTTGGCTTAGTCGGATTGGGCATCAAAGCACTCAATAACGCCTTTGATCCGCGTCGGGCAGAGGCAACCGCTCAAAGCATTGCAGACTATCGGATGCCGAGTGGGGCGAAGGGTGTTTTTGGCACTAATCTGGGCGGCGGCAAACTTGCCGTGATGAATAGCATTTCGACGGTTTCTCTCGCTGCGCTGCCTGCCGGAACTGAAGCACCGTCGCAAACCGAACTTTTTCTGGCGAGAATTCCGATTACCGAAAGTGCAAATGATCCCAGCTCTGAAGAAGCCGTTACCATGAACAGCGATATCTTCCTGACCGGATTTTCGTTTTCGTATCAGGATGCGAATGCGTTTCAGATCAGCAATACTCGCACAGAGAATCGGCTGCTCTGTGGCGCAAGCGTTCCGGTCACAATTCAAACTGGTAGATTGAGCGTGGCAGTGGGTGTGCCTTCAATTCCCGCCGTGCGCTATCAGGCGGAAACCAACTTCAAAGAGCACGCCTATGTGGCGATCGTCTCTGCACTGGGTGAAACCGCTGAGAAACAGGCGATCGTGGTGTTCGATTCGCTGCGCTGCCGATAGCCGAATCACTCAATTTTTCCTAAGAAGGCTGGAAAAAAGAGGCGGCTTCCTGCATGAGAAAATCTAGCTCTTCAGGATTGCTTGCCCGACTGCTGAAGTCTCTGCCGTCTGAGGATTTGAGCGTCATTTCCAGTTTGCGGTTTTCAAACAGGCGATCGCGCAAAAATTCGAGCACCTGCATCAGAAAAGGCAGGGTAATTTCGGCTTGCAGAACACCCGGTAGAAATCCACCAATGTTGCGGGGTGTCATGCCGATCGGCACTTCAGGAGCAACTTTAACCGCAACTAAGCTCACGTCCAGCACGCCTTCCCGATTTCGAAGCTGGGGTAAAACTTGCTCAATTTCAGCGTGGAGCTTGCGATCGCCCAACTTGGGGTCTTGTAGTGCGACTCGCATTCGAACAGTTACCTGCACAGGGTTGAAGAGAGTTTCTGCCATGAACGTCACCTGCCTACAATTCCTCCATTCTAGGAAGCAGGCACGGTTTCAGCGTCTCTCAAGAGGTAGTTTTTGGGCAAGCGCGTTAAGCTACTCCAGCCGCACTCTCAAATTGTTGTCAAAGTTGTCGTATCCGGTAATAAATCCGTTCTTTAGCTCGATCGTGCTGTTGTCGTAGCTGAGCGTTTCGGTGCAGGCGGTATCGTTTAGCTCGACGTGAGTGGGTGTGCCTTGAATGCGGAACACGTCATCTCGCATCGAGTTCATCGTCCAGTAGGGCTTATTCGAGGTTTGCCCGGCGGGAAGCGTCTGGACGCGCAGGTTGTTGGTGAGGTTGCGATAGCCTGTAACGCGATTTTCAGTTAGCTCGATCGTGCTATTACCGTAATAAAGCAATTCTTTCTGCGAATACTCGTAGGTCACGACGCGAGAGGGCGTTCCCTGGACTGCAAACACTTCGTCCTTGGTTGACCCCAATCCCCAATAGGACGTGCTGTTGCCAGATTTCTTGGCAAGCTGGGGAGCGACTCTCAGGTTGCGATCGAAATCCTCATAGCTGATGACAAAGCCATTTCGCAGCTCAACGGCACTCTTGCCATAGCGCAGCACCTCTTTGCACATCGAGTCGTAGCGATCGGTCGAAGAGGGTTTGCCCTGAATCTCAATCACTTCTGCACGACGCGACCCCACAGACCAGAGGTGATCGCCCGCAGCGGTTCGGGTTGATTCTTCAAGCTTGCGCTGGGCATACTGCAAATTGCGCTCGTACTGTGGAATCCGGGACTGGGCAATGTCATATCGCGTATAGGAAGCGGGAACTTGACGCATCAGATCGATCGCCTCCTGCCACCACTTCGCGACCATTTTCCATTCTTCGACTGAATCTGCCTGCTGCGTTAGATCAGCCGCGCTGACTGCCCGATTCACTGCCCACCGGAACGGCTCAGCCTGGGCTTCTGTTGGACTCTGGCTGCTGGCGAATCGGATGTCCTGGGTTGCCACGACAATCGCAAAACCAACGCTTGCCCCAATCAGCGCAATCCCCAGCACCGGCGATATCAGCCTTCTGGCAAGCATCCTGCGCCGCGACGGAAGAGAGGGAGGCATCTGCCCCATAAATTCCATCTCATAGTAAAGATCCCGTCTGTCCCTGCTGTTTTTGCCGTTAGCTTTTGCGTCGCGTCGGTTTTTCATGCTGGTTTCAGGCGATACACGCGATGGTTAAAACAACACTAGTATAGGAGTGAAACTACCAAAGTAAATATTCCTTAAACTCGACTCTTTGAAAAATTTAAGTAATTTTGCCCTCGTCGTACTGGCAAAGCCAGCAATTTAGCAGTTCAGACGCTGTAATGCGTTGATATTGATTGGGTAATTTCTGTGAGGCTGAAAGTTTGCTTTGTGAAGATTTGATGTAGTAGCCCCAAATTTGCTGAGGCGATCGCCACAGATCGAGGTGCTGCACCGTCGGATCAGCATAAAAACTGTCCTCACCCCCACCCAGCAGCGCAGAACTCCAGTGGGTAAAGGCATCGTGGCTCACGCGGTGGATCGGAAAATTGCCCCAGAGCGGCACACCCCAGCCGTCGATCGCAATCACCGCTTTGACGGTTCCCCCCGCTGCCTGCCACAGATGAGCCGCTCCGATCGCCGCAACCACTCCAGCACTAAACCCAATCCACAGTAACGGATGGAGTTTGGGATCGACTTTGTCTTTGTCAGGCTGCCGAATCCGAAGCTGCTGCCGGAGAAAAGTGAGCAGATACAGACTGGAATAGGGAGGATAGCGATCGGCAGGATAAATAATCTCCTGAGAAAGAAAGCTTGCACCAGACAGAGATCTCGCTGGCGTTCGTCCTAACCCCTTGAGGAAGTCGATCGTCAGCTCAGGCGGATGGTATCCCGGACAAATCACGATCGTCATGCTGAATCTTCCTGCTTGCGATATTCCTGCCGCAGCATGGACATTATCACCAGCGACTCGTAGCCTGTGTCAGATTTCAGGCATTCGCGCAAAATTCCTTCTTCCACAAATCCGGCAACCTGATAAATAGCTCTCGCCCGATCATTCTCGACTTTCACATCTAGCCAGAGCCGATGAGCGTGATAAGTTTCAAACGCGAGCTGTTTGACTAGCTCGATCGCCCTTTTCCCGTATCCTTGTCCTTTTTCGGTAATGACAATCCGCCGAAACTCGATCGCCTGATTGTCATCTAGCAAACCTGCCAAAATGACAAAGCCAACAGATCTTTCATTTTGCACATCTTGCACGATGAGATGAGCCAGGTTCGGACTGCCTAAAGTCTGCTGATGGGTTTCTCGTAGCCAGGGAATGATCCATGCCCGATTCTGGCTGTCTTGTTCTGCCTGAAGCACAAAATCGAGATCCGCAACCCTGGTTGGGCGGAGACAAAACCCTAATTCGTCACCTGTCCCTTGTGCCATTGGTCGTGAATCTCGATTTCAATGTTGCTGAATCAATGTTGCTGAATCAATGTTGCTGAATCAGGGAATGAATTTGCGCCGTGGCGTTGCCGAATAGACGGATGATACGCCCCCCTAGCCCCCAATTCTGGGGGGAACTGAATCGATCAAAGTCTCCCCTCGCTCCTGGGCTACGGTGTCCCCATCAGTCGAGTCTGCTTCAGTTTCACGCTTTGCCGCCCCCCAACCCCCTAATTCGTGAGTTGCCGCGCTTAAAGCGCGAGGGGGGACTTTGAACGGCTCGGAAGTCCCCTACTGGTGGGGGATTGAGGGGGCTGAGGAGATTGCGAGGCATCACGAGGGAGTGGTGTGTACACCGTAGCGCTCCTGGGGGGAGCGGCAACAAACCGCTGGGGGATTGAGGGGGCAATGCAGGCAGTCTATTTGCACCATTCATATTCCAATTCAGCAACGCCTGCGCCCTAGTCTTGACAAGCCGTATTCAGCTATAAAGCCTGGTGGTTATGCCTTGTTTGAAGCAGGTTCCTCCAGGTTAAACAGCGATCGCAGGGTTTGCATTGCCCGTCGCCGTGCCTCAATATCCTGCTGTGCCCGGAGCTGCACCATTGGGTCGTGCAGAATCTTGTTGACAATGCCGCGCGTCAGTGCCTCGATCACTTCCTGATGCTTTTCGGCAAACTCAGAGCCTAAGCGAGAGAGGGCTTTTTCGAGTTCCTGGGCACGGATGGCTTCGACCTTATCGCGCAAATCGCTAATCGTTGCCACCGTTTCGAGCGATCGCCACCACAGGTCAAAAGCAGCGACTTCCTCATCCAGAATGTTTTCGGCTTCCAGTGCCATCTGGCGGCGGCTTTCCTGATTTTGTGCAACAACGGCTTTCAGGTCATCGACGTTAAACACCTGCACATGCGCCAGGTCATTCACATCCGCATCCACGTTACGCGGCACAGAAATGTCAAACAGCTTCAGGCTACAGAGCGGGTCAAGCGTGGCTTCCAGCTTTGCGCGATCGATCAGCGGCTCAGTTGCAGCCGTGGCAGTAAAAACCAGATCGGAGTTGGCAATCACCTGCATCATTTCATCCAGCAAGTGCAGGCGAATGTCTGCTTCTTTGAACTGCTGCGCTAGCTCTCTGGCAGACTCCAGCGAACGATTGACGATCGCAATCTGGGTTGCACCTTTAGAAAGCAGGTGCTGCACGACCAACCGCGACATCTTCCCGGCTCCCAGGACGGCAACGCGACAGGTTGGCAGATGCTGCACTTTAATCTGCGCCAGCTCGACGGCTGCCGAACTAATCGAAACGGCTCCAGTGCCAATGCTGGTTTCCGTGCGAACTCGCTTCCCGGCAGTGATTGCCTGATTAAAGAGGCGGTTCAGAATCCGCCCAATGCCGTTATACTGCTGCCCCACCTTGTGAGTGTGCTTCACCTGCGCCAGGATCTGTCCTTCCCCCAGCACCAGGCTATCCAGACCCGCTGACACCCGCATCAGGTGCATCACCGCATCTTCGTGCAGCAGGATGAATAGATAGGGACGCAACTGCGACACCGGAATTTTGCCGTGCTCTGAGAGAAATTGTGTGACTTCCCGCACGCCCTGCTCGGTTTCGCTGGCTACCACATAAACCTCAAGGCGGTTACACGTGCTGAGAATCGTCGCTTCTTCGATATGAGGAAAGCTGCGAAGATGGGCGATCGCTGCCTCCATCTGAGGCGTTGGAATGCTTAGCTTTTCGCGCACCTCGACTGGCGCAGTCCTGTGACTCAGACCCACAACAACAATGTTCATTCTTCCTCCCAAGGCTCTTTTTTTATGCTAGCGAGATAGACAAAGATTCCGGGACAAAATTTGATTCCGGTATAGCCATCTCAGCGGCTCAAAATCAATCTAGATGTCACAAATGTTTGCGTAAGCTGCAGTGAATTAATGGGTGAAATGCCCAGTTATCAACTTAAAAAAGTCTACCAATTGAGTGTAACCAGTTCGAGGATGCGCTGTCTGAAAATGGAGAGAATGGAGTAAATTTTTGTGAATGGCTCCGAGGCAGGCGATCGCGTTTGGTGCGGTCACACCCACAAAAAAGGGGCGATCGTTCCGCCCCCATTGATCGATAACTTTGTGAGAGATTTCTTAGCGCAACTGCAGCGACTTCGGATTTTCAAACAGATGAACCGTATCCACAAACCGAGCCGTCTTTGACTGGTTAGAAATGACCAGACTATGCGTTCTCGCGCCGCCGTGGAAGAACCGTACGCCATCCATCAGGGTTCCAGAAGTGATGCCGCTGGCTGCAAACAGGACCGTCTCGCCCGATGCCAGCTCTTCGGCTTCGTAAATGCGATCGGGGTCGGTGATGCCCATTTCGGACAGACGTGCAATATTGGACTCTTTGCTTTCGCCAATCAGTCCGGTCTTCACCACCGCCGGGTCATAGATGAGCTGTCCCTGGAAGTGCCCACCCAGACAACGCATCGCTGCCGCCGAAATCACGCCTTCCGGAGCTGCCCCGATGCCCATGAGCGCGTGGGTATTGGTTCCAGAGAAAGCGCAGGAAATGGCTGCCGAAACGTCGCCGTCGCTGATCAGCCGGACTCTTGCCCCCGCTTCCCGGATTTCACGAATCAGGTCATTGTGACGATCGCGCTTCATCACCACCACGACCAGTTCATCAATTGCCCGATCGAGGCACTCTGCCAGAATCTTCAGGTTTTCGGTGGGCGACTTGCGAATATCCACCTTGCCTTTTGCCACAGGCGGAGCTGCCAGCTTATTCATATAAAAGTCGGGTGCTGCAAACAGCCCACCTTTCTCCGAGATTGCCAGCACCGCCATTGAACCGGGTTGCCCGTAGGCGCAAAGGTTTGTGCCTTCGCAGGGGTCAACCGCAATGTCAATCTCAATCAGCTCGTCTGGATTGCAGTAGTTTTTTGCATCTTCACGGGTGCAAATGCCCACTTCTTCCCCGATATAGAGCATCGGCGCGTCGTCCCGCTCCCCCTCACCAATCACGATCCGACCGCGCATGTGAATCTTGTTCATCCGCTCGCGCATCGCTTCCACAGCAACCTGGTCTGCTCCGTGCTTATCGCCTTTTCCCATCATTCGGGCAGAGGCGATCGCTGCTTGCTCAACAACTTCAATGATTTCTAAACCAAGTGTAGCTTCCACCGGATATACCCTCCCGACTGCTGATTTGCCTCACAAATTTGCCTCACAAAGGCATAATCTGCCTTAGCTTAAAAGTCTATCAGAGTGGGGATCGTGTGGCTAGGGAGAAAAAGGGCGGGTGGGTAGGTGGATGGGGTTTATGAATTCTTTCTTGCTGTACAAGTTTTTTCGATCGCAAATGCGCTAGAACTCAAGGCAGGTTGGAAATTTGGGTTGCAATTCGTTCAGCCGGAAAACAAAGAAGATGCAGGAGGGGCAGAACAATGTGTGGACGCTATACCCTCGCTCAAGCTGTCGATCGCCTGGCAGAGGCGTTTGATCTAGATGAAGTGCCGTCGATGCCGTCTCGCTATAATATTGCGCCGACTCAGCCTGTACCTGTTGTTCGATCTGGGGGGCAGGCGCAGCGTCTGGATCTGCTGCACTGGGGGCTGGTTCCTTCCTGGTCGAAGGATCCGGCGATCGGGTCGCGCCTGATTAATGCCAGGGCAGAAACGCTGACTGAAAAACCCTCGTTTCGAGCTGCTTTTCGCCGTCGTCGCTGTTTAATTCCGGCAGATGGTTTTTATGAGTGGCAGCGGTTAGAACGCAAAAAACAGCCCTACTACTTTTGTCGAGACGACCATCAGCCTTTTGCCTTTGCCGGACTGTGGGAGCACTGGGAAAGCGCCGATGGAGAACTCGACTCCTGCACGATCGTTACGACAGCCGCCAATGATCTGCTGAAGTCGATTCACGATCGAATGCCTGTGATTCTGCAGCCGGAGGACTATGAGCAATGGCTCGACCCGCAAATTCAGGAAACCGATCGCCTGCAGCACCTGTTGTATCCTGATGAGGACAGTTCCTTAATCCGCTATCCCGTCAGCACAAAGGTCAACCGTCCGCAAAACGACAGCCCGGAGTGTATTGAGGCAATCTCGCTGGCGGAATCCGATCGCGAGCCAGGTTCGGGCAAGGTATCGGACAAGGTAAATGATGCTGCGCCAAGAAACAGCGTTTAGTAAACCGTTCTGCCGCGATCGTTTTTTGCAATGACCCAAACTGCATGAATGATGCCGGGAATGTAGCCCAGCAGGGTCAGCAGCAGGTTGATCCAGAATGCGCTGCCGATGCCAACGGTGAGAAACACACCCAGGGGCGGTAGAAAAATGGCGCAAAGAATGCGAATCAGGCTCATATCCTTCTCCAGAGGTTTGCTTGAAACGGAACTATTTTCCATCCTAAATAGAGATTTGGGATTTGGCAGGGCAAGTTCTCTAATGCGAACGCGAACTGCTGTCGAGTCTTGCGGGCTGCGCTATCGTGAAGAAGTGTAACCGCTTCATCGATTCTTTATTCATCTTGCTGAGGGGATCTGGCTAAAGCTATGACCGCAATCCTGCCTTCTGGCATTCGTGAGCGCGAAATTATCGAAGTCTTTATCCGGCACGGATGGGACTATATGCGTCAGGTTCTCACGCTGGGCAAGGGCGGTGAGCCTGATATCCCGGCTCCGGAAGTGTTGTGTAATATCCTGACCGATCTGGGCCCGGTCTACGTTAAGCTGGGACAGTTGCTCAGCACCCGCCCTGATCTGCTGTCGCCCCGCTACATTGAGGCGTTGAGTCAGCTTCAATCCAACGTGCCGCCCGTGCCCTGGGATGAAATTGAGATTGTGTTGCGCCAGTCTCTCCCACAGCCGCTGGAAGAGCTGTTTGAGTCGGTTAGCTTTAATGCCGTTGCCGCTGGCTCGATCGCCCAAACCCACAAAGCGGTTTTGAAAAACGGGCAGTCTGTTGCGGTTAAAATACAGCGTCCTGGGATTGAGGCTGTTGTCGCTCGCGATATTGCAGTATTTCGCCGCATTGCTGCACTGCTCTCCACAACCGATTTTGGCAAACGCTACAACATTACTGACCTGGCAGACGAGTTTAGCAAGTCGCTGCAAAACGAACTCGACTTTACTCAGGAAGCAACCTACACCGATGATCTGCGGCGCAATTTAGCGAAAAGCCGCTGGTTCGACCCTGACAAGATTGTTGTGCCCAGGGTCTATCACGAGCTGACGAGCAAAAGAATTCTGGTGCTGGAATGGCTGAACGGTGTACCCATTCTGCAGGCAAAGCTAAAAGGCGTTGGCTTTAACGGCGATGCCGAGGCAGAACGCCACGCTTTCACCACCACGGTGTTTCGCGCTTTTTTACAGCAATACCTCGTAGACGGCTTTTTTCATGCTGACCCCCATCCGGGCAATTTGTTTTACCTGGAAGATGGCAGAGCCGGAATTCTGGACTGCGGCATGATGGGCAACCTGAATCCCCGAATGCAGTCGCTGATGGTGGAACTGGTGCTGGCAATTATGGATCTTGATCCCGATCGCTGTGCCCAAATCTCTCTTCAGCTCGCCGACCCGATGGATCAAACCCAGCCGATTAATCTGGCAAAACTTCAGCAGGACTACGATCGCCTCCTGCGCCAGTACTACAGCCTCAGCCTGGAAAATCTGAATGTGGGCGAAGCCTTTGGACAAATTCTGGAAGCAGCCCGAATCAATAATTTGCGCTGGCCCAGCAACGTGGGACTGTTAACGAAGTCGATCGCCAATCTGGAAGGATCAGGACGCAAGTTTGACTCAGACATCAACCTGATGGAAGAAGTCCGCCCGCTGATGACCGATCTATTTCGCCGTCAGTTGGTGGGCAACGATCCGCTACAGTCTGCCCTCCGCACTGCGCTGGAATTCAAGCAGCTTTCTCTCGATTCTCCACGTCAGGTTGCTTTTCTTCTCAATCGCTTAACTTCTGAAACGCTAAAACTCAATCTCTCAATTCAAGATCTCACCGCATTGCGCCGCACGATCGATGAAACTGCTAACCGTCGATCGTTCAGTACTGTTGTAGGCGCACTGATAATTGGAGCGGCGATCGTCGCAACCGGACAGCAAACTCCCCAGCTTCAGTTGCTGAGCAACATTTTCTTCGCGGCTGCCAGTTTGCTGGGTTTGTGGCTAATTGTGACAATTATGCGATCGGGCAGATTCGAGTGAAGGGTGAAAACTGACTCTTGTATGGAAACATTAAAGTTGGAAACTGAAATGTAAACATGGAAACTGGAATGTAAACACGAGTGGAAGCGGCTGAACTCGATGAGATGGGGGGTCTTGTGGGTTCCAAAAAGTACCAACGATGGTTGTGGCACGCGATCGACTATAAAACAGGACAAATGTTAGCCTAGGTTCTAGCAGACCACCAAGATGATGCGTTCAAACAATTGCAGAATTTGCTTGAGCCGTTTGGGATTCAACATGACTACAGCGATGGCTGGGGAGCTTATTTAAGAGGTTTAGAATCATCCCAGCACACCGTC
>Ga0224723_1001521_pt1 | contig 13849 bp, 5 predicted proteins | sample Balambano_FR2_Me_FD_161647 | JGI IMG/M metagenome (GOLD analysis project Ga0224723, IMG submission 161647) | Freshwater sediment microbial communities from Lake Towuti, South Sulawesi, Indonesia - Balambano_FR2_MetaG | ecosystem: Environmental > Aquatic > Freshwater > Lake > Sediment | place...
GTACCAGGTATGTTCGGGCACGCCATTGAACATTGCGCCTGCGCTGAGCGTAGGCAGCGGCACGTTTGCCTGGACAGGCAGCAACGGCAGCGGAGGGAGCGGCAACATTACCGATGCGCCCGTGAACGGCACAGCGAGCCCGGTTAACATCACCTACACGGTAGTTGCCACGGGTCCGGGCAGCACGTTTTGCGTGAGCGCCCCATTCACCATCGTGGTGACGGTGGATCCCATTCCGGAGATCACCAACACTACGTTAACGCAAAGTATTTGCGGTACGGGCACAGCGAGCTTCACGCCAGTTATAGATGTAGGTTCTTCCACTTACGAATGGACGGGGACGGTATTGAGCGGGGCAGCCACGGGAGTAACGGCAGGTCCTGTAAGTAATACACCGGTATCGGATAATGTGAGCGTGACGGGCACGGTTCCGGCTGTGATACGTTACCGGGTAACGCCCACGGGTCCCGGGTCGACCGCATGCGTGGGCGCCTTTGTAGACTATGTGGTAACGGTTAACCCGATACCGGTGGTGCTGGCCACCGATCAGAGCATCTGTAGCGGCACGACCAGCAACATGGTGCTGACCAACAGCCCGGTAGTGAGCGGCACGACCTTTAGCTGGACGATCGGGACCGTAACGGGTACGGTAGGGGGTCAGTCAGCGGGTTCGGGCACCAGCATCAGCCAGATGCTAACGAGCACAGCCGGAGGCTCGGTGGAGTACCTGATCACGCCCACGGCCAACGGTTGCAGTGGCGTTACGATCAGCCGGACGATCACGGTAGACCCTGTTCCGGTGGGTGTAAGTGTGGGTGCAGGCACGTACCAGGTATGTTCGGGCACGCCATTGAACATTGCGCCTGCGCTGAGCGTAGGCAGCGGCACGTTTGCCTGGACAGGCAGCAACGGCAGCGGAGGGAGCGGCAACATTACCGATGCGCCCGTGAACAATAGTGCCAGTACTGTTGTGATCACCTACACCGTGATCGCGACAGGAGGCGCCCCTACCAGTTGTAACAGTGCACCGTTCACCATACAGGTTGAGGTACACCCTAATCCCAGTCTCTCCATCACCAACATTAACCCCACCATTTGCAGTGGTGCATCGGCCGGTATTTCGTTTACCAGTACTACGGCCGGGCATCAGATCAATGTGTTCAGCATTTCTTATAACGGGGTAGGCAATAGCGGCACCATCATTCCGGGCACGACCACGTTTGTGTCGGGCAATACGCTTAGCGAGGTGTTAACCAACAGCACTAACCTTCCTATCGATGTGGAGTATGTGTTTAATGCTACCACTCCGGCTACCACTCCGCCATGCCCGGTGTCGCCAGTAAATCAAACCGTTACTGTTCGGGTGCTGCCGGCCCCTGCATTCAGCATTACCCATTTGCCGGCAGATGCCCAGATTTGCTCGGGCAGCCAGACTAACATCACGTTAAATACACCGGTTGCCGGTGGCCAGGTGCGATTGTTCGATGTGAACTATGGTGCAGCTTCTGGTACGTTAGCACCTGGAATTTTATTCAACAACGGACAAAAGATTACGGAGGTATTAACTAACAATACAAATGCTCCGGTTACCGTGACGTATACTTTCGAGGCTATTGTAGGAGGTTGTGGCCCCAGTACACAGCAGATAACCAGCGTGCTGGTTAACCCTAATCCATCGTTCGGCATCGCGAACAGCAACCCTGTCATCTGCAGTGGTTCCTTAACAAGTATTGGATTTACAAGTGCCACAGCAGGTCATCGCATCAATTTGGTCAGCGTAAACTACGGGGCTGTTACCGGGGGCACTGTGGTAGCCGGCACAACCACGTTTACCAATGGCAATGTGTTGACGGAGACACTGAATAATAACACGAGTGCCGCTATTGATGTACAGTATGTGTTTAATGTCACCACACCTCTGACTTCCCCGGTTTGCGCGCTCGTACCTGCTCCACAAACGGTGGTGGTGCGCGTACAACCTACTCCTACTTTTAGTATTAACCACCCAGTGCCAAGTGCGCAGATTTGCTCGGGCAGTCAAACCAATATTACACTGAACACACCGGTAACAGGCGGGCAAGTGCGCTTACAAAACGTAAATTATGGAGCCGTAACGGGCACGTTGACAACTGGTGCGTTGTTCAACAACGGCCAGCAGATTACCGAGGTGCTTACCAACACCACGAATGCACCCGTGACAGTTTTCTACACCTTCGAGGCCGTGGTTGCTGGTTGTGGGCCTAGTGCACAACAATCCACCAGCGTGCTGGTAAATCCTAATCCCTCATTTACGGTTACAAACAACAGCCCCGCGATTTGTAGCGGCACCGCCACCAACCTGCAGTTTAGCAGTAATACGGCCGGTCACCAAATTAATGTGGTGAGTGTGAATTACGGTGCAATTACCGGTGGTACCGTGGTTGCCGGCACCACTACATTTGCTAACGGAAACACCCTGGCCGAAACCCTGGTGAACGCTACTAATGACCCGATCAATGTGGTGTACACCTTTAATGTCACCACCCCCGCTACAACGCCTTCATGTCCGCTGGCGGTGACCAACCAGATATATACCGTGAGGGTTGAACCCATGCCCACATTCTCGCTCTCAAATGCTACCCCGCAGATATGCTCGGGCAGTCAGGCCGACATCACTATCAATACCCCCGTTACAGGCGGGCAGGTGCGGTTGAAGTCGGTTACTTACGGATCGGTAACCGGTAATTTGGCTGCCGGCTTACTGTTGACCAACGGTCAGCGAATACGCGAAACGTTAACGAACAGCACGAACAATCCTATCGCTGTAGTTTATGAATTTGAAGCTATTTACTCTGCTTGCGGCCCCAGTGCTACCCTTTCTGAAACGGTGGTAGTAAACCCTAACCCCACCTTTACCATTTCAAATCTAACTCCGGCTATTTGTAGCGGGGCAACTCCGAACATCAGCGTAAGCAGCCCTACTGCAGGAGCTTCTATTATCTTGCAAAGTGTTACCTATACCAACGTGTCGGGCGGTGTATATGCGGCAGGCGGTTCGTTTGGTACTGGCGGTGCGCTGGCCGAAGGAGTGTTAACCAACATTAACCCGGTGCCTGATATTCCGGCAGTGATTACCTACACATTCACCATCTCCACCCCCTCTACCAGCCCGGTATGTCCGCTGGTGGCGTCCTCACAGCAAACTACCGTAACCGTACAACCGGTGGTGAATGTGGCGTTCTTCGGACTACCCCCGGGCGCTCCTCCACAAATGGCCGAGAACAACCCGCCTATTACCCTCAGCGGTACAAGGGCAGGGGGTTCATTTAGTATCCTGCCGGTTACCTCTGCCATTGGCACCACGTTCGTTGGTGGCGATGGATTCGATAAAGTAATTTTCGATCCGAGCATCGTGGAACTTGGTTTGAACACCATCCGCTATTCGTATACCGATGCTATCGGCTGTTCTGATTTCGAAGATCAAACGGTATTCATCAACCCGGTAACCGTGATCGATTTTATTGTTGAAAACGGTAACCTAAATGCATTAACACAATGGGAGATCTGCTCTGATCAGGGCCTGCTTAAATTGATTGGTAACCCGCAGGCATCAACGGGTGTAGCATTGGGTTCAGGCACCTTCTTCTCGGCTGGAAACGGAGCGCTGCTCAATAACCCTATGCCCATCACGTTTGATGGTACCGATTACTACATCAACACCAACGGGCTGGCTTCCGATACCTACCTGGTAACCTACCAATACACCAACGCCTTCAATGCAGTGAACAATAAGTTTTATTTTGTTCGCGTGCTGGCCAGCCCTCAATCGGTGATCAATGTGGCCAACTCCTGCATTAAGGATGCCATTAATTTTGCGGATGCATCTACACTTCCGGTCACGCCATTCCCCACGAGCATCGTAAGCTGGCGTTGGGATTTTGATGATTTGTCGTTCAGCAATGTGCAGAATCCCAGCCACTTTTACGGGGTGGCGCGAATATATGATGTGGAGCTTGAAGTAACCACCGCCCAGGGTTGCCAAGACAAATCGGTGAAACAAATACGGGTAGGCGATGTGCCGGAGGTAGATTTTAGCTGGTCGGCCATTTGCAATAACGACAGCACAAAGTTCAGCGATAAGTCGAACCCTGGCTCGATCAGCACGATAACCCAATACACCTGGATATTTGGCGATGGCGATGTGGTAACCGGTTCGGCAGGAGGTACTGTGCCTTTGGGTACCAACGGAGGGCGCACCTCAGGCACATTCATGAAACCGAATCATAAATACACCACGTTTGGTACTTATACTGCCCGGCTAATTGTAGACACCAACGATGGCTGTAACAACTCTCTTCAACAGACGGTATTCATCCTGCCCTACAGCACGGTGGTGCCACTGACCGGAGCGGCCTACTTCGAAGGCTTCGAGTCGACCGCGGGGGGCTGGATACCGGAAGGCTTTAATAAGAGCGACACCAGTTGGATCTGGGGTGTCCCCAATGGTGCTAACATCAACACCGCAGCCGGTGGCAGCCGCGTGTGGTGGACTGGCAAGCGCACGCCTAAGAATCCAGAGTCGTACTACCTCAACGAAAACTCGGCAGTGAATGGTCCTTGCTTTGACTTGCGACAGCTACAACGCCCGATGGTGGCGCTTGACTATTGGTCGGATGCCGAAACCGGCTTTGACGGTGCGGTGATGCAATATTCTACTGATGGAGGGATTAACTGGCTAAATGTGGGTGTGCCCCGCGAAGGCATTAACTGGTACTCGCCCGATCCGGTGGTGAGCAATCCCGGTACCCAATCGGTGGGACCGTTTGGCTGGTCGGGCAACCGCGACAAGCGTTGGCTTAACGCCCGGTTCCATCTGGATAATGTGCCTGTGGCTGCCCGCGACCAGGTGCGCCTGCGCATCATCTTTGCCAGCAATCAAAGCCAACCTGCCAACGTGCGATTGGATGGTTTTGCGTTCGACAATGTTTTCGTGGGCGATAAAACACGCAACGTCCTTATTGAACACTTTACCAACACATCCGACAATGGTAGTTTGATTGGTGACGCTTATATCAACAACCTGTTTCAGGATCAAATCACTTTCCGGCAGGGCAACTCCGACTTCCGCGATATTCAGTATCACATCAGCGTGCCCGGCAATGATCAGCTAAATCTGGATAACCCCATTGATCCGGCTGCGCGTGCGTTGTTCATGAACGTGTCGCGCCCTCCGGCAACGATCATGGATGGCCTTGTGAACAGTAAATTTAAAGGCGTGTTTACCGACATCAACCGCGTTGAGGTGGATCGCAGGGCTTTGGAAGAACCCCCATTTGAACTGACCCTTGATACGCTTGCCACCGGAGTAAACAACACGATCAATCCGCGCCTGGCTGTAAGAGCCAACAAAGCCTTCAATTCGCCTCTCATCGTGCAAGTGGCCCTGATCGAGAACTCTGTGGGCCCTCATCGAAACGTGCTGCGCAAGTTTTTGTGGGGTGCAGAAGGCGTAACGATCAGCAACGCGTGGGTGAAAGATCAGATTACCAACATTGATCGTGGTGCGATTGAGATTACTGTGCCGGTGGTGAATAGCAATCAACTTACGCTGGTAGCCTTTGTTCAAGATAAGAATACGCGCGAAGTATACCAGAGCATGGTGCTGCGTGCCCCGGTGAAGCGCGGAGCCGTGATTGTGGGTTTGCCTGATGAGTCTACCGCTGCCATAGCAACCCTGCAGCAGATACAGGTGTATCCTAATCCCGCAAACGGCAACTTTAATTTTGCATTACCGGAAGGGAGCACCGAAGCGCTGCAGTGGCAACTTACTGATCAGCGCGGGGTAGTGGTGATGTCGGGCGACTTTGCGGACCAATTTGATCGCGTAAAGCAGGTGAACGTATCGCTGCTGGCCAATGGGATGTACTTTATTGCCTTGAAAGGACCCGATAACGCGGTGGTGCACAAGAAGATTATGATCCTGAATCGCAACTAACGTGGCGAGAGCGAATTAAGTGCTTGAAACGCTTCGCGCAGTGATTTGAGCAAGTGTTCGACCGAAGCGTGCACCTCGTGCGCAGGCGTTGTTTTACTTAGCCCCTCTATGGTTACAACTTTTTCTTTTATTTCGCCCAGTCCCATCATCGTAAGCGAGGGTTTTATTTTATGAAGGGCCCTGGCCAAGGCCTGCGGGTTTTCGGTTTGCATGGCGTGATCAATCTCTTCTATCGACCGGGGTATGGATTGCAGAAAGGCCTGTACCATTTCATTTACAAAGGCCTGGTTATTATTCGATACCCTTTGCAAATAGCTCAGGTCGATGCCCGGGTGTGAGGCGGATGTAAGCCTGGGCACGGCCGTGGGGAACACCGGGCGTGTAGGGTTGTACTTCACCAAAATGCGAAAAAGATCCTCAGGGGTAAATGGTTTAGCGATGCAATCGTTCATGCCCGCGGCCAAACATTTTTCAATGTCTTTTTGAGTGGCGTTGGCGGTGAGCGCAATGATTGGTATTCTGCTTTTTGAAGGGTCGCCCTGGCGAATGGCTTTCGTGGCTTCGTACCCATCCATCACTGGCATTTGCACGTCCATTAGAACAAGATCGAACGAGAGATTTTTTATTTTTTCAATAGCCACGTATCCGTTCTCGGCCATCTCAACGTGACAATCCCAATTTTTGAGAATACTATTGGCATACAGCCGGTTGATGTCGTTATCTTCCACCAGCAGCACATGCAGGTTTTTGAGTGTGTACGAAATGTTGGCCACTGTGTGATGCACGGTGTCGGCTACATCTTCGGCTTTGCCCAGTGGATACGGAATAACTACGGTAAAGGTAGAACCTTTGTCTTCCTGGCTGTGCACTGAAATTTTTCCGTGCTGCAGTTCAACCAGTTGCTTTACAATCGTTAGGCCCAAACCAGTGCCGCCATACTTGCGCGTAACGCTGGCATCGGCCTGGCTGAAGCTTTCGAAAATGGTTGTGAGTTTATCGTGCGGCACGCCAATGCCGGTGTCTTGTACCTCAAAACGCACCACACATTTTTTCGCTTCTCGTTTATCGAGGCTTACGCGAAGTTCTATCGAGCCGTGGTGTGTAAATTTGATGGCGTTGCTGATGAGGTTAATCAATATCTGGTTCAACCGCACCGGGTCGCCCAGCAAAACCACCTCCGCATCGGGTTTGCGCAGCCGCAGGTCGATTCCCTTTTCTTTGGCTTGCACGGTAAATGTATCGATCAACGCCTTTAACAGGTCGCCCAGGTTAAAGCCTATTCGTTCAAACTTGAGCTTGCCCGACTCGATAGAGGCCAGGTCGAGAATATCGTTAATAATCACCTTCAGATTTTCGGCCGCGCTCTTGATGGCATTGAGGTAAGTAAGCTGCTCTTGCGGAGACGGATTTTGACTGAGCAGCGTGGCCATGCCGGCAATACCATTGATAGGTGTGCGTATCTCGTGGCTGATGTTGGCCAGAAAAAGCTCTTTGGTTTTTTGCGCGCGCATCAATTCTTCCGCGTCTTTCTTGCGCTGGGTAATATCACGGCAGTCCAGAATCAACCCCTGCAAACCTTCTTTTTGCTTTAGATTTATCGAGTTGAACTCCAGGTATTTATAAACCTTGTCGTAGCATAGAAATTGAAACTCCACGCCTTCGTGATATCGTTTTCGCTTACTGGTTTGGTAGTTGCGCTTGAAGTCAGCCAGGGTGTTCGGTAAGATAAAGTCGAAAAAGCTCTTGCCGATTAAACTATCGGGCTTATAGCCCAGCGTTTCTTCTACGGACGCATTGTGATACAGTATTTTGCCGTTGAAGTCGACAATGAAGATAATATCGGAGCCGTCTTCCACCACCGATTGATAGAACTGCCCTTTACGAACATAATTAGCCAAACTTTTGTGGGCCATGTGCTTACAGGTTACAGGCCGTTCGCCTCCATTTCTTTGAGGTAGCGATAGATGGAGGATTTGCCGATGTCGAGCCTGCGCGCCACCTCCAACACATTGCCATCGTACTTATCCAGAAATGAGCGGATGATGCGGTAAGTATATTGCTGCAGCGTCATTTCTTTCAACAGCAGTGCCTGTTCGCCCGAAGGGCTTGCGAACGTAATGTTCTCGGCTTTGATTTCGCCATCATCGGCCATCACAGCGGCCAGTTCCATCACCGATTTCAGTTCGCGCACGTTGCCGGGAAAGGCGTAGCCCATCAACTTTTCCTGGGCTTCGGCCGATATTTTGAGGCGTGGCATTTGGTTTTCGCGGGCAAACTGGTCGAGAAAATATTTTGCCAATACTGCTACATCTTTACCGCGGTCGCGCAACGGAGGAAGCGCAATGGGCAGCCCCAGCAGGCGATAATACAGGTCTTCCCGGAAGCGCCCGGCCTTCACCTCTTCAGCCAGGTTTTTGTGGGTAGCCACCACTACGCGCACATCCAGTTTCACAGTATCGTTGCTGCCCACTCGGGTAATTTCTTTTTCCTGCAGCACGCGCAACAGCTTGGCCTGCAGGCTTATGTCCATTTCACCTATTTCATCCAGAAACAGCGTGCCGCCCTCGGCTTCTTCAAACTTACCTATCCTGCGGTGTGTAGCTCCCGTAAAAGCGCCCTTTTCATGACCGAACAATTCACTTTCAATCAACTCGCGCGGTATGGCCGACATGTTAACCGCAATGAAAGGTTTGTCTTTGCGTTTCGAGTTGTAATGAATGGCTTTGGCCACCAGTTCTTTGCCGGTGCCGGTTTCGCCTGTGATGGAAACCGTGATGTTGGTCTTCACAGCTTTTTCAAGCAGAGCATAGATTCGTTTGATGGCCTCACTAGTGCCGATAATGCTCTTTTCAAACTCGTACTTCTGGCCAATCTCCTGTTTTAGAAAATCGATTTCTCTGATCAGCGATGACTTGTTGCGGGCATTATTGATAGAGTTCAGAATTCGCTCTTTTGCGTCTTCGTCTTTGCTGATGTAGTCGAATGCGCCTGCTTTAAGCAGTTGCACCGCAGTACCGATTTTTTCCTGGGCTGAGATGATGATTACGCTGATGTTGGGATCGAAGTCGCGTATTTGCTGTAATACCTTTTCGCCCGGCATATCCGGCAGAGAGTAATCCAGGGTGATCACCACCGGCTTTTGATGTAGTTTTTCCAGGCAGCTTTTTCCAGTGCTAAAAAACGTTACCTCAAAATCGGGGTTGAGTTCAAGTACAAACTTTAGAAATCGCGAATAAGTGGGATCGTCCTCAACAACAAAGATTTTAACAGGTTCGCGTTCGTACATGGTAACGTGGTAAAGCTGCTTAACGCTACAAAATACATCAAATTTATTGTTTGATCGCGGCTTTAACGCAGCCTCTACTATGTTTTGTTTTTATCGTCTGTTATCGCTTGTTTTCGCTTGTGTCGGTTTGATAAAACTGTTTTAATGCGCACCTTTGAAAAGGTTTAAAAGAGTCTATGATTACCGCATTCGATAACTTGAGCAGTAATGAGATAGAGTTGATGTTGCGAGCACCTTTGCTGGTATGTATACTCATAGCTGGCGCTGATGGCGATATAGACCAGGCGGAGGTGAAAAAAGCCATTGAAACAGCGCGAAAGAAAGCTGCCGCAACAACCAGCTTGATGGAATACTACCGCCACGTGGTTGAAGACTTTGAAGATAAGTTGAAGGTGGTGCTACAGGATTTTCCTGTGGAGACCACCCAGCGCAGCCCACTTGTGGTAGAGGAGTTAACCCGGCTGAACCCAGTATTAAATAAGCTTGGTAAAAAGTTTGCAGCCGACTTCTATCAAAGTATACTCGAGATGGCCAAAAAAACAGCTGAATCTTCCGGTGGCGTGTTGGGCATTAAGGCGGTGGGGGCGCAGGAAGCGCGCTATGTTTCATTGCCCATGATTAAAAACCCTTCTTTGTAGCAGCGCGTGGGCCGCAGCGAGCGTTCGTATTTCGGCAGTTCGGTGGTTCCGTTCAGGCTGGTGTTCATTATGTGGCTCAGTTTTTCCGTTCAGTTTTTTTACGGCTACGACCTCACGTTTCTGGGCATACTTCCGCGCACTTTTTCCGGTTTGCTGGGCGTGGCCACAGCGCCTATGGTGCATGGCGACTTGGCCCACCTTATTTCAAATACCGTGCCGTTGATTTTTCTGGGTGCCACGCTATACTTTTTTTATGAACGCATCGCAGGCAATGTGTTTTTTCGATGCTACTTCTACACCAATTTGGCGGTGTGGGCGCTAAGTCCTCGCGTGTCGTATCACATTGGCGCCAGCGGGTTAATTTATGGTCTCGCTTTCTTTCTGATCTTCTTCGGATTTTGGCGCAGAGATTTCCGCTCCATCATGATTTCGCTGGTAGTATTGCTTACCTATGGGGGAATTTTTTATGGTCTGTTGCCCACCGATCCGCGCGTGTCGTGGGAGAGTCATCTTGCAGGTGCACTTGTAGGAATGGTGGCTGCGTTTAGTTTTGCGCACAAGAAAAAAGTGAGTTGACATGGATGCCGCAGCGCAAAAAGTTCTGAAAGACATCAAGGCCCGGAAGTTTGAACCGGTTTACCTGCTGCAAGGCGAGGAAACGTTCTACATCGATCTGCTCTCAAATGCCATTGAGCAACACGCCTTGGGCGAGCAGGAAAGAGAATTCAATCAGGTAATTGTCTACGGCCGGGATACACCCGTAAGCGTTATCCTCACGCATGCCAGGCGTTTCCCCATGATGGCCGAGCGGCAGGTAGTAATTGTGCGCGAAGCCCAAGATATCCCTGATCTGCAAAAAGACGGTGGCGCGAAGTTATTGTTGGATTATTTTTCCAAGCCGGTGCCCTCCACCGTGCTGGTGCTTTGTCATAAGAGTAAAACTCTCGATAAACGCAAAGAGTTGGGCAAGAAGGCGGAACAACTCGTGCTCGCACTTACCTTCAAGAAGCCTGCCGACACACAGTTGCCGGCTTTTGTGAACGATTATGCCAAAGACAAAGACTGTGTGTTCGATGAAAAGGCGGTCATGCTTTTATGTGAATATGTAGGCAATGACCTCAACCGCCTCGCCAATGAAATAGATAAAGTTGTGATGGGCGCACAAAAAGGCGTGCCCGTGTCAGCCGAGAGCGTGATGAGCCAGGTAGGTATTAGTCGCGAGTATAATATTTTTGAATTGCAAAAGGCTTTGATATTAAAAGACAGTTTGCGCGTTGCCAAGATTGTGCAATACTTTGAGGCGAACACAAAGAAAAATCCCGTGATTCCGCTGGTTGCCTTCTTGTTTTCGTTCTTCAGCAAGCTGTTGGTAGCCTCTGCCACTCCCGATCGCAGCGAGCGTGCCCTGGTAGCGGCCCTGAAGATCAGCCCATATGCTGCCAAGGACTACGTAGCAGCGCTGCAGCGCTATTCGTCTGGCCAGTTGCAGGCAAATATCTCGTGGCTCAAGCAGGCCGACCTAAAGCTTAAAGGGGTGAATAGCGGGCTGGAAGACGAAGGCCAGATACTGAAAGAACTGGTTTTCCGTTTGATGATGTAATTTTAACATCGCACGAATGCGTAAAAAGGAACGAAGCGGAATATTGCTTCTGTACATGCGTTACTGTATGGCAGCAAGGTACACTGTTGTGGTAATATCATCATGGCTTTGGGCCGTTCAGGCTGTTAATGCCCAGCACCCTGTGTCGCAGCAGACGCCTGAGACATGGTTTGAGTCGGGCCAGCGTTTAATGGCGCAGGGTCAGCTGGCGGCCGCCTACCACGCGTTCGATCAGCATCTTCGCAGTTCGTCTGTTGGCAGCGAGCAGGCTATCTCATCGGAATACGGGCGTGCCTTTTGCGCCATCAGTCTTTTCCATGCCGATGGTGAAAAACAAATGGAAGAATTTGTGGAGCGCTACCCGGCACATCCGCGGGCGGCCAGCGCTTACTTCGATCTGGCTGGCTTCTTTTATGCAGAGAAAAACTACCAGCGGGCAGCTACCTATTTTGAGAAAACCGATTTTCAGGCCCTTAGTCGCGAGCAGCAGACTACTGCCCGGTTTAAGTGGGGCTATTGCCTGTTCAACCTGAAAAAACTCGATGCCGCAAACGAGCAGTTTAGTTTTGTGAAAACAAGCGGTGGGCAGTACGGTGCCGCTGCCAGCTACTATGCCGGATTTATAGGTTACGCCACCAACAACTTCACTAGCGCGCTCATCGACCTGAAGCGGGCCGAACAAAATCCGGCTTACGCCCCGGTAGTGCCATATCTCATTGCCGCCACTTACCACAAACAGGTGCGCGATGATGAACTGATTGCCTACGCGGCTGCAGTTGCAGATAGAGGTGACGTGAACAATGCCGGAGAAATTGCCTTGTTGGCGGCCGAGGCCAATTTTCGCAAGGGTAATTTTTCGCAGGCGCTCAGCGGCTACGATGCATACCTGCAAACCAATCCCGTCACTGCAGATAAAAAAGTATTATTCAGAGCCGGTGTAGCTGCAGCACAGCTGTTGCAATACGACAAAGCCGTGACCTATTTAGAAACTGCCGCGCTGGGTAAAGATTCGCTTGCCGCCCATGCCGGCTATCAATTGGGCAACGTGTACCTGAAGTCAAATCAGAAAGCACTCGCGGTTAATGCCTTTGGAGTGGCCCGCTCACTCGCGGCCGACCCGCGCCTTGCTGAAGAAAGCACGTTTCAATTTGCAAAGCTATCGTACGATTTGGGCCGTTCCGACCAGGCCATCGATGCTTTGGAAAAGTTTCTGATAGCTTTTCCGCAAAGCGACCGCTCCACGGAAGTAAAAGAAATACTTTCTCAGGCTTATGTTAATGCAAGCAACTACAACAAAGCAATAGCGTATATCGAGGGCTTGCCGCGAAGAGGATTGGCAGTAGATCAGGCGTATCAAAAGGCTACATTTTTTAAAGGATGCGAGCTGTTCAACAGAGATGATTATGCAGGCGCGATACAGTACTTCGATAAGTCGACCCAGTTTCCATTGGATACCAAAGTGGCTGCCGAAGCGCATTTCTGGACTGCCGAAGCTTACTCCATCGGCAGGAAATACGAAAAGGCTATAGAGCACTACAACTCTGTTTTAGCCGAAGCAAACCTGCCTGTTGCCTTGCTGCTTTCCACCCGATACGGATTGGGATACGCCCATTACAACAGCGAGCAGTACGACCGCGCTAAAGTATCGTTTACTGAGTTTGTCAATAAGGCCAGCAGTGCGCATGCCAACCTGGCCGATGCATTGGTGCGGCTGGCTGATTGCCACTATGTGGGCAAAGCGTATACCCAGGCTGCCGATACTTATCGAAGGGCGTTGGCAGCAAAAACGAGCGAACCCGACTATGTGTACCTGCAAATGGGTATCATCGCGGGTATACAACGCAGGTATGACGAGGCCGCAAAGGCCTATATAAAGGTGCTGATGGATTTTCCGTCATCGCGGTTTCGCAGCGAGGCACACTTTCAGCAGGCGCAACTCGACTTTGAGCAGGGTAAATACGCAGTTGCAGCAACCGGCTACACCCGCGTGATAGATGAGACAACGTCACGCTTCGTACCCTATGCCCTCATGCGAAGGGCCGCATCTAACTTCAATCTAAAAGACTATTCTAAAACCGCTGCAGATTATTCTAGCCTGATTGATCGCTACCCTACCCATCCGGTCACGCAAGATGCGCTGCTGCCCTTGCAGGAGGCGCTTACTTTAGCCGGGCGCTCAAACGAGTTTGATGCCTACCTCACCAAGTTCAAAAATGCAAACCCCCAAGCCAAAGGTGTCGAGTCGATTGAGTTTGAGACAGCGAAGAACCAATACTTCAACCAGGAGTACGCCAAGGCAGCGGCCAGCCTAAACCAGTATGTATCGTCTTATCCGCAAAGCCCCAGGGCAA
>Ga0224723_1001523_pt1 | contig 13843 bp, 11 predicted proteins | sample Balambano_FR2_Me_FD_161647 | JGI IMG/M metagenome (GOLD analysis project Ga0224723, IMG submission 161647) | Freshwater sediment microbial communities from Lake Towuti, South Sulawesi, Indonesia - Balambano_FR2_MetaG | ecosystem: Environmental > Aquatic > Freshwater > Lake > Sediment | place...
GCCATAGCCCGCCCCGCCAGCCACCCTGTGGTCCAAGCGTTTTGGAAGTTGAATCCGCCAGTAATGCCATCAACGTCCAGAATTTCCCCTGCCAGGTGTAATCCTGGGCAAATGCGGCTCTCCATGCTCTTAAAATCCATCTCACGAAGCTGCACCCCGCCGCAGGTAACAAATTCCTCTTTAAAGACGCCCTTGCCGTTAACTCTGTAAAGACCGCGAGTGAGTTCAGTCACTAACACCTGCACCTGCGGCTTAGAAAGGCTGGCCCAGGTGAGGTCGGTAGCTAGACTAGCCCGATGCTGCATCAGGTATTGCCACAACCGGCGAGGCAGCGGAAAAGGCGGAAAGCTGATGATTAACCGCTTCCCCTGCTCCTGTTTGAGAACCAGCAACCGCTGCCGCACGTCCTCCTGGGTGAGGTTGGGCAGCCAGTTAACCGTTAGGTTGGCTTGGTAGCGCTGGCGATGCAGCCCAACCGCAGCATAGGCCGAGAGCTTAAGCACCGCTGGCCCACTCAACCCCCAATGGGTGATCAACAGCGGCCCAGTCTGCTGTAAGGGTTTGCCCTCCTCCAGCGTTAGGGTCAGCGTTATGGGCTCCACCGATACCCCCGCCAGTTCTCGCAGGGCCGGGTCACTAATATTGAAGGTGAATAGCGAGGGAACCGGCGGCACAAGCGTATGCCCCAGGGATTCAGCCAGCCGATATCCCGCCGGGCTGCTGCCAGTGGCTAGAAGCAGGCGATCACAGACCCAACCGCCTGTTCCTTTGACCATTACCGTAAACTTCTCTCCATCTCGCTCAACCTGGCTAACCGGCTGGCGGGTGTGTAACTGTACCCCTAATCGGCGAGCCTCTCCCAGCAGACAGTCAATCACCGTACCAGAATCATCGGTAGTCGGGAACATTCGGCCATCGGCCTCAGTTTTGAGCTGCACCCCCCGCCGCTCAAACCAGGCCACCGTGTCCTGGGGTTGAAAGCGAGTGAACGGGCCACGCAGAGCCTTGCTGCCCCTGGGATAGTGGTTCACCAGAGCCGCTGCGTCAAAACAGGCGTGGGTAACGTTGCACCGCCCACCGCCAGAAATTCTTACCTTGGTTAGTGGTTCTCGCCCAGCCTCCAAAATGTGAATTGTGAGATTAGGGGCGGCTTCGGCGCAGGCAATCGCCCCAAACATCCCCGCTGCTCCAGCCCCAACCACAACGACATCGCCGCTTTGCTTGAACACGTTAAGCTGATCTCGTACAACACAACTAAATGAATGCCCGGTATCCGATACCCGAACAGAAAATGTTCCCCCCTATACTGTAAACAGATGTAAGTTTTCTGAAACACCCCATGCCCCTTGTGGATTTAGACCAAATTGCTGCCCAGCTTCAAAGCCAGGATTCCAAAGACCGCATGCTGGCCCTGGCCTCGCTGCGGGATGTACCGCCTGAACAGGCCGCACCGCTAATTCGGCAAATGATCCACGACCCCAATATCCAGATTCGCTCGATGGCGGTGTTTGCCCTGGGGCTTAAACCCGATGAGGCCGCCTTTGACATTTTGATTGACCTACTCAAATCTGACCCCGACTACGGCATTCGGGCTGATGCGGCCGGAGCATTGGGCTATCTGGAAGATCCCAGAGCCTTTGAAACCCTGGTGCGGGCCTTCTACGAAGATACCAACTGGCTGGTGCGGTTTAGCGCCGCGGTAGCCCTGGGGAACTTGAAGGATTCCCGTGCCCACGATGTGCTGATGCAGGCGCTTCAGAGTAAGGAAGCCGTGATGCAGCAGGCCGCGATCGCGGCGGTAGGCGAAATTGGCGACCTGGAGGCCATCGACGAAATCCTTAAGTTTGCCCAATCTGAAGATTGGCTGGTTCGTCAACGCCTGGCTGAGGCTCTGGGTAACTTGCCCAATCCCAAAGCCGAGTCAGCCCTGCGCTATTTGGAAAAGGATGGCCATTTTCAAGTATCCGAAGCTGCTAGGATTTCCCTCACCCGGCTTCAGGCCCACAAGAATAAGCCCTAGAGCATTGTCAAATCAACGCAGTTATGGGGGGACAAGCTAAACGGCAGCGGGGATCTCGGTTAGTGGGAAAGCCCTAACTGAGTTCCCTACTGGGAGTAAGCTACGTTAAAGCTAATGTCTCGTATCTCCCGCTACGCAACCCTGCTCAGCCGTGAATCCTCAAAATCCCAAATCGCCAATCCCAAATCGCCAATCTAAAATTGACCCCTGCTGCTTCAGCAACCTCAGGAACACACCATGACCTTCGTTGATGACTTAGCCCCCGGTAGCGCCTCTAAATATCGCTTAAAGGCTCGAATATCTGTAGAAGAACGGTTGGCCGCTGGGAAAGCTCTGCGTCATGTGGTTAAGCGCTCTGAGCAAGGCGTTTATCATCTGGCTGAAAATCGTGATGATCCGGTGGCGATTTTAGAGGCTCAAAACACAACCCGGCTGCCTGACCTGGTGCCGATTCGCTATGCCCGTATGCTAGACTCGCCCTTTGCCTTTTTGCGCGGGTCAGCCGCCGTGATGATTCGCGACATTGCTCTGGCCCCAACTACAGGCATAGCTGTACAAGCCTGCGGCGATATGCACATCTCTAATTTTGGGGTGTACGCTTCGGCAGAGCGGACGTTAGTCTTTGGCATTAATGACTTTGACGAAACCTATCCTGGCCCCTGGGAGTGGGACTTGAAGCGCCTAACCGCCAGTGCGGTGGTGGCTGGGCGCTATTTGGGCGGCGACCGAGCGCTTTGTCAGGAGGCTGTATACGCTGCAGTACAGGCTTACCAGGAGCAGATGCAAATCTATGCCTGGATGAGCTACCTGGATCTTTGGTATAGCACCATTACCGACACCAAAATGCTCCAAAAGCTGCCTCCAGATTTAAGCCAAAGGGCCAGTCGTTTATTAGCTAAGGCCCGTGAGCGTAATCATCTTCAGGTTTTAGCTAGCATGACGGATTTGGTTAACGATCAGTACCGTCTAATAGAGTCGCCGCCGCTGGTAGTGCGAGTAGAAAGCTTGGGCGATAGTGCCAGTGTCTTTATGGCCATAGAACAGTTGCTTAAGGGCTACTTCTCTAGCCTCAGTGGCGATCGCCGCTTTTTGCTGTCTCGCTACCGCATCGTAGATGTAGCCCACAAGGTAGTGGGGGTCGGTAGTGTGGGTAATCGCTGCTGGGTCGTGTATCTGGAAGGTAAGGATGCCAACGATCCTCTCTTTTTGCAGGTTAAGCAGGCGCAGCCCTCAGTGCTGGCCCCCTACTCAGACCCTCTGTGTGGCTATCGCTTACCGGATAACCATCAGGGGCATCGGGTAGTGATTGGTCAGCGGCTCATCCAGGGTTCGCCAGATATTTTTTTGGGCTGGGGAGAACTGGACGGTGTCCATTACTATGTTCGTCAACTGCGTGATATGAAGGGCAGCCTCAAACTAGAGCCTGATAAACTTAGTCCAACCACACTGCCCGACTATTGCGGCCTCTGCGGTTGGGCCTTGGCCCTGGCCCATGCCAAATCAGGCGATGCGGCCATGCTAGCGGGCTATGTAGGCACTAGCGCAGCTCTTGCTGAGGCTATGGTAGCCTTTGCCGAAGCCTACGCCGACCAAACCGAGCGGGATTTTGAAGCATTGGTGATGGCCGCTAAGCAAGGGCGCATTGTGGTGGCCAGCGATTCGGCACCGTAACATTCCACGGTAGGGATGGCCCTACTTTAGGATTGGTTAAGACCTTTTAAGGATCGTTTAACCGTGAACAACCAGCCCTGGTTTCAACTCCCCTTATCCCGTTTCTCCACTCAGGAGAAGAACTCTGCCCATCTCCGGGACAGAGGGGCTGCCCAGAGCCGCCGCCGCCAACGACGATGGCGTGGGTTGATGGTTATTGCCCTAGCCCTGGCTCTGGAATTGGGGTGGGCTACAGCCACAGGCTACGCACAGCCATCGCCAGCCGTGCCAGAGGGCTTGGCCCCACCCAGTACCAACCCAACCGCGCCCTTGCGCATTGCCACCCGGCTGGTTCGGCCTGATGCCTTTGAAGAAAACGGCCAAATTCTTGGCTTTAGCGCTGACCTTGCCAAAGCTTTAGCGGCCCAAATGCAGGTCGAGCAGCCGCCTCGCCCTGTGGATATCAAAACCTATGCTGGCCCAACCGATATTCTGAATGCTATCCAAACTGGCCAGGCTGACTTGGGCTTAGCGGCAATTACCATCACCAGCCAGCGCGAGCAAGCCTTCGACTTTTCTCATCCCATTCTTTCGGCTGGTCTTCAAATTATGGTGCCAACCCCCACCACTCAGAATCGCTATCCTTTGCGGGATATTCTGAATCGTATCCTTAGCCCTGACCTGATCAAACTATCCAGCATCGTCGGGCTGCTGATGCTGGTTCCAGCCCATGTACTTTGGTATTTTGAGCGCACTAATAAAGAGAGCGTGATTGAGAATGCATCTTACTTCCCTGGTATTTTTCATGCCCTCTGGTGGACGGTACTCGCTCTGGTTGGGCAGGCCGAAGATATGCCCAAAGGCCCGGTTGGTAAGCTGGTAGCTCTTTTTTGGGTGTTTGTGGGGATTATTTACCTAACCTATTTCACGGCTGGTTTAACGGCAGAACTAACAGCTAAAGAAATTCAAGGCAATATCCAGGGGCTGGGCGATTTGCAAAATCGTACCGTCGCGTTGATGGCCGATTCAGGTGCCCTGGAGTATCTGGAGACTCAAAATATTCGGCAGGTGGTCGAGTTTTCCCAACCCGAAGCGGCCTATGCCGCTCTGTCGGCTGGCGAGGTTGAGGCGCTAATTGCCCCGCGACCGCTGCTGCTTTACTTTGCGTTGTATGAACCCGATGTGGACTATCGACTGGTCGGTACCCCTTTTTTCGAGCAGTTCTATGCCATTGTTATGCCAAACGGTAGCCCCTATCGCGACCCAATTAACCAGGCCATTCTAAAGCTGCGGGAAAATGGCACCTACAACGAAATCTATCGTAAGTGGTTTGGAGTCGATCCGTAGGATGATGGAAAAGCTCGATGTAGACGTTGCCCCTACACCGGGTTCTATCCTTACCGGCCATAGCCATGAGCGTTATCTACGATTTGGAACACATCACCACCTACCGTTACGCCAAGCCCGTTACCTTTGGCCAGCATCGAGCGATTTTTCTACCCCGTGGTAGCTATGGCGGTCGATTGCTAAACTACTCGCTAGAAACAAACCTGGCCTCAGAGGTTCGCTGGATGATGGATACCTTATCCAACAATGTGGCTTTAATCGACTTCAACGAGCCAGGGCAAGAGCTAGTCGTCACCTATCGAGTTAGGGGGCAGCACTATGGTCTACCAGCCATTACTGAATTTCCCCTCGACCCCCGTGCCGATGAGTTGCCGGTGCAATACACTCCCGACGAATGGAGCGACCTAGCTGTCTTCATGCGACCTCACGCGGAAGATCCTGAGGGTCGCCTAGCCGCCTGGACTAAAGCCTTTGTCGCGGGCGACCAGGATGACACTATTGATGTACTGCGGCGGATGATGGAAACCATCTACACCACCTTGAAGTACCAGGCACGAGAGGCCGAGGGTACCCAATCCCCCGCAGAAACCCTGCGAACCGGAACAGGCACCTGCCGCGACTATGCCTGGCTGATGATTGAGGCCCTGCGGCGACTGGGCTTGGCCTGTCGATTTGTCAGCGGCTACCTCTATGATGCTGCTCTGGATGGCGGTGAAGTTGGCATGACGGGCTCTGGGGCTACCCATGCCTGGGTACAGGTCTACTTACCAGGGGCCGGATGGCGCAACTACGACCCCACCAACCGCATTACTGAAGGGTTTGATCTGGTGCCGGTAGCTATTTCACGGCACCCTGGCCAGGTGATTCCGCTTTCTGGATCGTGGATGGGGGATGCCACAGATTATCTGGGCATGGATGTCCAGGTTTCGATTCGTAAGCTAGCTGCTCTACCTGATTTTAATCATGGAGCGTCATCATAGGACGTGAAGAAGTGTTCCTAGGCACAATTAAAAGCTTGAGGAAGTCGGTAGTATTTCACTACTGAGTAACCGCTTCTTGCGTTGACTCAAAAATTAGGAGACAAACGCTATGTTTACTTCCGATACCTTTACAGAATCTCAAAACCAGTTCACTGAGACGCAAAAAAGTTTGACCAGTCTGTGGGAGGGCTATCAGCAGAAGTTACTGGACTCTCAGAAAAAATTAGTAGATAGCTGGACCAGCAGTTTTCCGTCTGGTACCGCACCAACTAACTTTTCTGAAAGCCTGGAGAAGACCATTGGCTTTCAGCAGGAGTTAGTGAATACAACCCTGGATAATCAAATGGCAGCCTTCAACTTGGCAATAGAAACCCAAAAGCAACTGTGGGGCACCTATTTTCAGGTAACTCAAAAAGCTATGCAAACTATGCCTATGGCTAGCTGAACTATGCTGCACTAAGTAGACAAGCTGCATAACTTTTCGGTGCGTTATGCCAGGTATGACGCACCGAATTTATTATTTATTTCGCAATAGCGCAGAGCAGCCAATTGATTCATTACCGGTTGTACTGCTGATAGACTTCTACCCGGAGTCACCTTCAGGTTCTCTCACACTTTTCCATTGCTGTTACGTATAGTGACCGCCATTGACATCAAGTACTGTTCCTGTCACAAAACTACTGGCCACTGGAGAGAGCAAAAATGCCACTGCCCAAGCAATTTCTTCGGGTTTGCCAAAGCGACGAAAGGGAATTTCCGCCACGATTTTTTCCTTGACTTTGTCGGGGATGGCCTGGGTCATTTCTGTTTCAATGAAGCCAGGAGCAACGGCATTAGCGCGGACTCCGTAGCGGGCAGCTTCTAGGGCCAGGGCTTTGGTTAAGCCAATGACTCCAGCTTTAGCCGCCGCATAGTTAGTTTGGCCAATGTTGCCACGCTCTCCTGAAATGGAGCTAATGCAAACCACTGAGCCTTCCCGTCGTTCGTAAAGAAGCGGCACGACCGGCTTGAGCGTGTTAAAAACACCCTTGAGGTTGGTCTCCAGCACCGCGTCCCAGTCGTCGTTGGTTAGTTTTGGGAAAAAGTTATCGCGGGTGATGCCAGCGTTGGCCACGACACCGTAGATTGCCCCTAGATTTTGCTCCACAGCGGCGATGGCTTTTTCCATGGCCTCAGGCTCGGTGACATCGGCTGGCAGGGCTAACCCGATCCCTTGGGCACCAGGCTCTCGACGATAGGTGTAAGCCACCTGAGCACCTAAGTCCCTGAGCAGGGAGACAATTACCGCCCCAATGCCACGATTGCCGCCAGTGACTAAAATGACTTTGCCGTCCAATCCAAACGAGTGCATAGGTTTAACGAAAAGCTTTGATATGTCTAGAGGTCTTTTTTGCCTTCTGCTTTCTGCCTTTCTCCACTAGCTACAACCGCTCAACGGCTAAGGCCGTGCCACCACCGCTGCCGTGGCAAACAGCGGCCAACCCTCGCTGATGGCCGCGTTCTTGCAGGGCATTGAGCAGCGTGACCAGAATTCTAGCTCCTGAAGCTCCAATGGGATGGCCCAGGGCAATCGCCCCGCCATAGACGTTTAGCTTGTGGTAAGGCACGCCTAGAATACGGTGGAAAAGCACATTGCTGAGGGCAAAGGCTTCGTTGTTTTCAAACAAGTCGAAGTCGGTAATGGTCATACCTAGCTTTTCGAGCAGCTTTTGCACGGCTTTGATGGGCACTTCTGGGTAGCGCCAAGCTTCACCCCCGGCCCAGGTGCCTTTGAGGATGTGAGCTACCGGCTGAAGCCCGTACTCATCCACCGCTTTTTGGCTGGCCAGCACTAGGGCCGCCGCTCCGTCAGAAATTTGGCTACTGTTACCCGCCGTGAACACGCCATCGGCCTGAAAAGCGGGTCGGAGAGTGGCTAGCTTCTCTAGAGTAGTATCTGGACGAATGCCTTCATCCTTTTCGACCAAAATGCTTCCTTTTTTATCTTTGACCTCAATCGGAACAATTTCTTTAGCTAGAAACCCCTGCTGGGTCGCTTCATTGGCGCGCTCCTGAGAGTAAAACGCCACTTCATCCAGTTCGTAGCGGCTGACATCGTGGGCCTGGGCCAGCCGTTCGGCCTGATCCCCCATCTTCTCGGCGGTGGTGGGATCAGAAAGGCCATCGCAAACCAGCAAATCAATCAACGACTCTGAACTGTCGAACAGCAGCTTGCATCCCCACCGTACTCGGTGCGACAGCATCAGCCCACTTTGGGACATAGATTCCATCCCACCAGCCAGAACGATATCGGCATCGCCAGCCGCAATCGCCGTCGCTGCACTGATAATGCTCATCATGCCAGAGGAGCAAACCATATCCACGGCATAGCCATTGGCGGTTTCAGGGATGCCCGCCTTAAACGCGGCCTGGCGGGGCAAAAGCTGACCGTGGCCAGAGCGCAGCACATTGCCAAAGACATAGAGATCGATTAATTCACCCGCAATACCAGCTCGTTCGAGTGCGGCCCGCATGGCAATGGCGCCTAAATCGACTGGAGAAAACCCTGCAAGCGCTCCTCCAAATCGACCTAATGGTGTTCGTGCGGCTGAAACAATGTAAACCTGTTGCATTGGCTTGCTCCTCGCCTATAAAGTGACTGGAATTCTCTTGCGTTTTATCTCTCAAGCAAGGAAAGTTCCAAAGGGAGAAGTTAGAGGAAAACAAGGTGATTAATGCACCTATTATAACAACGACTACAACGTCGATCTGGCTTCCAAAAACTTTCTTGCTGGTTGCTTTCCATCCTCTATCAGCGATTAACAAAGCTTGAATTATGATCAAGCTTGCTTCCATAGTTCAGAGACTTCTGTAAGCTATCTGACATTTCAACGCTTTCATACACACTCTTTAGAAACGATTCCACTATGATCCTATCCTTGCCTGCGCATGTCTAAAAATCTTTTGGCCTGCTGCTTGCCATCCTCAATTAACTGATTGACAAACTCAGGATCACGATTGAGCTTGCTCTCGTAGTTTAAGGATTTCTGCAAGTCATTAGACATCTCAATAAAGGGAATGTAGTAAGGCTTATCCGGCAGATCGACGAAGGATCTAGGAATTTTGACAGGCTCTCGAATACCAATTTCTCCCAAGAATTCTTCTCTGTAGGCTCCTCTAATCAGCAAATCATTGAGCCTTTCGACGGACTTTAGACTTTGAAACAGCGACACATTGCCCTCTAGCTCATTACGACGATCTAAAATATCGTCTGAGGTGATAGGGATTGAATCTCTACGAGTTGGATTCAACTTAATCACCCAAATTTCCTGGGGCAAGTTTTGCAAGCCGACATTCCTAGGCTCGATCAACTCAGTGATAGGAGGATTATCTGAAAAAATTCCGTCCCAGTAAGCATTAGACCCAATCTCCACAGCTGGAAAGATATTGGGAATAGCGCAGGAAGCCATGATATGCTCAACAATGATAGGTTCTCGAAACGAGTTAAACATCCATAACTTTCCGGTCAAAATATTGCTAGCACCCAAAACCAAAATGGGTGACTCTGCCTGTGCTCCCCAAGAGGCGGTTTCTTGAAAGTCAATGTGTGCTTCAAGTAACTCTTGGAAATTAGTGAATCGGCTCCGCAAACCCACAGTTGCATACTTTAACCAGGCTTTTGAAATTGGAGAAGAAGGACTAGTTGCCACCTGCGGTAGCAACCCTTTGCCTGTTAGCTCTAGCGTGTAAATCACAAAATTGTTGAAAAAACTCTCTTGAGGCGTTTGGGCTGTGTTGTCTTTCCAAAAATCAGTAAGTCGCTGGATTGGACTCTCACCCTTCTTAAGAGAAAACCAAGCCAGAGAAGCACACAATGCTCCGCCAGAGGTACCACTCAAGCTGACAATTTCAAACTCATTATGAATACCCTGTTCGAACAACGCCTGCAGAGCACCACTCGTAAAAGCCGCATGGCTGCCTCCGCCTTGGCAGGCGATCGCGATCTTCGTTTTCATGAAAATTCTCAGGCCAAAGGCATAAAATACAAGTATAACCAGACCTTTCAGGGCTTAGTCTGCCCTGAATATAGTTGAACCTCATTCAAAGAATATGCATTGCAAATCACACTTTTTGACCATTTTTTCACTAAAACCAATAAAAACTAGCCCTACAGCCCATCTCAATAATGGACTCAGAGAAGAACAATCACTCAGCTAAGGCTTCCTAAAGTCGCCCTTACAGTAAATTATAAAAATATGAAATCAATAGGAAATTCAGGTTGACCTCACGCTAGTCATCTAAATAGCTAGAATTACTGCTGATTACACGATTATCTGGCGTAATCATGAGGATTATGGCGCTGATGGCCATAGCAGTTTCCTATATTTTGACTCTAGTATGCCTATGGCTTTTAGCTGTCCAAAAAATAGATGACCAGAAGAAGTGGGTTGGTTCATAAGTGGAATTTGAGGATCATAAATCTGTCATTAATTTAATTTATAGGGTCGCAGAGTGGCCATCTCTGCGTCAGTTTGCCAAAGGACAAGCTAATAAGTGCGACTTATCACAGAAAGATTAAGAGAAGGTAAGCCTAGCAGCTTCGATGGGATTTTAGTTTAATCCTCAATCTCAATTAGTTGTTTGGAGAAATTCAATATGACTTTAATAAACTTAGAGAGGAATCCTAAGCGAATTAGGGCTTCTAACCTTCAACCAACAGCGATGCTATTGCTGCGGTCAAGTACTAGTTCCAGGCGTGCGATAATGCCAATACACCGCAAGTCCTTTATTAAAGGTGGTTGATCTAACCATGACCACGTTGATTGAATTGGGTGCCCAAGCCCTACAAAGTTGGTTTAATTCTGGTGCGGTCAACGGGAGCGTGGTTAATGGTGTTCAGTCGGTTTCGACGCCGGAAGTTGAGCCGGTTGATCCCTTTGCAAAGGGGCTGGCGGCCTCTCAAAATCTCTGGCTACAGACCGTCAAGCTGGCTATGATGCCTTTCAATCAGGCGATGACCGTGGCTACCTATGGCCCCTGGGCGGTCGTGGGCAGGAGTTCCTGGAATTACCTTCACAACGCCACATTTGGCACCCTGGCACGGATGCCGCTGCTTGGCCAGGAGCGAGAGTTTAACCAGAAAATACTTCAGGCTGTAGACGCGCTGGCGCAGCTTTACCCAGCCGGGGTGGCCTACCAAGGGATGCTGATGGAGATTCAGAGACGTTCCTTTGAGGCATTTTTGAATGAACTAATTGCGCTGACTGCAATGGGAGAGCCGCTAACAGACTGGGCGGAGTTGCAGCGAATTTGGAGCCGCACCGCTGATCAGGTTTTTGAGCAAGCGTTGTGTTCAGAAACTTCACTCCGCACTCGCGGGGATTTCTTAAACGCCATGAATTATTACAAAATTCGTCAGCAGGAGTTAATGGAAATTTATTTAACCTTGCTAAATTTACCCACTCGCTGCGAGGTAGATGACATTCATCAAACCCTTTATGAATTACGCAAAGAAGTTAAGCACCTGAAAAAAACATTGACAAGTGAAGCGGACTGAGCCTTTATCTAGTTCTATAGGGCTGTTTTAGCTATGCAAAATCCCTTTCAATCGGCCCTTGAAACGTATCTTTCGACTGGTCAAAAGATAGCCAAAGGCGCTATCAACTGGTATAAGCTGGAAGAGCGTGAAATTACCGTTGGCGTTACGCCCAAAGAGGTGGTCTATCAGGAAGATAGGGTCACGTTGTATCACTTCAAGTCTAGTGCTGAGCCATCCTTAGTAACGCCGCTGCTGATTGTTTATGCTTTAATTAATCGGCCTCTGATGGTGGATTTGCAGCGCGATCGCTCCCTAGTTGCCAACCTGCTCAATCTAGGCGTGGATATTTATTTGATCGATTGGGGCTACCCCACGCGTACTGATCGCTGGCTCACCCTGGATGATTACATCAATGGCTACATTAACAACTGCGTCGATTTTATTCGCAAAACGCACCAGTTAGGCCACATTAACCTGCTCGGCATTTGCCAGGGCGGTACTTTTAGCCTGTGCTATGGTGCTATCTATCCCGACAAGGTTAAAAACCTAATTGCGATGGTGACGCCGGTTAATTTTCACATCCCCCATGCGTTATTAAATCAGTTAGGGGGCTGCACACTGGGCACCCAGGCGCTGAATGTCGATTTAATGGTAGATGCTCAGGGTAACATTCCTGGCGACTATCTAAATGCCGAGTTTGTCATGCTCAAACCCTGGCAGTTGGGGGTGCAAAAATATCTAGACCTCGTTGAAATTATGGACGATGAAGATAAGCTCCTGAACTTTTTTCGTATGGAAAAGTGGATCTTCGACAGTCCTGACCAGGCCGGTGAAGCCTATCGTCAATTTCTCAAGGATTTCTATCAAGGTAACAAGCTGATTAAGGGCGAAATTGTAGTGGGCGACAAGTCAGTGAATTTGGCTAACCTTACAATGCCGGTACTCAATCTCTATGCCGAGAATGACCACCTAGTACCGCCAGCTTCTTCCCTGGCCTTAGGTAGCTATGTTGGCACTCAAGACTATACCTTTCAGTCATTTCCGGTCGGGCACATTGGCATGTACGTCAGCCGCAAGGTTCAGCAAACTCTGCCACCGGTAATTGCCAACTGGCTACGAGAACGAGAGGGCTAAGAGGGAGATTTTTTAGTTAACCCTCTGCCTCTATCCGACCTAGCTAAGGAACCATGTCTGCCCATACCTGATGGCAGAGGTTACGATTTTGAGGCATCAATTCCCTCTTGAATAATGAGGGGATGAGGCTTTGACGGCCTTTCATGCACAGGCTTTGTCGTTACTCCAGTAAGATACTCTGGGTGCTGCATTTCCTGAACTTTAAGCACAATCAAATATTCGTAAAACGCCTGGAGGGTACACCAAGCCAGCCCGGCTCTCCCATCCAGCCAACCGCCTAAAATAAACACCATATATAGCCATCGCGCCAGGGGGCGAAAGGGCAATCGCAGGGAGAGATCTTTCAATGCTCGCCGCCGCTCAACCTCGGAACGACCAAACAGCAAGGTTTGCCAATTGACTGTGCCGCCTTGGAGTTGGCGCAGGGTTTCTTGGGCTTCGTCGGTGGAGTAGTGGTTGTGTTTTTCAATCCAACGGCTCAGCCCTTTGCTACAGGTGTAGTGGGGATAGGTTTCCTGCAAAAAGCCGGTAGAGCCGTTGACTACTTCCCGCTCGGTGTGGCCGTAGTCATCAAACCAAACCTGGTCGCGCTGGAGCAGACGCAACTGGTAGCGTGGAAACTGAGTGCTGCGGCGAATCCAGTGACCCATAAACATAACCCGCTCAGCGACGTAGTAGGCGACCGGGCCGGGTTGGGTAATGACCTGCACGCACTCCTCAAACAGGGCCGGAGTTAGACGTTCGTCGGCTTCTAGAATGTAGGCCCAGTCGTACTTGTAGGGTATGTTTTGCAGCATCCAGGTACGCTGCTGGCCGTGGCTAGTAAAGGGATGCTCAACGAAGCGAACTGGATACTGGGTGGCAATGGCTTTGGTGCGATCGCAACTGCACGAATCCACCACAATGACATCGTCAGAAAGTAAAGCCGACTCAATGCAAGCAGCGATATCACGCTCTTCGTTGTAAGTCAGAATAAAAATAGAAATCATAACTAGAGCGTTGTCTGAATAACTGAACCATGCCCCTGCCTGCTCGTAATGTAGTGGGCAAGTGAGCTAGTTGCTAGGGTGCCCCTTCAGCTTCACGAATTACTCATCGGTTATCTTGTCCTCTGGCGTTGGTGGTCTGTTCATGATTGGGCCACTGCTCAGGCCAGAAGCTAGTTGACTGACAAAACCTGCAAAGCTGGCAGCT
>Ga0224723_1001524_pt1 | contig 13836 bp, 11 predicted proteins | sample Balambano_FR2_Me_FD_161647 | JGI IMG/M metagenome (GOLD analysis project Ga0224723, IMG submission 161647) | Freshwater sediment microbial communities from Lake Towuti, South Sulawesi, Indonesia - Balambano_FR2_MetaG | ecosystem: Environmental > Aquatic > Freshwater > Lake > Sediment | place...
CGGCATCAAAAGCCAGCACCTCAATTTCGGCTCCGATGCGATGAGCGATCTTTCTGGCTTCGTGTTCTGTCAATGCCCCGCTGAGAAGTTCGTCCAGAATAGCGCGCAGTTCGGCGGCCCGATCACGCGGAGATTGATACGGTTCGTAACCAGCATCCATCGTCGTTATCTTGCCATCGATGTCCGCCTTAAAGCGTGGCGAAATCTCCTCAAGATTGCGGCTTTTCACAGGTATTCCCATAGATGCGGGCGATAAAATGCCCTGTTTGATCAGAAACAGTATCAGGCCGCTTCCAGCCACGACGCCGCCCAAAGCGCCAAAAAACGCCGACCATAAGGTTTTCATCGCGGGTCATGCTCCACAACCAGGATGTCGGAAATATCACAATCAAAATAATTCATGAGCTTTTCGAGAATTTCACGGTCATAACGGGTCAGCAGCCCGTTTACATAGCGCGACAGCGTGCTGGCCGGTATCTGGATCTGCTCGGCAATTTCAAACTGCCGGATCGGCCTCCCCCATTCCTGTTCCTTCTCTTTAATCAGCTCATCAAGACGAATTTTCAACTTGCGCATAGACTTTTACTTTCCAGCAGTATATCGGGATGTGCGCGTTATGACAAATACTGATATTCGTGTATTCGCTAATTCAGACCGTGCAGCGTATCATTATCTCAGTTATGATTATCCTGATCTTGACCACGGGTTGAGCGCCGGTCATGGGCCTGGCTGTTGAAGATGGCTGATAACGAATACAGGCATTATAACGCGCCTGAAAGCGTAGATATAGGAACCGACATGACTGAACTGCTTCAACGTGCGCTGCTGGAAATTGAGAAACTGCCTGAGGATGTGCAGGATGCGATTGCGGCACGCCTGCTGGCTGATCTGGCTGACGAATAGGGCTGGGCTGCGCGCTTTGCGGCGACGACTGACGCTGACTGGGATCGACTGGCGGATAGGGTGCGCCGCGACATCGCAGCCGATGATATCATCCCATTTGATGAGATGTTCCCGCCGCTGGACGCGAAGACGTGAAATCCACGCCGGTTTATGATTACGCAGACAGGTTATGCCAACTGGGAAAATTGGTACGAAGATTCGGGATACCGATAATTCCCATGACTCGTCATTTATGCGCTGGCCCATCGCTGCACTGTCTGAGGTTCACGCCCCGGCCCGCTGCTGCACCGGGCGATCACGCCGTGGATCGATCCGGTTGGATCGATCGTTGATGAAGCGGAAGACAGCGGTCGCCAGGATAACCGTGCCGCTGATGATGGCCGCCGCGCCGACCAGCGCATCCTTAGGATTGTTCTCAATATAAATGCCGACCAGTGCCCAGACGACCACCGCGACATAAGCCAGGAGGCCGACGTTGGCGCGGCTGTAGACGATCACGCCGCCGACGATGATGGTCGCCACGCCGATCATGGCCGCCGACCAGACCGCGCCGTTCGGCTCTCCGGTAAAGCCCGCTTCAACCAGTGCAGTCGCCGTGTTGGCGATCGGCGCCAGATTCAGCCACGCGAAGTACAGCGCGTGCGGGACCAGCGCCAGCCATTGATCGGCGCGGGTAAGGGGCAGGCTGCGATCCTGAAGGCGCGACCAGGTGACGATCAGTGTGGCGAGCATGGCGAAGATCACCGGCACGGTCAGATAGTAGCCCGCCGGGGTGATCGAAATGCCGTTCCACACCGAACACAGCACATAATTCGTCCCGATCCACCATCCGATCCGCCGGTGAATAGCGCGTTCACGCTGGCTGGACTGTAGCTGATACAGCGCGTAGATTGTCGCGCCGCTGTAGATGAAGCCCCACACGGCAAAGGTCGCGTCTGTGGGGACGAAGTAATCCGGCGCGGCCTGTTCGTTCTGCTCGTTGAACTGCGACGCGATCAAAAATGAGCTGACCCACTGACCCACGGCGAAGAACATTACGTAGAACTGGCGCATACGGTCGCGCTGCTGAGTCATCGATCCTCATCCTTTCACCTTACTGACAATTTGCCGATCTGCGTGTTGCGCAAATGTCCTTATCACAACCCTTTTAGGTGTTAAAGGGATGAGACGCCCTAGAGCGGCGGGTGATAGATCATAGCGGGGATATGACAGGGCGAATTGCGGAGTTAAGGGGGCGCACCAGCAGACAACTACAGCCGTTGAAAGCGGGAATCTGTCTAAAACCCCTGATAAATCCACGGCGGGGATGTGCCGCTGGTAAGGATGATCACCAGCAGCACGATCAGGCACAGAGCCAGCGCGTAGACATTCTCGCGTGTGAGAAGCCGACGCAGCAGGCGGCGCAGCATAGCGATCAACTCTGTGGGGTCCCTTCCGGCGTGACTTCACCGGCAGGAACAGGTTCGTCGGTCGGGAAGTTCTGGATCGGCGCGGGGGCCGCTGCTTCCCCACACCAGCGCCACTGACCTTCTTCTTCAATGACCTGATAGGTTCCTAATGGGAAAGTGCGCGTTTCGGCAGTTTCGCCCGCGCCATACACGGCGCTGATCTGCCCCTGGCAGGTGATCTGTGTGAAATCGCCGTTCGTGCCGCTGCGCTCACAGGTCATGCCCTCAAGCTGCGCATCGACTGAAGCCCACGAAAGCGCCGCGCCTTCCGCCCCGCTTTCCAGCGCCGCGCAGGTCAGATCGCGGGTGCGATCCGCGTCGTTGTCTACCACCGAAGCGCGCAGATAATTCTGCACCGCTTCCGCCGGATCGCCGGATGATCCACCCCCGCCGCCGCCGCCGCCACAGGCCGCCAGCAGCATAACCAGGATCAGCACCCGAAACGTTGTCGTCACCGTCGATTTCACTTATCCCCTCCGTGATTTTGACGGACTGATCGAAAACTGTGCGCAGTTGAAGATTGCCGCGTTGATGGTTCCATTGTAGCGTGTTTCGCGGTGCGGTTTCTATGGCGGCGGAAACAGCACTTACGCGGGTTGATCGCGCAGCGCCTCGATCCGGCTGACATTTTCCTCCGCCCAGATTCTAATCGCCCCGATCGGCTCCAGCAGGCTGTGGCCGATTTCGGTCAGGCGATATTCCACGCGCGGCGGCACTTCCGGGTAGGCGGTGCGTTCCACCAGGCCGGATTGTTCCAGTTCCTTGAGTGTCTGGATCAGCATTTTCTGAGAGATGTTGCCCAGTTTGCGCTTCAGTTCGCCGTTGCGCATCGGTTCGTGCTTGGAGAGCGCGATCACGATCAGCAGCACCCATTTATCCGCCAGCAGCGCCAGCAGCCGGCGCGAGGGGCAGTTGACGTCAAGGACATCGTGCGTATTCATACAGATTTCTCGCGTAGAATATTTCCGGTCAGATACGTTACTGGAAAGTAACTACTATACCATCAGTGACTTATTCTCTACAATGCAGAAGTCATTCATTACGCAGGAGAAAAACACCAATGAGCAAACTCACCCGTCGTCATTTCTTACAGGCCGCTGGCGCAGCGGGCGCGGTATCTGCCCTGTCTGTGGCTGGCCCGTTACTCGGCGGCGCGTCAATCGCCCGCGCGCAGCAGAACCTGATCGGGCGCGTGCTGCAAATGGAGCGCAGCGGGATCAAAATTCACAGCTACATCGCGCCGGATGTTTCCGCCTCCGTTACCTCGCATGTGATCGAAACCCCTAACACGCTGATTGTAATCGACGCGCAGCTTACGCAGACCTTCGCGCGGGAATTCCGCGCTTATGTGGATGGCATTGGCAAGCCGATCGATCGCGTGATCCTGACCCATGAGCATCCTGATCACTTCCTGGGCGGGAATGTGTTCGAGGATGTGCCGTTCGTCACCACCAACACGGTCGCCGCTAATGTGCAGGCATACATCGATGCGGGCAATGTCGCGTCAGTAGCCGCGCTGATCGGTGAGAGCGAAGTGCCGGAAGCGCCGCGCGCCCCGGAAGGCGGCCTGGAAGCGGGCGATCTGACGATCGACGGTGTGACGTTATCGCTCTCGGTGGAGACGAATGCCGAAGCGCCGGAAACGCTGGTGATCCGCGTGCCGGATGCGAGCGTGATCGTGCTTGGCGATTTGCTCTACAATAACATGCACTTTTTCCCCGGCCTGGATCGCGCCAACTGGATCAGCATCCTTCAGTCGCTGCGCGATAATATGGACGGCTATGATACGCTGCTGCCGGGTCATGGCCTGCCGACCACCCGAGGCGAACTGGACATCGCCATTGAATACCTGACCTTCGCCAGCGAAGCCGCCGAGTCCGCCGCCAGCGCCGACGAGGTGATCAGCGCACTGCAAAGCCGTTATCCAGGCTTTGAGGGGACGGGACTGCTCGGTTTCTGGGGGTTGTTTATTCAGTAGTAGCGGGTATAAAGAAATGATGAGCGCGCCCCCTGACCAAGCGGACGCGCTCATTTTTGGCTCATGTTTATATTGAGTGAAAAGCGCGTTGTTGCAGAGGTTTGGCGCGCCAGACCCTTATTCACTATTAAATACCCACAAACGAAAACCCCGGCAACCATTCAAGCCGGGGATCGGATCATCCAGTTATCGAATTGTGGTGAGGTGGTGCATCAGCCATAGCGAGCGATCGGTCGCACCCGACCGCTGGCCGCCCCCCGCGTGCGAACGGAGTTTTGCGGCACATTTGACCAAAAGATTTTCATTCTGCCGAACCTGTGATAAGCTGAGTTAGCAATGCTCAGCTTTGGCCGAAGCCACACAAGGCAGAATGCCAATCGAACGCCCGGATTGGTCAGTCCGGGCGTTTGGCGTTTCCACTAAAGGTCACGCCACTGGACGATGATCATAAGTGTATGCAAAAATGGATACATGTCAAGCGGTGTGGAAAAAGGATGCATTCGGAAATGAGGGCGGACAACCTGCGGCTACCCTTTTTTCTGAAGAACACGGAAGGTTTTCAGGGTCGCCTGGGCGATCTGAACCGCAGCCACCGCCTTATGACGCGCTGATTTTCCGCTTCCGCTGCGGTTTATGGCGAGGCTGTTGCAGGTAGAGGATCAAATCGGGCAGCCACAGTTCCCAGCCGATCGTCCGTTTGCGCAGTTTGATCTCCCGGCTTTCTTCCGGCTTCTTGGAAAGTCGCTGGACGACCTTTTCGACGCTGCCCCGATTGTATCCCGTGAATTCTGCCGCCTCAGTAATCGATACCCAGATGTTTTGATCGTTTTCTGATGTCATGACCCTGATTGTAGCGAAAATCGGGGCATATGATCCACTGGCAACCGCGAAATAAAAAACGCCCCCGGCCATTGCGACCAGGAGCGCCATTTCAGGAAGAGAAAGACCCGCCGGTGACCGATCCGGCAGGCTACGATCAAGCATTAGTTCTGGTTCACCGTGGTGCGCACTGGAATCTGGCGCGGCTTGGCTTCCGGCGTCTTCGGCAGCGTCAGAGTCAGCACGCCGTTGTCATAGCTGGCCTGAACGTTTTCGCCGTCGATGGCCTGGGGCAGGCGCACGCTGCGGCTGAACTTGCCGTAAGCGCGTTCCTGGAGCAGCACGCGCACATTCTCCTCGGTGCGGGTCTGTTCCATCTCGCCGCTGATGGTCAGCACGCCGTCGTGCAGGCTGACGCTGATCTGTTCCGGCTTCAGGCCCGGCAGCGCGGTGATCACAGTGTAGTGATTTTCATTTTCGTGAACATCCAGCGCCAGGGCATCCCCGGTGAAGGACGGGCGAACACTACGCCAGGTTTCATCGAAGATGCGATCGATGGCGTTCTGCATGGACGCCATTTCACGGATGGGGTTCCAACGAACGATAGTCATCTTTCACAGCCTCCTGATTGATTCTTAAGGTCGATTGTTGTCCTACACTTTCAAGAATAATCGGCGCGTATAAGAACAATTTCTGTAAAACGTAAAAAATGCATCAGTGATCCATAGAACGACATTAGAGCGATGTGTCATTCCGCTGTTGGACATTTCTTCCTGTGTTTCCGCAAAGTGAAAGCCGTTATAATGACCCTGGGGGCGGAAGAATTCAGAAAAATGTGATGGACGAGCCGATCCTTAACGCGCAGATCGACGACTACTTTATCACCGAGCGCATCAAGGCGGGCGGGATGGCTGTCGTTTATAAGGCGATCGACACGCGCACCGATCAGGACGTGGCGCTTAAAGTCCTGCAAAACACCTGGCTGGAAAATGACGAAGTCCGCGACCGTTTTGAGCGTGAAGCCTACATCCTGACCCAACTGAAACATCCTCATATCGTCAACTTCCTGGGTCAGGGCATATACCAGAACCGTCCCTACATCGTGATGGAATATTACCCGGACGGCAGCCTGTCCGATCAGCTCAAGCGCATGACCAGCATCGGGCTGATGGGCGCGGCGCGGCTGCTGCGGCAGATGGGCATGGCGCTGGATTACGCGCATGATCGCGGCGTGATCCACCGCGACATCAAGCCGGGTAATATCCTGCTGCGCGATACCCGCCACGCCGCGCTGACCGATTTCGGCATCGCCCGTGTTTCCGAACACACCCACCTCACCACCACCGGCCAGATGCCCGGCACACCGCAGTATATGTCGCCTGAACAGGCGCGCGGTGAACTGGAGCTGGACAAGCCCGCCGATATTTACTCCCTGGGTGTGATCGGCTTTCTGCTGGCGACCGGCACGCTGCCGTTTTCCGGCACAGACCCGGTGGTGATCATCAACCAGCACATTTCATCGCCGCGCCCGCTGGCGACTGATCGCAACCCCCGCCTGCCGGAGGCGCTCAACCGCGTGCTGATGCGCGCGCTGGATAAAGACCCGGAAAAACGTTTTGATCGCGCCGGAGATTTCGGCCTGGCGTTTGAACATGCCGTCAGCCAGCATCACCACGTGACGATCACGATCGGCGGACGTGGGCTGAGACCGGAAGACGGCGATCCCAGTTCGCTGCCGCGCATCTTCGATGACGACGCGCCAGTCGGGGAACATGATCCTGGCACGGTGCAGATGCTCCCGCGCCGCCGTGATATGATCGAGGACGAGATCACCGGCTATCAGATTCGCCGCCAGCGGGTGTGGCCGGCCGCGCTGACCGCCGTGGTGATCGCGCTCAGCCTGGGCTTGATCGCGCTGCTGGGGGCCGAGGGCGGAAGCGGCGCGACCTCTGAAGCAGATCTCACGCCGGCAGCGACCGGGGGCGGAGTCGTGGCGCAGATCGAGATAACGGAAGAGACGCCCGAAGCCGAAGACTCCATGCCGGTTCCAGAGGCCGCCCTCACTGACGATCTGACCGTTACGCCGCCGATCAGCGCCACACCGGACGCGACCGCTACAGCAGGCGCGGATAATACCGCAATCGCCAGCGCCGCGACGGTGACGGCGGAATTTATTCAGTCGCTTAACGATCGCCTGACGGAGATCGCGCTTTCCGCCACGCCGACAGCCACACTGACACCGACATCTACCGTCACGGCCACGCCGACCCTGACGGCGACATCCAGCGCGACCGTGACACCCAGCGCGACCGCTACCCCGACCCACACGGCCACGCCGACCCGAACCGCAACACCATCGCCGACGGCCACACCCAGCGCGACCCCTTCCGCCACCGCTACCGCTACAGCCACCGCTACAGCTACAGCGACCCGCACCGCCACGCCGACCCGAACACACACACTTACAGCGTCTCCAACGACAACAGCATCTCCGACGGCAACACACACCCCTGATCCGTCACGCACACGAGTGCCACAGCCGACCATCACGCTGACACCGCGCCCCCGCACCCTGAGCGAACTGCTGGTGGAACTGGGCAGCGGGGACGTGATCGGCACTCCCGCCGAATTTAACTGTGAGGCGTTTCTGGATGCCTATGCTTTCCTCGATATGCAGTTGAGCGCCAATGACCCGGATTTCGCGCCCGCCGCCGGATTGATCGATGAGATCGACGACCCGATGCGCATCGTCAGGGATGAGTATTGCATCAACAGCCCAACGGTTTTCGTTTCCATACCTTTCCGTCTTTTTCAGAACTTCCGGAATGACATCACCGCTCTAGAGGAATCGCTTTAATGCAGCTTTGTTTAACCAGGAGCCGGCGGCTGCTCATCCCTGCGCTGGCGATCGTCATCGGGCTGATGGCGATGATCCAGGCTGTGTACGGGCAGTCGGCGTCTGGGGCAGACCCCTGCGCGGGAGTGCGGGGGCTGATGGCGGACGAGATCACGCCTTACGATCTGGGTCTGGGCGGCGGCGTGCTGCGCAACGGCGGCACGGTCGAAAGCACGCTGACCAGCGCCGATTATGCCGATTTCTGGAGCTTCACCCTGGCGCGCCCGGTCAATGACGTGGGCCAGATTCAGGACGCGCGGGTATCGCTGCGCTTTGCGGCGATCGATCCGGCCCTGCGGCTTGAGGCAGCGTTGTTCAACGGGATGCGTCTGGCGATAGATGACGCGGGCGTTGAAGGTTATACGCCAGTGGCGACGGGGACAGAACGCACCTTCACTTTCCGTCAATCGGGTATTTTTACACTGGTGGTGCGCCGCGCCGATCTCGCGCCGGACAATCAGGGCAGCTACAGCCTGTTCGCGCTCTACGACGAAGGCGATCCGCTGGCCGTGCCCAATCTGCGCGATGACAGCCTGGGCAGCCTGCTGCCCCAGCCGCCGGAGGTGATCGAAGGGCGCGAGGTGTTCACGCTGCCCGGCGATCCTGGCGTGCAGGTGCAGATTCATCCCGGCGCGCCGCTGGGGGTCGCCAGTTATGAAGGCACACAAAGCCTGATCCGTTACGATCAGCAGGGGAACAATTACGGCATCACCCTGGGCGACTGGGCAGATAACATCGCGCTGCTGGGCGGCGACCTGGCCGCGTCTGGCGTCCGTTCGACCGGTCAGCGCCGCATCTTTTACCTGCAAAATTTCGGCTTTCGGATCGATCAGCGCGATCCTGAACTGTTGAGCCTGATCGACAGCAGCGGCACACGGCTGACGCTCAGTTGGGATATTCTGCTCGGCGTGTGGATCGGCCAGGACTGCGCCGGTTTCAAGCTGACCGATGGCCGCACCTTCACCGGGCAGATCGACCCGGCGCAGGACGCGCGCGCGATCACCTTTCGCGGCACACTCGATGAATTTACGATCCGCCTGCTGACGCCTGACTCCAGCGGGATCAGCCGCCCTCATGCGGTCGATCTGGCCTGGCGCGGGATCGCGGAAGACTCCGAAGTGCGGCTTCAGGGCGGTGTCCTGCGCGCTGATCTGACCGGGGAACGCGCGATCGAACTGGAATCGGCGCAGATCGATCTGCGGCGCGTGCTGGACGAAGCCACCTCAACGCCGGAGGCCAATCTGCCGCTGGCGGTGACGCTGGCCGATCGCGGCGCGGCGCTGCGGGTGGATTGGGTCAACCTCAGCCGCCTCTCGCTGATCGGCGATCAGATCGAATTCGCGTTTCTGGATACCGCGGTGCGCGATGTGGCGGCGCGGTCGGCGATCGATCTGCTGAGCGTGGACGCGCTCGATGATGTGATCCATCTCGTCTATCGCGGCGCGGACGATGACACATCGGGCGAACAGCGTTTACTGCTGCCGGAAGCGGAAAGCTACATCGAGATCATCACCCCGGCTGGCCCGCCGCCGTTTGATGCCACCGCGCTTCCCGGCACAGAAAATTATGCCCCACGCGCGCTCAATAACACCGGCGGCGAGTGCTACCCGGTCAACACGCTGCTGGAACAGGCCAACTGCCCCCCAAATGGCGAGGTCAACCCGGCCAACGGCAATCTGTGGTACGCGGTGACGGATCACAGCGCTTACGGCGGTTGGATCGATCTGGCGCTGACCCGCAGCTATAACAGCGCCGATGCCGGGGTCGATGGGCCGTTCGGCTTCGGCTGGACGAGCGCCTACCGGCTTGATTACAACGTCGCCTTTGATCCTGCCCTCGATTCGCGCCCGATCACACTTGAAGCGGATCGCGCCTATCCCGTCGGCCTCGATCTGACATGGGCGCCACGCGGGGTCGTGGTCGCCACCACGCCGAGCGGATCGCGCCATGCCTTTGTCACTGAAGCAAATGATTATGACGGCGGATCGCTGGCTGCCCTCACGCTCCCCGGTTGGACGCTGACCCGCGCCGACCGCCGCGACTCCTGGACGCTGCGCCAGCCAGACGGCCTGACATATCAGTATGACCGCGCCGGACGCCTGACCCGCTACGGCTATCCGCTGGAGGGGCGGCTGATCGAGATCGCGTATCCGCGCGCGGAATCGCTGGATGGTCCGGCCACCTTCGCGGGCGGTGATCCGGTTATCATCACGGACGCGCCAAATCAGCGCCAGCTTGAACTGTATTACGACGCCGATCATCACATCGTCCGGTCGATCCTGCGCGATCTGACCGTGACACAGGACGGCGCGGCCTGCGATAACGAACGCGCCTGCTTCGAGACAATATATACCTATGAAGACGGTCGGCTGACGGCGGTCGATTATCCCGGCGGCCAGCGCGCCGACTATCGCTACGACGAGGCGGGTCGGCTGAGCTACCACGACGATCCGCGTGCGCCTGTGGCCCGGATCATGCGCTACAGTCATCACGAGAGCGGCGAAATCAGCGCGATCGATCTGTTCCCCGCGCTGGATGCTGAACCGCAGCCGTGGCGGCAGATCAGCGCGCCGGTCATCGATCTGACCGCCGGGACACGATCGGTGGCGGTGACGGACGAACTGGGCAACACCCGGTCATATCTGTACCGGGTCGAGACAGGCGAACTTAAAGCTGTGGGCGAGAGTTATACGCTGATCGAGGCGACCAGTCCGCTGGCCGGGATCGAAACCGAGGAACTGGAAGACATCCCGATCGAATATGAATGGGTCGAGGGTTTGCTGGGCCGGGTGCGGACGCGCCAGATCGTGGAAGGCGTGGGTCGCAACAGCACCGCGATCGATTATGCAGAGACGCCGACCCGCGACATCGCCCGAATTTTTCTCGGCTATCCCGACTTCCGCGCCGATTACATCACGCTGCCAGATGGCACAACCGTCCCGACCGCGATCACCTTCGCGGATAACTCGGCGGCGGCTTTTACCTATGACACGCGCGGCTGGCTGGAGACGTATACCGACCGCTACGGCGCGATCTATCGCTACACCTGGGACGATCAGCACCGGCTGATCGCGCTGGAAGTGGACGACGGCGACGACACCACGCCGAACAACATCACGCGCTACAGTTATAACGAACTGGGCCTGATCGCGGCAGTCGCGCAGACGATCACCGGTGAGGATGCGGCCAGCGCTCACACCGCCGCTTATATGTATGACGGCATCGGCCGGCTGGTGGCGGTTGATGATCCGCTGACCGGCGGCTACGCGATCGATTATTCCCGGATCGCGGCGGATGAAACCCTCTTCCACGAGATCACGATCGCCGACGCAACCGGCACGCAGACCCTCGTCCGATTCGACGCGCGCGGACAGCTTGCGGAAGTACGGATTGGCCCGCCCGGCGATGCCCCCGCCAGTGTGCGCTACCTGCGGCGGACGGAATATGCCTATGACGCGATCGGGCGGCTGACGCGGGAACGACGCTGGTTATGGTCGCCGCTGACGCCGGAAGCCGAACCCGTCGCGCTGAATACGACCTACACTTACACGCCGGTGGAAAGCCTGCCGCCTTTGCTGGGCGAAAGTGACTTTGGCCCGGTCATTCGCGGTTATGCGGTCACGATCACCGATCCGTTGGGGCGATCGCGCCGGGTGGTCTATGACGCGCTGGGGCGCATCCGCGAGACTCAGGACGAATTCCGGCGCATCGACCGTTACGATTACACCCCGCGCGGCGCACCGGGCAACGGCTTGCAGATCATCCACCGCGAGGCGCAGGATCGCCAGGTGATCGCCACCGCGATCTATGACTTTGACCTGCGCTGGCAGTTGGCGCGCGTCTCTCGTGACGGTCAGACCTGGGAACTGCTCACCGACGGCGACACGACCCGGCTGCGGGCGCTGCGGGCGCGTGAGGCGGGGATCACCGAACTGACGTGGGGCGTCTACGAAAATGGACGACCCGGCACGATCGAAGTGGCGCAGGTCGATCTTGGGCTGGCGAGCGCGGCCCCGGCCAGCCGTCCCGAAATGGCCGCCGAATATGATTTTCGCGGGCGGGCGACCCGCATCACGGACGGCGCGAGCGCGATCTATCGGGTGCTGTACTGCCCGGTCACAGGTGGGGCGCAACAGGTGATCTACACGGTATCGGAGACGGCCACCTGTGCCGCGCCGGAGACTTTCACCCACGCTATCACGTATGACGCCGCCGGGCGTGTGATCCAGGTTCATGATCTGGCGGGTCAGCCAGGTGAATCAATCATCGAATATGCCTACACGCCGGTCGCCCAGGGTTGGGTGGCGCTGGCGACCTTCACGCAGGGCGAGACCGTTTCTGCCTGGCGGCTCGATTACAATGCCGCTGGCGATCTGACTGCCTGGCTGGACGAAAGCGGCGTGGAGCGCGTTTATATTCACGATACCACCGGGCAGCTTCGGCGGGTGGCGGTGCGGCGATCCCCCGGATCGAGCGCGGTGTATCCCGAAGGCTCGTTCACGTTCAACTACAACGCGATCGGCCAGCTTACGTCACAGGTCGATGATCTGGGGCGCGGCACGGAATACGTCTATGATGAACTGGGGCAGCTCACCGTGGCGCGTGATGCCCGCACCGGCGACGCGACCATTTATGGTTATAACGCTGCTGGCAATCTGGCGACGGTCAGTTCACCGCTGGGCAGCACCACCACCTTTCTTTACGACGACGAAGACCCCGACCGGCTGACCGGCGTGATCCTGCCCACGGGGGGTATCCGCCGCTTTGAATGGCTGGACGAGACCAATCAGTTCGCTTACATCGATCCGCGTGGGGCGCGCACCCTCTACCGCTTCGACAGTTTCGGCGCGCTGTGGCAGATCGATGGCCCGCTGGACGACGGCACGGATGAACTGCGCTACGACAATTCCGGGCGGCTGATCGCCTGGCGCGGCGCGCAGCAGATCGCCGGGGAGTCTGGCGTGGCGGTGGAAAACGGCCTGGCGTTTGACCTGGCCTACACACAGCCGGAGACGGTGACGATCAGCGGCGGGGAAGATTTCCCGTGGGCACGGACGTTCCGCTTTGCGACCTGGGGAGGCCTGCTGGAAACCTCGCTGCCGGATCAGGCCGCGCTGACGTTCGGCTACGACGCTTTAGGCCGCGTGGCGTCGATCGAGGCCGGGGATCAGGTCTGGGCGCTGATCGACGATCAGGCCGCCGTGACGGTGATCGACCCTTACGGCGGGTCGCGCCGGTTGGGCTATGACGCGCTGAACCGGCTCGTCTCCGAACAGAACGGCGAGACCGAAACCACCTACACCTATGGACGGGTTGGAGAGCGGGCCGATCTCAACCTGACGATCGACGGCGCGCGCATTTATACCTTTTCCGCCGGCGACGATTCCGGGCGTCCGCTGCGCATTATCCGGCGCGATCCCGGTCAGCGTGTGACCTATATCTACGACGCGGAAGGGATGCTGATCGAGATCGTCAGTGAAGTGTGCCTTAACTTCACCGAGGACGGTTTTGATCCGCTCGCGCCGGATGCCTGTGTCGATGCCGGGACGGGCGGGGTGCGCCGCACTTCGGAGCGCTTTATCTACGACAGCCTGGGCCGCCCGCTGCGTTACATCGACGCGGAAGACGGCATTACGACCTTCGCCTATGACGACGCGGGCAATCTGGTCAGCTACCAGAACGCCAGCGGTCAATCATTCACCTACAGCTATGACGCGCTCAACCGGCTGATCTTCCTCGACAGCCCGACCGGGATTCGGCTGGCGCTGCGCTATGACCCGACTCAGCGCGTC
>Ga0224723_1001526_pt1 | contig 13829 bp, 13 predicted proteins | sample Balambano_FR2_Me_FD_161647 | JGI IMG/M metagenome (GOLD analysis project Ga0224723, IMG submission 161647) | Freshwater sediment microbial communities from Lake Towuti, South Sulawesi, Indonesia - Balambano_FR2_MetaG | ecosystem: Environmental > Aquatic > Freshwater > Lake > Sediment | place...
GGAGCAGGGGTGGGGGCAGGCGCAGGCGTGGGTGAAGTGCTTGCAGTCGTGCTGACATCTGGCGAGGCAGGCAGCAGACGGTTCCATGTTTCAGGACCAGCAATTCCATCTGCGGTTAGCCCGATCGACTGCTGAAAAGCAGAAACGGCATCTGCGGTGCTTTGCTGATAGTTGCCATTGACAGCTTCCTTGTAGTAACCCAGCAGTTTCAGCATTGCCTGAAGCTCTGTAACCGATTCTCCCTGGCTGCCAACTCTCAGTACAGGACGGTCACTGGCAGCCTGTGTCGTTGCGGCGGATGTTTGGCTGGAGGCAGGCAAGGACAGTGAGCTTAGGGCGAAGAGGCTGAGCAAAGTTACGGTACTGGCGCGCAGCACGCCGCTGGCAGATAGAGCTAGAGTAGAACGCAGGTTGGATGGTATAAGCATGGATCAGCAGAGAGGTAAGAGAGATGAGATACAGGTAATCACAGAGGATTATGAAGCAGTCTGGTGGGTCGCAGTTCCCCCCCAGCAAAAATTGGAATTGATCCGGAAGTCTCCTCTTCCTTCAGCTCCCTCAAAAAATTCGTTGCACGAGCGTTAACTTCAAAGGATTATACAGTTGCCATGCGGTTCTCGCTGAGAAGTCGGTTTCGCGGAGCGTTTTTGGGAACAGCATTAGGGCAGGTATTTGCCACGATCGCCCTTTCTCAAACACATCAGCCCAATCAAGATCCCTCTTTAAAACCGCTCCGTTTCGCTCCCCTTCATCCTGCCCGCATCTGGCAAGCTGCCGGCGCGATCGATCTAACCAGATTAAGGGAAAGAAACGCTGGAGGCAGAGCGGCAATTCAGCAGACGCGCAATCTGATTGAGCCGCAAGTTTCGTCGCGCATTGATCCCTTCTCAAAGCCAACCTCAGCGATCGAGTTTCTGCCGCTGATTTTGTTTTGCCACGAAAGCCCGGAGCAGTTGCAGCATTTGCTGATGCCAAGACTGGCAGAGTGTTCTGCGGCGCTGCAAACCGAGGTTCTTCTGCTGGGGGCGATCGTTTCACTGATGCTGAAAGAGCAGTTTCTTCCCGATTCCTTCCCCGATTCCTCTACGGGGGCAACGGTGGCGCATCGCCTGATTCCACTGCTCCTGGAGCGGCGGCAGTTCCCGTTTGTCGAAGATGGCACTGAGCAGGATAATGAACAGGATAATGGGCTGGCAGATCAGCTCTGTCAGATTCAATTCTGGCTGGTCGAGCAAACGCCCCTTTCAATGCTTCCGGCTGTTTCGCTCTCGCCCACGGTGGCAGCACTCTACAGCGTTCTCAAAACACCTGCCTCATTTCAGATTTCCCTGCTCCACACCCTGCGCCTCAGCCCTGATCCCACTGCGGCAGCACTGGCGGGACTGCTTGCCGGAACTTATTTGAGTGAAGCGGGTTTACCGATCGGCTGGCGTTATGCGCTCGATCGCCACCCGTCTGCTTTGCTGCAAACCCTGTGGGATGTTTCAGCCACCGCAAAGCTTCTAGATCTGGCAGATCGGCTGTGGGCAGGTTGGTCAGGCGCGTTTCAGCCCCACAACTGGAAACCTTCGCCCTCTACGGTTACGGCAATTCCTCGACTGGTGCGCCCTCGCTAGCAGAAATGTAGCCCTGAAATGGGGGCACAACTAGGCGGAACAGAGCCTTCGAGATACGATGGACAGTGACATCGCCATAGACAGTGACTTCCAATTCACATTGAACTACAGTAGTTAATGCTCTGACAGATTTCTTTACAGGAAAAAGCCTGTAATGCCCAGCCAGGTCAACAAAGACGTATCAACGGCGTATCAACAGGGTTATCACACCGGGAGCAAGCGATGGCGAGCGGACCTTAAAATGGCGCAAATCGATCCTTTCATTCCCATGAACTCACCCACACAGACCCTGGGAGCAATTGATGAAACCCCTGCGATCGTTCGGTCAACAAGTGACGCGGTGGCGGCAAGTCCTTCAAACTTCTCTCGATCGCTTTGGCAGTCGATATCCCCGTCTTTACAGAAGACTTCAGCCGATTCGACAGCAATGGCAGCAGGGATGGGGTCGCTTTCAGGGAAACTCGTTCCTGCGCACGACCTTTAGCCCCCAGCAAATTCGGCGCAAGCTGCCAGCCCAGATGAAGGTGCGGCTGCCGATCTTATTGCTGGTTGCGATCGTTTTGTTGACCAGCGCGATGGGCTATCGCTTTTACAACGAACCAGAACTTGCGGTCGGAACCCGTTCGCCCCAGCTTTTGCGTGCGCCCGAAACTGCGATCGTGGTGGATGAGAAAACGACTGAGGCAAACCGGAAAGCGGCTCGAACGGCAGCCGTCCCCGTGCTGATGATCGACCAGGCAGTGAATCAGGAGATTTATCGCGCTCTACAGCGTTTAATCGACCAGGGTAATGAAATTCGGCAGCAGGCGGGCGCATTCCCCTATCTCGATACCGCATTTGTTTCGACTGCCACCCAGCAATATTTGCGGCAGGCAACCGATGAGGACTGGCGATCGATCACAGCAACCGTCACCGGGCAAAATATTGCAGTTCCCAAAGCCGACGGACAGGGATCCCCGGCTCAACAGCCGTCATCGACTCCAAATTCTTCGCTGCAGCTTGTCATTTTAGAACTGCAAAATTACCGTCGCGCTAACGGAGCTGACGATTTTTCTGCGCTTCAGGAAGTCGTGGCACGGGCAAGACAGCGATATCGGGCAGCAAAAGTGTCTCTGGGGGCAAATACAGCAGATGCGCCAAACGGCGTGTATGACGATCGCCTGCTGACGCTCACAGACAGTGAGTGGGATGCGACCCGAAAAGCAATTCGGCTAAGCCTGGAGCGAATTCTGACCCAGGGCGTTGCGCCCGGTTTGCCCGACAATCTGCTGCAAGACGCGATTCAGCTTCACCTGGGTCCCAGCCTTTCTTCCAATGCAGCCGCACTGGCAACGAATGTTTTGGCTGCGGTAATCAAGCCGAACCTGACGCAAGACCCAGAGCAAACCAAAATTCGGGCAGAGCAGGCGGCACAGGCAGTTCAGGATGTGGTGGTTGAAGTGCGGCAGGGGGAGGTCATCGTCGATGCGGGAGAAGTGATTACCCAAAACGACTTTGTGCTGCTCGACCACTTTGGCATGAGCCGCCGACGCACCAATTGGATTGGGCTTCTGGGCTTTGCAGCGCTGGTTGCCGGGGCGGTCGCAGTCTTCCTGTTAGTAGAACATCGCTTTCATCCCGGTTTGCGTTCTCAGGATGCGGTGCTGGTGGTGCTGCTGACGCTCACTGCCCCTATTCTGCTGGCGTTGAATATTCCCGGTACGAGCCTGCCTGCGATCGGCTTACTGGTGGGCAGTTTTTATGGCTCAGCAGTGGGGGCAACCACGGTCGGGCTGCTGAGTTTGCTGCTGCCGATCGGGATGGGGGTTCCCTGGACGAATTTGATGGCGAGCGCGATTGGAGGCTTGGTGGGCGCAATTATGGCAGGGCGACTGCGAACCCGCGAAGAATTTGCGCTGCTGGGGGGCGTGGTTGGCGTGGTGCAGGGCGGTGTCTATTTGCTCATGAATCTGATTGTGAGTGCGGCAGTGACTCCCCTCTGGTATGTGGTGCTGACCGGAGCGGCACTTCAAGCCCTGATGGGAGTTGCCTGGAGTGTGTTTGCGCTGGGCATCAGTCCCTACCTGGAACATTTATTTGATTTAATTACGCCAATTCGGCTGGCAGAGCTGGCAAACCCCAACTGCCCCATGCTGAAGCGACTTGCCTCGGAAGCACCCGGAACGTTTCAGCACACTCTATTTGTTGCAACGCTGGCAGAAGCGGCGGCACGCCAGTTGGGCTGCAATGTGGAGCTGGTTCGAGCAGGAACGCTCTATCACGACATTGGCAAAATGCACGATCCGCTGGGCTTTATTGAAAACCAGATGGGCGGGCCCAACAAGCATGATGAAATTGACAATCCCTGGATCAGCGCGGATTTGATCAAAAAGCATGTGAGCGAGGGACTGGTGATGGCGCGTAAATGTCGCCTGCCAACGGCGATTCAGGCGTTTATTCCCGAACATCAGGGCACGATGGCGATCGCCTATTTCTATCACCAGGCACAGCAGCAGGCAAAGGACGACCCCACGATTACTGTGAAAGAATCTGACTTTCGCTACGACGGTCCTATTCCCCAAAGTCGCGAGACAGGCATTGTGATGCTGGCAGATTCCTGCGAAGCCGCCCTGCGATCGCTCAAAGACGCGACCCCCGCCGAAGCCCTGGCAATGATCAACCGCATCTTGCGAGGACGATGGCAGGATCAGCAGCTTGTTGAAAGTGGCTTGACTCGCGCCGATCTGAGCCAGATTGCTGAAACCTTTGTGCAGGTCTGGCAGCAGTTTAACCATCAGCGCATTGCCTACCCCAAAGCGGTGGTCAGCCCCAAACCTTCTGTCGGAGTGCGAGAGTAGGCGTGCAGCACCAGGAGCGCAAAAAGATGATGCCGTCTGCCCGCCAGCTTGCGTTTCTGGCACTCCACTCGATCGATCGAGGAGCCTATGCTGATATCGCGGTCGATCGGGTGCAGCAGCAGCAGGACTTGTCGTCAGTCGATCGGCGGTTTGTGACCGAGCTGGTTTACGGCACAGTGCGACGACAGCGAACCCTGGATGCGATCATTGATTGCCTGGCAACGAAAAAGGCAGCGCAACAGCCTGCAGATCTGCGGCTCATTCTGCATCTGGGGCTTTATCAGCTTCGCTATCTGGATCAGATCCCTGCATCGGCAGCCGTGAATACGACGGTTGAGCTGGCAAAGCAAAACGGATTTTCGGGCTTGTCGGGTTTTGTAAATGGCTTGCTGCGTCAGTATCTTCGCGCCAGCCAATCTGATCCGGCAAAAATTCCGGTGCTGCCAGACGACCCGATCGCCCGCTTGGGCATTCAGTACAGCTATCCAGACTGGATCGTGCAGCTCTGGACAGACGAATTTGGCTCAGCAGAAGCCGAAAAACTTTGTGACTGGTTCAATCGATCGCCCCAAATCGACCTGCGGGTCAATCACCTGCGATCGTTAGTAGCAGACGTGCGATCGGCAATGGAAACCGCTGGAATTTCCGTGACCCCCCTTCCCCCGCTGCCCAATGCCCTTCGCTTACCCCTGGGAATTGGCGCGATCGCTCAGCTTCCCGGCTACCGTGAGGGCTGGTGGTCGGTGCAGGACAGCAGTGCCCAGCTTGTGAGCGAATTGCTTGACCCGCAGCCTGGAGAAACGATAATCGATGCCTGTGCAGCACCCGGCGGCAAAACCACCCATTTAGCGGAACTGATGAACGATCGGGGGACGATCTGGGCGATCGATCGCTATGCCTCTCGCCTCAAAAAACTTCAGCAAAATGCAGACCGCCTCCAGCTTCAGTCAATCCAGATCTGCACGGGCGATAGCCGAGAGCAGCCCCAGTTTGTCAATCAAGCCGATCGCGTGCTGCTCGATGCCCCTTGCTCTGGCTTGGGAACCCTACACCGCCATGCCGACGCGCGCTGGCGACAAACCCCCGACACTGTTCAGGAACTTAGCCAGCTTCAAGCCGAACTCCTGCAAGCCGCAGCGACCTGGACAAAACCGGGCGGAGTGCTGGTTTATGCCACCTGTACGCTTCACCCGGCAGAAAACGAGGCGATCGTCACAGCATTTCTCCAGGACAATTCCAATTGGGCGATCGAGCGACCTGATGCGAATTCCCCGGCGGCTGCGTTTGTGCTGCCTCAGGGCTGGCTCAAGGTGTTGCCCCACCATCACAATAGGGATGGGTTCTTTATGGTGCGGCTGCGGCGGCAAACTTGAGGACATGAGGAATATTCGAAAGAATTAATCGAAAGCATTCCTTCACGCTGCTAATTCCGCCCCTGCTCCCCGATGTTCACTGATTCTGCGCTTAGTTCGCTCATGTCTCAAGAACCGTTGCCCAATTCACGAAACCTGAACTTACCGAAATATGCTGAGCGCCTACGTTCAAGGATGCGGCAGGTCAACTTATCCAGCTATCAAGCCTTGAGTCAGGCAGCAGGCGTCTCAAAGTGGCAGATCGAACAGCTTCGGCAGGGTAAAGCAGCTCAGATGCGGCTGAGTACCCTCGATCAAATTGCGATCGCGCTAAAGCTTTCGCTGGATGCTCTCATTCGCGAGTTTTCTGATTTCGCCGATCGACCCCAGGCACCAGCGTCAGCAAATTTCCCTCAGAAAATTCAGGAAACCGATCGCTCCTCAGAAAAAACTGCAAGCCCTTCCCTGCAGACCGAGCAGCGCGAACAGCTTCAGCAAGAATTTCAGCAAGCTACGCTGCAAAAAATTGAGTCCTGGCTGATTCAGTTTCCTACGGCTGCCTATGCCGCCCAGCAAAACCCGCAGTTTCCTGCCGCTAAGCTCCTTCCCCTGATGCGCCCGATCGAGCAGCTTTTGCAATCCTGGGGCATTGAGGCGATCGCCCCGGTTGGAACCGAACTTCCCTACGATCCCCAACAGCATCAGCTCCTGGAAGGAACGGCTCAGCCAGGAGACATTGTGCGCGTTCGCTACACGGGCTATCGTCAGGGGAACAGGCTCCTTTATCGAGCGCAGGTCAGCCCATCTAGACCAAATTCATCAGCCAAGCTTGAGTAAAACCATCGACAGTCTTCTAATTCTGCTATCATCCCATTGATTCAGATTTGAATTCTCAATGTTTTTTTAGTCTTTTTTGAGTTAAAAAAGATTGGGAAAGCCGTATAGTTCTACCAAAAGTTAAGTTTACAAGCATATTCGCTTGGCTTTAACTTGATCTAGCTTGTGCAGCATTTATCTTTGAAGAGAAGTAATCCATGATGAAATCTCAACTCGCTCATGCACTGGTCAAGAAATTGATCCTTTCTGCTGGCGTTGCAAGCGCAATGGTTGCAGCAGGTGCAGTCATTGAAAGCCCGATCGCCCGCGCTGCTTATCCTGAGCGCACACCGGGAACTTTTGAGTGCCGCAATAGCCTCGATCCTCAATGCGAAAACCCTGCCCGTGAGATTGAGTCGGAAGACTGGCGCGCGCTCAAAAACCCCGGACCTGACTATGCAGATCCTCCCAGAGTTGATGTGGAGCCAGAAGCAGGCAATCGGCAGTGCCGCAATAACCAGAACGTTGTCCTTTGCAGTAATCCCATCCGCTATACCGTAGAAGATCCAGAAGCGTGGCCCACGTATTTCCAGGAGACGCCCTAATCAGAGTCTTCACAGGGTCTGGTTCTGCCAGAGCAATATTCATCAATCAAAACTTTTAGAGGGCGATCGACTTGCCCTCTTTTTTTGCCTTGTGCTTTTTGTGCCTTATTCTACTGGGATCGGGCATCCTGAATTGGCTTCCCCGTGAGGGATTGCAGATTTGCCAGCCGCGATCGTCCCTGCCCTTTGACCAATTCAATTCGCGGGTTGCCAATACCATAGGTGAGGGCATAGCTTTGGGTAAGCAGCCAGAGCCAGAGTGACGGATAGCGCGGTTCCAGCCAGGGTTGAATCGATCGTGTAAATGCAGGAACCCACCGCAGCAGCCAGCACATCAGCGCAAATAAGGTGAAATTGAGATAGCTGCCGACCCAGCGCATCAAATCCCGTGTGCCTGCCAGTTCCCAGATCCACAGCAGCAGCGATGGATTGAGCCATGCCGCCTTGATTGCCATGCGGTTAAACGGAATCCAGCCTGCCCGGTCTTTGATAAAGCGATCGGCAACTGCCGCAGGTTCGCTGGCAAGAATGCCAAAGAAAGTGTTGAGCATCGAGTTTACCCGCTCTGGCGCGACAAAGCGATGGGTCGGAACCATCATGCCCTTCGAGAACAGCCAGGTGACAGAAATATTGCTCTGGTACGCCCGAATCTGGTTGAGATGATGGGCTTTCAGCAGGTCGTGCCGCAGGGCAGTATCGAGCAGATCGGTGAGGCGGGGCAAATTTCGCACCAGAGAGCCAAACCCGGTAAACACCAGCGGCGACTGCAGCGAAGCCGCATCCCCGATCGCAATCAGCCGATCGAAGGCAATTTGGCGATCGGTTGCAGAAGTGCTGAAGTGACCGGGAATATAGCCAAAGGTCGCTTTTTTCCACTGGAGCTGGTCAACATCGCAGCGGCGGTACTCCGGCAGAATAGTAAAGAAATCCTCATACATTTCCAGCAGCGAACCCGGATTATCAGGATTCACCTGGTGGTAGTGAAACAGATAAAAGGTCAGTTCATTGCCCCGACCAGGAAACAGCTCCCAAATAAGCTGTCTGCCCCGCGAGATGTCCCCGTGACTATTCAGCACATCCCCGTAGCGCGAATCCCAGACTCCCGGCTCAAAGCCGCCGTCAATCACTGCGCCCACCGTCGGACATACGCTATCAAATGCTCGTCCTCCATTGAGCTGCCAGGCGATCGGTGAAGCCGTGCCCATTGCATCCACCAGCAAACGTCCTTCTGCCTGTTTTGCCGTGCCGCTGGGCAGGTGGGTTGCGCGAACTATCACACTTGAAGCCCCGACCTCTGCCTGAAGAAACTCGGTTTCGTCCCAGATCTCCCCACCCGCCGATCGCAGTTTCTCGCCGCAGAGCCGCAGCAGTTTTTCGGCATCTAGAGCCACATTCAGCACCGTTGGCGTGTGCAGGACTGGCGATTTTGCCTGAGGTGGATTGTTCGCATCAAAAAACTTATGAAACCCATCAATATATTCACGGGCGATCAGTCCCTCAAATTCGGACGCGGTAAATAATCCCAGGTCGATCAGGTTCTGAAACTCCGATCGCGAAATGTTCCACTCCCGGTTCATGCGCCCAAAGGGCAACCGCTCCAGCAACAGCACCCGATATCCCAGCCGCGCCATCACTGCCGCATGAATCACGCCCAGCGCACCGCCAACATAAACGAGGTCATAGGCGGGAGCGCCAGTCTGCTGCTGTTTCTGGCGAACGATCACCTGACGAGGCTGCTGGGGCGATTGAACTCCCTCTCGCCAGCGTTTTTCCCACCAGTAGACGCGAGTTAAATCATATTCCCCGTTTGGAATCCGGCGGAAGCACTCCACGGTTTTAGGGTAATTGGGTGCAAGTGCGTCAAAAATCGACTCCTGACTCAGATCGATCGCTGGAGGCTTAGGGTAGCGATTGGGAAATGCCTGACGAATTTCCTGAGTCAGATGCTTTAGAATGTGCTGTTCCTGATGAACGGGCTGTGTTGCCCAGCGAAACACCTTTAAATAAGTGGTGCGCTGAACTGACCAGAGAAAAATAGAGAGTTCTTCTGTCAAACAGTCCGCGATCGCTGCGGTGGCGGGCTGCAGGCGCGTTGAATCTGCAAACACTAAACGAATGCCATCGGGGGTGACGGCTTTGGTAATGCCAGCGCTGCTTTGCGCCCCAATCTGCGGCTGAAAGGTATGCTGCAGCCACTGCTTGACCCCTTCGAGGTCTGGGGTGGGAACTTCGAGATAAAGAATTTCTTTCATCAGGGATTTCTAAAGCTCCGATAAATTCGCTGAAAGACGGGGTAAATTTCCTGTAAAAACAGGGTTGACAACTGCCCAATCTGCGCTACACTTCCGAGTACGCTAAATCTGCTTGAAAATCTGCTTCATTCGACCGATCGCTTCTAAAGATTGATTTCTAATGCATTATCCCATTCCAGCCAGCTCACAAGAAATAGTTGCACTGCGACAGCAGCCCGTTAACGAAGAATTAATTGTGGCGGCGATCGCAGGTGTGGTGCAGGTGGCTCGCTCCAAGGGGCAATCGCTCGAAGATTTAACCGCTGAAGTGCTAGCAGACGACAGCTTACTCGATCGAGAACTCCGCCGCTGGCTGAGCGATGTTGTCACGCAAGCTTGGAAAACGTTACCGTAACAAACAGTAACTGTATTTCATGGCTATTTGCGACCGACATGGCTAAATTGGGAAATAATCACTCTATGAACCGAGCTGACAGAATGAATGCCCTATCCAAAACAACAATCCGGAGCAGTGGAGTGGCAAAGCGCTCTGCACTTGATACTAGCCAGTTAATGCGTCGGGCTGAGGATCTGGTTAATGCTGCATCAAATCGCTATCGCATCACGGTTCAGGTTGCTAACCGCGCCCAGCGTCGCCGCTTTGAAGAATTTGATAGCCTCGACGATCCCAAGATGAAGCCTGTGATTCGGGCAATCATTGAAATGTCCGATGAGCTGACCCAGCCTGAAATTATTGGCGAATAGAAATTGGCGGATAGAATGATTGGCGGATAAACAAGCGAATTGAGGGGAGTTCGGCAAAATGTGTTCGGCAAGTCAGCTTTCCCGGTCAGGGCTGTTCATTGCACTAATGACCAGTAGTTTTTTGATTGCTATGGCAATGCTGCCGCTTCGGGAGGAGATTCAGCGACAGGCAGATCCGCTCCCCCGTCTCATTTTTGTGGTCTCCCCTCAACCAACCCAGGCACAGCAGCGATATTTGCGAATTGAAGAAGCTGCTGCTCAAGTCTACGCGCTCGAATCCGACCTGCCGCTAGAAAATCAATACGTCAATGAAGATACGGGACAGGTTTCTGAGCGCAACACGCTGATCAGCCGCCTGATTCGCTATCACTCTTATGTGAAGGGCAGACCGTTTATCTACCGACTCGACTGGAAGCTCACGCTTGCAGATTATTTGGGCGCGAACGAAAGAGTTGCCGCTTCAACCTATCCCGGAAACGATACGCTACGTCCTGAGCCACTCGCCGGAGATATTGCTGCAATCAATCGCCTCAGCCGTGCTCAGCGCGATCGCCTGATAGAAGCACTGGTGACTGTGTATGCTTCTTCTATCCCACCTGCTGAGAATCCATCCGCTGAGACATCTGCTCCGGTCAACCCATCTCCGTCTCCGCCTGTTGCTCCACCAACAGATACCCGCCCTGCTCCCCGTCCGACTGCTCCCTCACTGCAGAGTCCTCAACCGGGCGATGCTCAGCTTCTAGCGCCTTGAGAAACCTGGATGACACGGCAACTCAAGCAGGGGTCAGGTTGGCGACTGGGCTGGGATGCAGATGCACCTCAATTTAAAGCGCTAGTCGGAAGCGATGAATGGGCGATCGAGCTAACAGAAGCAGAACTGGATGATTTTTGTCGGCTGATTGTCCAGCTTGACCAGACTATGGCGCAGATGGCTCAGGAACTGATGGAAGAAGAGCGAGTTTGCTTGGAGGTCGAAAGCGATCGAATCTGGCTAGAAGCAGAAGGGTATCCTCAGGCTTACCAGCTTCATCTCATTGTGCTAACGGGGCGAGGCGCGGAAGGAGTTTGGTCTGAGCAGGCAGTCCCGTTATTAGTGCAAGCAGTCCAAATGCTCAAGGTTTTTTAGCGGATTTCAGAATGATGATCGTGAATTGTGTTATGCTGTTTAAGCACAAAACGAAGTGCATCGGGGCGTAGCGCAGCTTGGTAGCGCACTACTTTGGGGTAGTAGGGGTCGTGGGTTCAAATCCCGCCGCTCCGATCGCTTAAGTCAAATCCCCAAACTCAGAAGCCTGCTAACTCAATTATGAGAGGCAGGCTTTCTGCTTGAAATAGAATCGTTGAGATATCAATCTAACGACCCCTTGAGAAACAATAGTGCATCAAGCTATCTTTCTGCAAAACTACTCTTCTGAGTTGCATGCACTCACACCGAATAATACTTATCGAGAAAACAACTGATACTATTCGACCTGTACTCGTTCTCATTGATTCTTCGGTTAAACGTACTGCAACGCTTTGCACAAAAGGTTGATCTAGTTTTGGACTATTCCAGCTCACCGATCGCTTTATTAACATCTGTCGGCTTTGCATATTCCTGGTCTGGAATCTGTTCTAAAAGTTGCTGCACGTTCTTGTCTGCTCCGTTCTTTTTAGCGTGTCTAAGAATATCTTCCTTTGTTGCAGGATAATCAATTCCCTTCAGGTCTTTCTGAATCTCGATCGGATTTGCTTTTGCCATAATAAAAACCTCGTAACTGTTTCCCTTATTTTCTAAATGATCAGCTTGCACCGCTTCATCTTACTATTGACATAACCCCATAACCCTTTCTAGAGAACAACAATTGGGAGTATCCCACTTTTGCGCCCTCACCCTAAATTCCTCGCCCAATGCTGGGCGAGGGACTTTGAGAGATAAGATATTCCTTTTGCTGATGAAGGATTGGTACGACTCAGCTCCCCTTCTCCCAGATCTGAGAGAAGGGGCTGGGGGATGAGGGCGGTTCGGATGATTCAATTGACGAAAGTGGGATGCTCCCACAACAATTGTCTAGCTCGTTGGTTCCTCTTCACAGCTTCTGCATGAATCGATCGCCTCAAAAAACACTTCGGCTTTTTATAAAGAGCAGTTTTCTCTTAACGCTTTCTTTTACACTTGCAGGATGTCAATCTATTTACGATTTTTTAGAGGAAGCTTCTCAACAGCTTCCCGTTCTTCAAGAAATCACGACAAAACCTTCACCTACTCCAGCTCAGTCTTCATCAACTGCTGTAGCTGAGCAACAGATTTGGCAGCAAATTAATAAGATCCGAAAGCAGCAGGGATTGAGTGAGCTTAGCTACAGCGATCAGCTTGCTTCTGTTGCAAGACAATACAGCCAAAAAATGGCAGAGCGCAACTTCTTCAGCCATACCAGTCCCGATGGAGACTCTGTTGCTGATCGTGTTAAATCTGCCAAAATTTTTTATTGGATGGTAGGTGAAAACTTATTTCGGAGCACCAATATTACCCAGCCCGTTCCTGCAGCAGTTGAAGGTTGGATGAACAGCCCCGGACATCGGGCTAATATCTTACGATCGGAATATCGAGAAACAGGAATTGGGGTATGGCGTGTTGGTAATTCCTATTGGATAACCCAAATCTTTCTGCGATCGATCCCCTAGCAGTATCTTTAAGGGAAACCAGGCGATTTTTCTATGAGAAGCAAAAGCTGCTAATTTAAGAATACGCTTCCATCTTGCTGAACGTTTAAAGCACCCTGTCCGGCATCAACATCAACTGCTTCAACAAGAATAACCTGCAAAACACCTGGACTAGCTTCGCGGGGAGTTACTGTAACAAATCCACCATCTGGGCGGACAAAAGTCATATTTATCGGAACCTGTAATTCTTGAAGCGTTACTTGAGAACGACCAGCAAGCGATCGCTGATCAGTTGCACCTATTACCTCATAAGTTACATCAGTATTTGTATTGTTGATCAACTCAATACTGACTGTCCCATTTGCTGGTGTAACAAATGCAATGGGCAGTGGAACTTCTCCTTGCAAAGGAACTTGAGTAGGCGTTGTCTCTGTAAGACCCTGTTCGGAAATTGGAGCAGGTGTAGCTGAGCCTTGTCCAGCTTCCTGAAGAGTAGCTGCATTCGGTGGACACCCCTGCGGCACCCGACGAGTGCTATTAAAAGGTTCTTCGTAATAGATGCGTGGACAAGGATTAATACTAGGTATTTGTGCTAATGCTGCCGTCGCAGCACCTGGTATCAGAACAAGTAAACTACCAAGCAAAGTATTGAAGAAGACAGGCTTTTTGCAGCAGTTGTCTCGCGAAAAAATTGTTAAATATCGCATCTTATCGTCTCCTCGCTTCAGTTGCGGATCATACCTTATCTATCTCCCTGCTCTCATCACTCGATCGGGATGAGTTGAGAAAATGCATCCCAAATTTCAGCAAGATAGAGATAGCGAATGCTAATAAACATACCCCCAGGTCAGTTAGGGGACCTGGGGGCAGTGGAAGGATGACCTGGCATCGAGCTATTGTGGCAGAGGGCAACCCCTCAACTATCGTTGCCGTCACGGCGTTTCACAAACTGAGTTCGGGATGG
>Ga0224723_1001527_pt1 | contig 13828 bp, 11 predicted proteins | sample Balambano_FR2_Me_FD_161647 | JGI IMG/M metagenome (GOLD analysis project Ga0224723, IMG submission 161647) | Freshwater sediment microbial communities from Lake Towuti, South Sulawesi, Indonesia - Balambano_FR2_MetaG | ecosystem: Environmental > Aquatic > Freshwater > Lake > Sediment | place...
ACATTGCCGGGCAGGGCCGGGCGCTCAATCAGCTCGGCGCCCTGTTCATAGCTCTCGACGACGCGCCGCGTGCGCTGGCCTGCTTTGAGCAGGCGCTGGCCCTGCCGCCCGCCGCCTCGGGGCGTCGACGCTAGTGCTGCTCGAGCAAGCCCTGCAACACGTCGAAGCGAAACGCGGCCAGCAGGGCCTCAAGCCCGGCCGCGGCCTGCGGGCTGTGCTGGCGCGCCCGCAGGCTCAGCACCTGCGCGGCCTCGGCGTCAACCTGCTCCACGGCCACGCGCAGCTCGGCCAGCAAATCCGCAGGCAGCGCGGCCAGCAGCTCGGCCGTCAGCCTGGGGGTTTGCTCGGCAGACCCCTCCAGGCCGGAGCGCGGCTCTTCGTACACAAAGCGCACGCCCAGGTGGCGCGCCATCTTGGCGAAGATCGTCGCCTCGCGCACCGGCTTGCGCACAAAATCGTCGCAGCCCGTCGCCAGCGTGACGGCGTGCTCCTGCTCGAAGGTGCTGGCGGTTAGCGCGATCACAACCGTGCCCTGGCCTTTCAGGCTCGACTTGATGCGCCGGCTGGCCTCGTAGCCGTCCATGACCGGCATGCGCAGATCCATCCAGATCAGGTGCGGTTCCCACTGCTCCCAGACCTGGAGCGCCTGCTGGCCGTTGGCTGCCTCGCGCACCTGGAAGCCGACCGCGCCAAGCCATTCCGCCAACAGGCGCCGGTTCTCCCACTTGTCGTCGGCAATCAGCACGCGGTAGCGGCCCCGCTGCTCGGGCACCATGCCGATCACGCGTCGCTCGCCGCTTCGCTCCGCTACGCTATCCGCGCTGGTCGCCGGCAGCATGACCTCGAAGTGGAACAGGCTGCCGCGCCCTGGCTCGCTGCGCACGCTCATCTCGCCGCCCATAAGCTGCACGAACTGGCGCGAGATCGCCAGGCCCAGGCCCGTCCCTTCCTGCGATCGCAACCCGCTCGAAGTCTGCACAAAAGGCTGGAACAGGCTCGTGAGCTGCTCGGGCGCGATGCCCTCGCCGCTATCTTCGACCTCGAAGCTCAGCAGGTTGCCCTCGGCCCGCCGCACCCGCAGGGTGGCGCCGCCGACGTGGGTGAACTTGACGGCGTTGCCGAGCAGGTTGATCAGCACCTGGCGCAGCTTGCCCTCGTCGCCGACGACCAGGCGCGGGAGCTGCTCGTCGATCTCGGTGCGCAGTGCGAGCTGCTTGGATTCGGCGCGCAGCACAAACATCTCGCTCACGCCGCGCAGCAGCCGGGGCAGGTCGAAGGGCGCAGTGTTCAGCGTGACGCGCCCGGCCTCGATCTTCGACATTTCGAGCACGTCATTGATCAGGCCCAGCAGGTGCTCGCCGCTACGGCTGATGATGCCGAGCTGTTCTTTCTGGCGCAGGCTCAAGCCCTCGTCGCGCAGCAAAAGCTGGGCGAAACCCAGCACGCTATTGAGCGGCGTGCGCAGCTCGTGGCTCATATTAGCCAGAAAGGTACTTTTGGCGATACTGGCAGCCTCGGCGGCCCGCTGCATATGGCGCGTCTCGGCGTACAGGCGCGCATTCTCGATCGCGATGCCGACACTGCTGGCGATCGTGGTCAGCAGGCGCACGTCGGCCTCCTGAAACACACCGTCGCGCTCGGTATTCTGCACGCTGATGACCCCGATGGCCTCCTCGCCGACCAGGATCGGCACGCCTAGAAACGAGCGGGCCGGCGCCCCGATCGAGGTGATGCGCAGCCCCGCCTCGCGCATCTCGTCCTCGCCGTTGAGCAGCAGCGGCTGGCGCGTCAGCAAAATCTCCGAGGTCAGGCCAGCCCCGAAACGCAGGGCGTCGGAGCGGATGCGCTGGCCGTGCTCGACGTCGTAGGGAAAGCTGATCAGCTCGGTTTTGCGGTCGTAGAGCGCCACATACACGTTCTGCACGTCGAAAGTTGCGATCATGGTATCGCCGACCAGCTCGATCAGCCGGTCGAGCTCGAGCTGGCTAGCGACAGCCTGCCCAATGCGATTGACGGTCGCTAACTCAGAAACACGCCGCTCGAGGCTCTGGGTGCGCTCGGCCACGCGCTGCTCGAGCTCGCGGTTGGCCCGCAGCGTCTCGCCGTACAGCCGCACGTTCCTGAGGGCGGTAGCCGCCTGTGCAGCCAGCACCGTCAGCAGGTCAAGGTCAGCCTGCACGAAGCTGCCGAAGGCCAGGCGGTTATCGGCATACAGCAGGCCGACGAGCTGGCCGCCCGCGATCAGCGGCAGGCACAGCAGCGAGCGCGCCCGCAGCGCCTGGAGCGCTTCGCCCATCCCGGGCGTCGCCTCGGGTTGCGTCTGGCGCAACACCGCGCGCCGCGTCTGCCGCACCTCGTCGAGCGTAGGGGCGGCCTCGGCCTGGAGTGCCGCTTGTTCCGAGGGTGCCACGCCACGCGAGAGCAGAGCCGGTGTCACGTCGGCGTCCTCAAGCAGCAGCAAGGCACGCTCGGCGCCGCTCAGCTCGACAAGCTGGTCGAGCAAGAACTCGCGCAGCGCGCTGTCTTCGCGGCGCTCGTTCATCTGCACGCTGATGACCAGCATGCGCGCAAGCTGATCCTGGATGCTCTGCGGCGCGGGGGCTGGCAGCTCGCTTGCGGGGCTGCCAGTGCGTACGCGTTGGTGTGCCCACTCCTCGATCACGCGCCGGTTGATCGCCACCTTGTTCAGATAGTTGCGGCGCAGGCCTGCGTCGCTCAGCGCGGCGATGCCTTGCTGCATCGTGTCGTAGGCTTGCACCAGGCAGGCCTGTGCCTGCTCGGCGGCCTCGGACAGGCCGGTTTGCGCGCTTGCCACAGCCCGCGCCTGCAAGACCTGGTAGCGCAGCCACCAGATATCCTGGGGCGGGAAGTCGGGGCTATACATGCCGGCCTCGACGAGGCGCGCCGCCTCCTGCGTCGCCCGGTCGGCCGCCGCCAGATCGCCCCGCGCCTGCTGGGCCGCGCCCAACCAGGAGAGCGCCGTGGCCAGTTCGCCCGGTGCCTCGAGCGTGGTCAAGCGTGCCACAGCCTCGTCGAGTTGCTGTACGGCTTGCTCGGCCTGCCCACTTAGCAGGGCGACGCGCCCCAGGCCAAGCGCCGCGTAGGCCACCTCCAGCCCTTTGCCGGCCTGCTCGGCCAGCGCGCGGCACTCGGTATAGTGCGCACGCGCCTGCTCCAGGTCGCCCAGGCCCAGATAGGCGTGCGCCAGCGTGTCAAGGCAGAACACCAGCGTACTGCGCACGTCAAGCTCGCGTGCCAGCGCGGCGGCGCGTTCGCAGTAGCCGCAGGCCTGGCTGTACAGGCCGAGCAGCAGGTAGATCAGCCCCAGGTTGTTGGCCAGAATACAGAGCCTGTGCCGGTCGCCGAGCGCCTCGAAGATTGTTAGTGCCTGCTCGTAATAGCTGCGTTGCTGCGCGTAGTCGGCCGTGGTCAGGGCCAACTCGTTTAAGGCCATACCCTCGCCCTCACGGTCGCCCAGCACGCGGTAGCGCGTCAGCGCCTCTTCGAGCAGCATGCGCCCCTGGGCTGGCCCGCTGAGCCGCACGGCGTTCCAGCCTAGCTCGCGCAGGCTGTGCGCCTCGCCCTGACGGTCGCCCAGCAGGCGGTAGCGTGCCAGCGCTTCTTCGTGGCAGGCAAAAGCCCGCACACTCTCGCCCTGGCTTGCCAGCGCGCGCCCAAGTGCGTGCAGGCAGTCGGCTTCGAGTGCCGCGTCGCCCGTAGCTTGGGCCTCTGCCAGCGCGCCTTTGGCAAGCTGCTCGCCGGCCAGCGCGCTGCCGCGCTGGATTTCCAGCTCAACCTGCCGCAGCACAACCCGCAGGCGATAGCGGGGCTGGCCAAGCAGCGTCGCTAAACGCTGCATGTCGGCCAGGCAGCGCGCCTCGGCCGCGTAGTCCGAGCGGCGGTGAAAACGTAGCGCCTGCTCGCCGAGTTGCTCGTACTGCGCGAGCAGATCGGATTTCTCGTGTGATAGCTCCGCCACAGGCTTGCTCCGCGCCGTCACAATAGGCAGGTGGGCTGCTATTCTACCAGACAAAGCGCTCTGGTCGATGTGCGTATTCGTATCAGATGAGGTACTATCGAGAGAAGCAGTGGCCAGCGTACCTTTGGAGCGTTGCCGAGGGCGGCGCCAGGGCCACTACCGCAGGTGGAATCGCGGGAGCAGGCCCAGCAGTGCCAGCATCGTTATCGCTATACTGGCCCAAAGGGCCGCGCAGAGCAGCACAATGCCAACCCAGAGCAGCAGGATTGCCGCCTGGGTTGCGCCGAGTATGATCTGCGCGAACGCGATGCCGTGCCAGAGCATCCGCCCAGCGCGCAGCAGGCGGGTTGCGACCAGCACGACTGCCGTCAGGATTAGCCCGACGCTATGCAGGTGAAGAAGCAGGCCCCACCGCTGCATCAGACTCTCGTGCAGCGGCAGGGCGAGCCAGCCCAAAGGCAGCAGCAACCACGAAGCTGTCAGCCCAGCGAGCGCTGGTAGACACCACAGCAGCGGTGCGACCAGCAAAAGGGCCACCGCGCTCAGCACGAATCCCCGCGCCAGATTGGCGTCGAGCGGTGTGCGCCAGTGCTCGTAGGGTGTCGCGCGCGCCAGAAGCTCGCCCAGGGTCATTCGGCGCATCAAGCTCACTCCTGATTATAGATCCAGTGCGTCAGATAGTACCAGCACGCCAGCTCGCGCTCTGCCTGGCCGACCAGCACGCCGAATACGGCGGGATCGAGTGCGTGCAGGCTTGCACCCAGCGGCGCAGCCCGATTCACGAGTGTGCGAGCGATGCGCGTCGACGAAAGCAGCGGCAACAAGGTGGCGGCCCATAGCAGGGTAGAGGCCAGGCCGAGGTGTCGCGAATGACGCTGCGCGCGCACGGACGGTGGCGGCAACAATGCCTCGACAGCTGGTGGCTCGCCCGCGCGTACCGCGCCGGCAGGAACTTCGTGGAGCAAATAGATGGCGTCGAACTCGATGCCGCGTGCCTCCATACGGCGCAATACCTTGAGCGGCGCGGCCGGGATAGGAAAGCCATCACGGTCGCTCACACACGGATCTGCAGCTGCATTGATCAGCACCCAATCGCTGTAGCTGCCCGGAAAGACACGGTGGCCGTCAAAAAGCGGCGCGCGTCCCAGGTAGCGGACGGGAAGCCGTGCTGCGCGGGCACGGCTCAGCAGGGCGTGGTGTCGCTCGAGCAGATTGGGAGCTTCGATTGGCGGGAACACCGAGGCGACCATCGGCTCGATGCAATGCTCGACGCGCGTTCGCGCGCGATTGCGTAGCGGGTGGGGTGTAAAAACTTGCCTTGCCACGATTCGAACTCCTTTCGTTAGTAGCGAGGAACACGCACTCAAGGCCGCGCGTCAAGCTCGCACGCACCTGCCAGCACCTCGATCTGGCTGACTAGCCAGCGCTGTGGGCCGAGTACGAGCGTGTAGCGCTCTTCCCAACGGCGCAGCGCTGGTGGCCCGCTGCGCCCATCAGGCTCGACGATCGTCTGCACCCAGACCTCTTGTGTGCAAACAGTTGCCGTGCTGCCGGTGACCTGGAGGGCCGTCATCGTGATCTGTACCGGGTGCCAGTGTTCGGAGCGGCCCAGTTGCTGGAGCCGCGTCACCGTCGCCTGCTCGGCAGCTAACCACGATCCTACGGCAATGCTCTTGAGTGGGTCGATAGCCGGGCGCGCGCGTGCTGCGATAAAGGCGGCATTCGCCTCGCGAATGGTGACCCGCACGGCGTCCTCAGCCGTGGGCAGTAACTGAGCTTGTCCCTTGAAAACTGAGTCGGGCTCGCTGCCTGTGCTGTGGGGGCTGCCCGGCCCGCTCACGCGTGCGATTGCCAACTCCGGCTCGCGCTGTGGGAAGACTTGCCAGTACAGCGCGAGCACAAGTACAGCGACGATCAATAGCAAGAAGACCTGCCATCTGCCAGGTCGTCCCGAATGCTGAGCGAGCGGCCACAAAGTGTCCTGACCTGGCTGGTAGAGGGGCTGTCTGCGTGGTCGAACGTTTGGATTGGGTGGTATCTGCACGACTACACTCCTTCCGCAACCGCCCCGATGCCTCGAAGGCCGCCGTCGGATGCGACCGGCCGTTGCGGTGGCGAGAGAGGGTACGTGTCGGTCGGGAACGCAATTGGCAGGCTGGAGCCGCGTCCGTAGCGAGCGCCTGGGCTACAGGTTGGGCAGTGAATATTCCGCACGAGCTGATCGAGTGGGCGCAGAGAGGGGCCACCAAAATCGTAGGCCAGAAAGGGACTGATCGGGCGCAAACCTGTTGCTAAGGCGATAATTGTGGCCGTCGCCTCGGCGGCGATCACCGTGTTCAGCACCGCGAGGGCCGGCACAGGCTGCCTTTCGGCGAGGCCGTAGGCGTGTGCCTGGTGCAGCGCGCGCTCCCGTGGCGTGGTTAGGTCGTCGGCGGCTCGCCAGGCGTCGATGCCACCGAAGCATTCGAGACAGGGGCCGCCCGGCAATACCACGCGTACCTGGCCCCCGCCGACCAGCCGCTCGTCCACACGCTGAATGCCGACACCGCAGTCGACGTAGGGCAGGAGATGTTGCACCGCCAAGTGGTTCAGCACAAGCCGGCTGCCCTCATTATCGGTGCAGCCGACGACAAGATCGGCCTCCAGAATGGCCGCGACAGCACGTGAATCGTAGAGCGAGCAGGTGAGCGCCTGGGTCGCCTGATCGTCTGTCAGCGGCGATAGAAACCGCTGCAAGGCCATGGCCTTGGGCGTCTGCTGGCGTACATCGGCTGCGGTCGCCATGAGCAGGCGGTTTCGGTTACTCTCCTCGATCCGGTCGTCGTCGATCAAGGTCATCTGTGGCGCAAAGGAGAGTGCGCACAGCGTAGCTACCATGCTGCCGGTCCCACCACAGCCGACGAGCGCGATATGCAGGCTGCTGAGTGCTTGTTGCCCGCCTGTGCCGAGCAGCTCGATCTGGCGCTCGAAGCGTGGATCGAGTTTGGTCGAGCTGTGGGCAGGCTGGCCGCCGGCATACGCGATCGGCGGCTCACCAGGATGGGCGCCGAGGAGGCAAATGCCGGCCATCGGGTGCAGTTCGGCTGCGGCGGCATTCCAGAGCCAGGCGAGGGGGCGGGGTAAGCAGTGTGCCAGCAGCAGCGGAAAGTCCCCGGCCAGGCTCGCAATAGTGCTGTCTGGGTAGGGCGAAACATCGTCGTCCCTCGCCGGCACGATTTCGAGCAGACCGAGTTGCTCGTCCCGGCAGCGCCGGGCGAGTTCTGCGTATGAGCACTCGACAGGTAGGAGTTCGGCGACCAGCCACCGCCGGCTGCTCGCCCACGACGAGTGGCCGACCAGGGCGCGCGCGGGTTGCCCGGCCATGGCCCAGGCCCGCAGCGCAGCCCAATCTGAATACGAGCAGACAAGCTGATCGGTCATCGTGCAGGCCTCCACAAGGAAGGATCGGAAGCGAGGTCGGTGAGCATTGCCTGGATCAGCAGCATGATCGTGAGCAAGTTATCGCCGTCGGTCGTGATCCGGCTTGGTCGCCAGGAACTAGCACCGGCGCCGGGAGGGTGCAGGCAAAGCCAGGCCCAGCCCTGGATCGCAAAATCGTCGTCGTGCGGCCCTTGAAAATAATGGAGAGGCAGGTCCAGGTCGCCGTCGATATAGACGCCGTGGGGCGGCACGTGGGGGTATGCAGGGGGGATGACGATCAGCACAGCGCACGATGCACGGCCAAGTTGGCGCGGTATCGGCACTCGCGGTACCATGATCCAACTGTGGGCTGCTTCGTCAACATTGACTTCGCCCAGATACAGGCCTAAGAGCACAACTTCGTCGCGCAGCCGCTGGCGAAGCAAGCGATTCGGCACCATCGGGCTAACCGTAGATATAGTTTGGGGCGTCGACCACGATCGGGGCAGGGAGGGGCTCGTCGTCGCGCACGCGTTGCAGGCTGCCGTCCTGCCGCTGCACGATCAGCACGCGGTCGTTCGAGATGCCTGCCAATCGCTTGACCGCACGGGCGTGTAAGTCGTGCGCAATCTCGATTGGCTTGCCGTTCACGGTAATCGTTCTGGCCTGCTGCATGGTAGGCACTCTCCTTCTTGCTGCGTCACAACAGGATCTGCTGCTCACTCACTCGCTCGAGCGATCAATCCGCTTTGGCCGAGGCACCGCTACCGAAAAAAGCTTGGCCTGCTCAGCACGATGCCGAGAATCAGGCCGATCACAATGCCCGTTAGCAAGATAACAAGCCATTCAAGCATAGCTGCCTCCCTGCTTATCGCTGCCGCTTTTGCACGCCTGCCAGAGTGTGTCCTGATGGCTTCTTTACTAGAGCTTAGCATACTTGGTGATAAATTGCAAGACTATAGGAGAGTATATCACAAAATCTATCCGACTGACGTATGATTCACAGCGCCTTTTGACGTATTCTTGACTTTTCCGGCCAAATTATGACTCAATTGTCATTTGTGAACCTTGCGTTCAACGCATTCTGATGGCTTAAATGGCTCGGTGTCTATACGATCGCTTATTTGACCAGAAAGACGTTTACACTTATAATCGTTGCAATCTTTCAGCAGGCTGTGAATGACACTCATGAGTGAGAAAGATTTAGCCCGCCTGATCGCCAACCTGAGCGCCTACCAGGAGCAGCTCCGCTGTGTGCTTCTCGGACAGGGCTTAGCTGTAGGCGAGCGTGCCACGGTCGAAGCGGAGCGTGTCAGCGCACGGATTATCCGCACACTCGCCTATGAATGGATGCTCAGCGATCTGCCACAGGCAGCGCTTGCGATCCACGCGGCGATTGTGTTGCCCTACCTGAACCTGGGCACACACGCTAGGGACAGGCTGGTGGAGCGTCATGGCAGCGAAGCGGTTGCTCTGGCAGAGGAGCTGGAACGTTGGCGCAGGCGTTTCGTGCTCGACGCACATCCGGCTCACAGTATCGGCTGGTATATGCTGCAGCGGCGGATCTTGTACCGGCGGGCCTATCTGGATCGGCCCTTGTCAGCATATATTCTGCTGCTGCTGGCCGACCACGACGTAGCGCTGAACACAGCACCTCACAGCCGGGAAATGCCGCGGCGGGTGGCGGCGCTGACCGAGCAGGTCTATATCCCGATTGCCGAGATGCTGGGCCTCTGGCGTATCCGGCGGGCCTGGATCAAGACGATTATGCAACTGCTGTATGTCGACGAATATGCCGAGCTAGCCGATGTCGTGTTGCGGCATAGCCTTGAGTGGGACGCAACAGCGGCCCACTTGAGGGAGGCACTGCTCGACGATGCCGAAGCGCTCGGGATCCGTCGGCTACAAATCAAGCGTATCGGCACCAGCGTTGGCACATTGCTGAACTATATCAAGGCCGGCACATCGCGCGAGGAGGTCTTAAGCCATCTGAGTATGCGTGTACAATGCCAGTCGCGCGATGATTGTTACCGCATGCTCGGGCTGATCCATCAGCGTGGTCAGGCTGTGGCGCCACGCTTTGCCGAGCACTTCGACGACTACATCGCGGCGCCACAGTTAAACGGCTACCGCGCCCTACACTCGACAATTCAGTATCTTTATCACCCACGAGGAAGTCGGCGGCATCTGACGCCGATCAAACTGCGCGTCACGACCAGGTTAATGCATCAGCTAAACGAATGGGGTTGTATCGCTGCCCAACGCGCTCCGCACGAGTACCAGGATGTTCCCGCGTGGTGGCAGCCGCAGATCCATACGCGTGTAAGCAAGCTTGCGCGGCGCTACGAACGCTCCGAGGTGCATGCCATCGATCAGTTGCTCCAACAGCACGATCTTACGACACGTTCGGACCCCCTGTACGTCTTCACGCCGCGCGGCGAGATCGTGCTGCTCGACGAGGGCAGCACAGCGCTCGACTTCGCCTACCATATTCACAGCAGGCTAGGGCACCACGCCTCGCAGATCCGGGTGAACGGCCAGTCGGTCGCCTACAACTTGCCGCTCCAAAATGGTGACCTCGTCCAGGTGCATGACGATCCCCACCAGGGGGGGCCGGATCTTGCCTGGCTCGACGTGGCGGCTACGAGCTATGCCCGCTCTCAGATCCGACGGGAGTTGACGCTGCGTGCGCGTGCGATCCACGAAGGACGGGCGAAGCTTGAAGACGAACTTATCAAGACCCTACAGCGCTATGCGCGCAGCAAAGCCTTCAAACTAACCCTCAATCTTAAGCAGCTCGACCAGCACGTGTTGCGGGCGACGCGCTTCTTGCATTTGCCCCACGTCGGCGCCCTCTATGATCGCATCGCCTCTGGCGCCCTCTCGGCTCAACAGCTTGTGCATCAGATCGTGCGCGCCGAACTCTCTGCGCTCGTGGTGCTGCTGGCCGATGACGAGCAGCGTGTCTCACGACACTCCATCAGCTTCTGTGGATATTGCGAGCCGGTGCCGGGCGAGGCCATTGTGGGCGTGCAGTCGTATAGCCGCCAGGGCCCTCGATTGCGCGTCCACGTTCGGACCTGCAAGGATCTCGGGGAGGTTCCGTCGAGTGTGCGCGTGGCCCTGGCCTGGAGTGCGCCGGCCGATCTGCCAGGAGAGCAGATGGTCTGCCAGGTTGTCGCCGAAGACCGGGTCGGATTACTGCGTGACTTGCTGGGCGTGATCGCCGACGACCCGGATGCCAATTTGTACGCGGCTGCTGCGCAGGTTCACGACGACGGCAGCGCCGATCTGAGCCTGACGATTGGCGCGCCGAGCCTTGCCCATCTGTCGCAGATCCGTGCCCAGATCGAAACATCCCCGGGCGTACGCCAGGTTATGCTCGTGCCGCCAACGCCGACGCAACAGCCCCAGCAGCACCCGTTGACCAGCGAGGGGCTCCAGGCCAATCCCTACGTCGTCGACCGCGAAGTCTACGGGCGGAAGCATTTCTACAACCGTGAGCGCGAAATTGACCGGCTGCTGCGGTGGATCGATGCAGCGCCCGGGCTGCTGGCGCTGCACGGCCAGCGGCGGGTCGGTAAGACGTCGCTGGTAAAGCATCTCGCCTATGGCGTCCTGACAGAAACGAATCTGGCGCATCCGGTTTATATTGATCTCCAGGGCCTGGCTTTGGGCCGCTACGATGGCCTTGGACTTGCCACCTATCTGGTGCAACACGTCTACGAGTCATTCGGCTTGCCGGTTCCGCCCTACGATGGAACGCCGCCAATTATGTGGCTGAACCGCTTACTTGACGCGGCGGTACGCCTGGCAAGAAACCGCAAGCTCGTGCTGATGATCGACGAATTTGCCAAGCTGATCGCCTGCGAGCAGCGCGGTCAGGTTGAGCCGTTGCTCTTCGACAACTTGTGCGCGACCTTGGCACAGCAGCGGGCGATTCACTGCTTGCTGATTGTGCAGGAAAGCTACTACAGTAGCCCCGACACCTGGGGTGGCGCTGCGCCGCTCCTGCAGCGGGCCCACTCGATGCCACTCGCCCATCTTGATCGCGCGTGGGCGCTGCGTCTGATCCGCGAGCCAATGCTGCGCAGCGGGCGGCAATTTCAGAGCAAAGCGATTCCCCTGCGTATTGCGGAGCTGTCCGACGGTAATCCGTATATTATCAACGGCTTGTGTTATGAGCTGATCGAACGTGTGCGTGCTGCCGAACGCAACAATGTTACCGACGACGATCTTGATCAAGTTGTGATGTTGATGCTTGAGCAGGGGCAGCGCTGGTTTAACCATTATCTGAGCGACCTGACGCCGCTTGATCGACTGGCACTACGTGCATTCCACGACCTTGGCGGTGCCGACGGTTGGGTCAATCGCCAGGAGCTTGTAGCACGACTCGAGCAGCAGGCGCCAGGGGCGAGCAGCCGCGAGTTGCACAAGTCGCTCGAAAAACTGCGATGGCGGGGGATGCTTGTGTTCGACGAGGTGCGGGCACCCTCGCAGATACAACTGCCCATGGGCTTGTTTCGCCGCTGGATCGCTGATAACGTTGATGTGGATGTTGCACAGCGCGAATGGTTGGCGCACGCTCCAGGCGCAGCGCTGACAGCAAGGAGGCGCCGATGAACTCGACCAATGAGCGCTCCAATCCCTATTTTTTGCTTCAGATCGAGGGCGCTGTCGACCAATTCTACGGCTCGGCTACCTGGGTTCGCCGTATCTGCGAGACCATCAGTGCCCCGACGCCTCGTTCCATCGAATTGCTTGGGCTTCCTGGCATGGGCAAATCAAGCCTGCTGCACTACCTAGCCCACCCTGAGGGTGCTCTGGCTCCCGACTCGCGCTTCCACCACTATTTGCAACTGCCCTACCGCGAAAAACCGCAGGCACTCGTTATGCTGCGGGTTGAGTTCCGCCTTTGCCCGGCTGACCAGCACCCCTTCGTATATCTCTTGCAGCAGATCCGTCAGCCGCTGCTCAGGCATCTGCGACAGCTCGCGAAGGAGCAGCCCGTTGGCAGTTCAGACGCGGGCGCCGACGACTTCGTCGAGCCGCAAGAGCACGAGGTGGTTATGATGCTGCGCGACGCGTATACGCAGTTTCGACACAAAGCGCTCGAGCAGCTTCGCATGTCGCCGCGCATCGTCCTGCTGCTCGACGACTTCGATCTTGCCTTTGAGCGCCTGACCTATGATGAGACGACCTACCTGCGACCCCTGCGCGAGTTTGTTTCCTTCATTCTTGTTACCGAGCGCCCGCTGCACGTCGTCAACGATCAGGCCGCTGGCTCGCCCTTTTTTCAAACGCTGCCGATCGTCCACATGGGCGGCCTGTCCCAAGCCGAAGCCTGGCAGCTCGCCAGCGAGCCGGCCCACCAGGCCGGCTACCCCTTGCCCGAAGAAGATATCGAGGCCGTCTTGACCTTCACCTCCACACACGTCTTTCTGATCATCCAGGCCTGTCGCGTGCTCTGGGATTTGCGCGAGGAGTTGGGGCTGATTGCGGACGCACGGGCTCTGCAAGCTAACGAACGGGAATTGCTTCGCGGACGGCTGGCTGCCGATTCGTATCGAACTTTTTTTGTGTATTGGGAGGCGCTGAGCCTACAAGAACACGAAGTACTTCTGCTGCTCGTGCGCGAAGAACAGAAGAATCTAACCCACAGGCAGCACACGCTCCTGGCTGCGCTGATCGAGAAGGGTTTGGTGCGCTATCGCTCGGGCAATGGCTATGCCTTGTTCTCCGAGCTTTTCAAAGAATTTATGCTCGACGTGCAAGACTCACAAGAGTCCGCCAAGACTTCACACGGTCTGTACAGTCACGCTCGGCCGGCGAGCGTACCCGAAAATCCGAACCGCAAGGCAGGCATGCTGCAAGAGGCCCGCGGCCGCGCCTTTGTGCCGGCAGCTCTCGACACCAAGCTGACCGAACTCGAAGCAAGCCTGGTTGCCTATCTGCGCAGCCACAGCGGCAAGGTTGGCACCTTCAAGGAGCTCCAGCACAATGTGTGGCACGCTGCCGAACAAGACGACGAGAATGTGCGCCGCCGCATGCAAGTGACGATCTCGAGGCTACGGCCCAAGTTGCAACAGCACGGCGAAGACATTGTCAGTGTTCGCGGGAAAGGATACCGCCTGGTCGTCATGCAGGTAAAATAACGCGGTACGATAGCAGGGAAGCATTCAGCCAGCAGGAGGTGGAGATGAGCACGTCCGACAACACGGAGTTGCTGCGGCAGGTGATCGAGATCGCACGCCAGGACGAAGAGTTTCGTCAGGCCCTGCTTGCCGAGCTCGCCGCGCTCGACGCGGGCGCGGCCCCGGCGCTTGGCGCGGGCGGCGGGGTGCAAGCCAGTGCCGCAGAAGGCTCGGGCGACGTCGACCCCGAAGATCTGACGATCGGCCGCGGCAAGATGTAGCCTTAGTCCTGCCGGGGCGCTTCGCTGGCCTGCAC
>Ga0224723_1001530_pt1 | contig 13811 bp, 11 predicted proteins | sample Balambano_FR2_Me_FD_161647 | JGI IMG/M metagenome (GOLD analysis project Ga0224723, IMG submission 161647) | Freshwater sediment microbial communities from Lake Towuti, South Sulawesi, Indonesia - Balambano_FR2_MetaG | ecosystem: Environmental > Aquatic > Freshwater > Lake > Sediment | place...
AAGTAAATCATGTCTTTTGTGATCACCTCCAGGTCGTACTCAGGCGTATTGTAAACAATCAGCTTGCCGTTTCTATCGTGGATCAATCCTCTAAAAGGGTACTCCACCTGTCGAAGAATGGCATTGCTATCCGCCAATTCAGCATAGCGGCTGTCGAGTACCTGGATGAAAAACAGCTTCACCAAAAACACGATCGCTACCAGCACAATCAGCAGTTGCAATATGTCTTTTCTGCCTTCGTTCATTAGCTGCGTGCGGGTGCAAGGTACTGCAAAATCAACATCGTGGCTACGGTGAACAGCAGGCTGCTCAGTATCTTCAGCATCGTAAACCAGAACAATCCAAAGCCTCCTGCCTCAATAAAAAATAGCACGGCATGGTGCACAAAAACCAATGGCACGGTGTATACCAAGAACCATTGCATTCCATTAACGGCCAGCGTTGGACCCTGGCCGCTATCGTACCCACCCTGAGGGGTGATGGTGGCCAACCAGTAATTGCGCAGGTAAGCAACCAACACCAACGCAAAAGTGTGCAGGCCCAGGCTGTCGTAGAAAATGTCTACAAAGAAGCCAAGCAGAAAGCCGACCAGCATGAGCCACACCACATTGATTTCAATGGGCAGCATCAGCACAAAGGCCACGTACAGAAAGCAAAATGCTACATCAAAAAGCACAAGTTTCTTGAGTAATGCGACCTGCAGCAGCAGGTACATAAAAAAATACACTACCGATAGTATGCCACCGCGTGTCATCTCATTTCACCTTTAGTTTCCAGCGAGTCTTGTTCAGCTTTTAGGTTACTTTTCACCACGTCTACAAACGCCAGCCGCCCAAAGTCCTGTGCCAGTTCGACCTTAATTTCGTAAAAAGGTGCTTCTTCTTTCAATTTTACGTCTTGCACAATACCCACCAATATACCCGGGGGAAAAATGGCGTTGTAGCCCGAGGTTACCACTGTGTCGCCAGGCAGAGGGTTGACATGGCGCGGTATGAACCGCAACTGCGTATAGCGTGGATCGAGGCCGTCCCACTGCACGGTGCCAAAGTGGCCTGTGCGTTTCAGCATGGCCGACACGTGCTCATCGATATTGAGCAGCGAGATGAGTACCGAGAAATGCTGGGACGTTGATTTTACTTTTCCTACCGCCCCTTCGTGGCTGATTACCGCCATGCCGGGTTGTACACCATCGGCCTGGCCCTTATCGATGGTGATGTAGTTCTTAAACTGGTGTGTGGAGTTGCTCACCACCTTGGCGCTAACATACTCGAAGCGGTTGATGATGGCCGGGTCTCGCAATTCGCGGGTGTCCAACTGGTAAAAGCTCTGGGTGCGTTGCTCCAAACGCGTGCGCAAACGGGCATTTTCTTCGGCCAACGCAACGTTTATTTTCCGCAACGCAAAGTATTCGCGCACACCTTGCGAAAAGCCCGCAATGTTGGCGGCCAGCCGGTTGGATGAGTTAAAAAATTTCGTGTTTTGGTACTGGTTGTTTTCAACGATCAGCCAGCCGCAAAACAACTGCAATACTAGAAAAGTGAAAAAAGCCCGGTACTGGTAAACAAAGTTGAGCAGTCGTTCCATTTAGGTCATGAGCACCTTGCGATAGTGATCGAGGTTTTTGAGGGCCGCGCCCGTGCCCCGCACCACCGCACGCAGCGGATCTTCGGCCACGTGTATCGGCAGTTTGGTTTTCAGCGCCAGGCGTTTGTCCAGGCCGCGCAACAGGGCGCCACCACCTGTTAAGTAAATGCCGCGCTCGTAAATGTCGGCCGAGAGTTCCGGGGGCGATAACTCCAGTGCTTTGAGCACAGCTTCTTCAAGTTTAGAGATCGACTTGTCGAGCGCGAAGGCTACTTCGCTATATGAAATCTTAATCACCTTGGGGATGCCCGTCATCAGATCGCGGCCGCGGATTTCGTAGTCATCGGGGCCGTCATCGAGTTCGGTCAGGGCCGAGCCGACTTCTATCTTCACGCGCTCGGCTGTTCGTTCACCAATCAACAGATTGTGTTGCCTGCGCATGTAGTCCAGAATATCGCGGTTAAAAGTATCGCCAGCAATGCGGATGGACTGGTCGCACACGATGCCTGACAGCGCGATCACAGCAATATCGGTAGTGCCTCCGCCAATATCGACAATCATGTTGCCGATGGGCTGTTCTATGTCGATACCGATGCCCACCGCTGCAGCAATGGGTTCATGGATCATGTACACCTCTTTGGCGTTGGCGTGCTCGGCCGAGTCGCGCACGGCACGCTTTTCAACCTCCGTGATGGCCGAGGGTATGCAGATAACCATTCTGAGCGAGGGCGGGAAAATGCGCTTCCCGGTATCGATCATTTTGATCATGCCGCGTATCATCATCTCGGCCGCGTGAAAATCAGCTATCACACCCTCCTTCAGCGGGCGTATCGTTTTTATGTTTTCGTGTGTCTTTTCGTGCATCTGCATGGCTTCGCGGCCAATGGCCAGCACCTTGCCGTTTACGCGGTCCATGGCAATGATTGAGGGCTCATCTACCACTACTTTGTCTTTGTGAATAATGAGGGTGTTGGCAGTGCCCAGGTCTATGGCAATGTCGCTGGTAAAGAAATCAAAAAGTCCCATGGAGATGCGGTGATGAAAAAGTTAAAAACCAAGCGGAAAATTACAGAAATAATCGGGGGATTGTAGCTCCTCACTTTGGAAAAACCAGTTTGTGGCCGGGCGCCCTAACCTTTCCAGGCCTCGCCTGTTCTTGCAGCATGCAACTGACGAGTTTGGTTTGGTACAAGAGCGACCTGCGCCTGGCTGACCATGAGCCATTAGTTCGCGCGCTCCAAAAAGGCGCGGTGTTGCCCGTTTATGTTTTTGATCCCCGGCACTTCGCTGCAACAAAATTCGGCTTTACAAAAACAGGTTCTTTTCGAGCCTCCTTTTTATTGCAGGCTGTGACCGATCTGCGCCAACGCCTGCGGCAAAAAGGCGCTGACCTGATTGTGCGCATAGGTCAGCCCGAACAGATCATTCCGGAACTGGCCGCGGCCACCAATGCTTCGAATGTGTATTGCAGTGAAGAGGTGACCTACGAAGAGCTGGCAGTAATGGGCGGGGTAGAAAAAGTACTGTCGCTACAAAACATAAGGCTGCACGCTTACTGGACAGCCACTTTATACCATAAAGAAGACATCCCCTGGCCGCTGCACCGACTGCCTGAGGTGTTCACCTCCTTTCGCAAAGAGCTGGAAGCCGAGGCCACGGTGCGCGAGCCTTTTACGGAGCCCGACTCGATACCGTATCCAAGAGTAATTGATGCTGGCGAGTTGCCTTCTGTAACACAATTAGGGCTCTGCACACCTGTGGCCGATGAGCGCGCTGCCTTTACTGTGGCCGGTGGCGAAACCGCTGCGCACCAGCGCCTGAACGAATACCTGTGGGAAAAGAAACTGCTGCACCACTACAAGCAGACGCGTGACAGCCTGCTGGGTGCTGATTATTCGTCCAAGCTCTCTGCTTCGCTGGCGCTGGGATGTATCTCTCCGCGCTTGATATATTGGCAAGTAAAGCGATACGAACGTGAAGTTGTTCAAAACGATTCCACGTACTGGCTGATATTCGAGTTGATGTGGCGCGACTATTTTCGGTTTATTGCGCGCAAGCATGGTTCAAAAATATTCAGCGCAGCCGGCCTTTACGGATCAACGCCCGGCTGGCGGCACGACAAGCATCTGTTTAAACAATGGTGCGAAGGCAACACCGGTGTTGCTTTTGTAGATGCCAACATGCGCGAGCTACAGCTTACGGGCTTTATGTCGAACCGCGGCCGCCAAAATGTGGCAAGCTACCTTGCCAAAGATTTGAAAATTGACTGGCGGTGGGGCGCAAGCTGGTTCGAAAGTTGCCTGGCAGACTACGACCCCTGCAGCAACTGGCTCAACTGGGCCTACGTAGCCGGTGTGGGCAATGATCCGCGTCAAGACCGCTATTTCAACATCGCCAGCCAGGCAAAACGTTATGACCCCGATGGCGCCTACCAACGTTTGTGGTTACAGTCTCAACCGGCACGCTCCTGACATGACCTCAACGCAACTAAACACCTTTCGCCAGCAGGCCGACCCGCCTGCCGACCAACTGGTGGCCGATTGCCTCGCCAGGCAAACTCAGCGCAAGCTTTTTGATGCGCTCGCAATGCCATGGGCCGAAACACAACAACTGCCAGCTGGTGATGCCGTGGCCGACTTCTTGCGCACACCACGCAGACCCATGGCGCGGCACGATGCTGGTGCGCTCGCCAGCGGCCAGCAGGTATTCGAAAGGTATGCCAGCCAGATTATGATGCTGTTGGGAGGCCTCTCGCTACCCTATTGTTATGCAGGGTCGCCCGGAAATAAGGCCCTTTACCTGTCGGACAAAATGCGTCACCTGCCTGGCAAGCGATTGGCTGACACATCGGCTTTTGTGCTAGCGGTTTGCCGACCCGGAGCTTTCATCGCTTCCGCGGAAGCGCGCGTACAAGTGAATAAAACCCGGCTGGTGCATGCGGTGGCGCGCTACTTCCTACGCTTGCAAAAGCAGTGGAACGATGGTTGGGGTGCACCTATCAATCAGGAAGATATGGCGGGCACTAATCTGGCCTTTTCTTACATCGTGCTTTGCGGGCTTGCCCGCATCGGTGTGCAGCTTTCCACTGCAGACCGCGAGGCATTCCTGTTTATGTGGCAACACATTGGCTATGAGCTGGGTATTGACGAACGGTTGCTGGCCAGCAACTGGCGCGAGGCCCAGTACCTGGAGCGCCTCATTCGCCAACGCCATTTCAAGGCCTCTGCCGAGGGTCGCGCGCTCACGCGCGAGCTGATCGCCTATTACCAGCGCGTGGCCCCTCGCAGCCAGGCCCGCCTGGTAGAAGCGCAAATGCGCTATTGGTTGGGCAGGGAGGTGAGCGACTGGCTTGGGCTGCGCGCTTACGCGGTGTTGGATGGTATCGTGCAACTGAACAGCGCCTGGGCTGAAACAAAAAATATATTCGTTGCGCAACGCAGCACGTTGCAGCACGTGGAGCAGCAACAGCGCACACTGGAAAGAGCTTCAGTTAACGGGTAGGCTAAAGTCGCCCCGCAATGTTCTAAAGCGCTTGCGTGCTTCGGCCGCATACACGCTACCGGCAAATCGAGTTAAAAATTCGCGATACAGTTCCTGTGCCTTGTCTTTTTGTTGCAGGTGCACATCGTAGATTTCGGCCTGCAGAAAACTAGCATCGTCTGCCAGTATCTCATCGCCAAACTGGTCAATAATTTTTTGCAACAGGGCCAGGCTTAGGTTAAATTCTCCGCGCCTAAGGCGCAGATTGGCTTCGAGCCAGTAGAAGTCGTCTTGCATGAGCGAAGTAGCGCTGGATGCAACCTGATTTTTTAAAAACAACTGTTCATTGGTGAAGAGGCCAGAGCCTGTTACAGCGGTTATCCGTTGCAGGGCCTCGTCCATCTTGTTTTGCAGCATCAGCAACTCGATGGCTGCATATTCTCTCAACTCGGTGGCCAGGGAATCCATACCCAGGTTCTCGCTGATGCGCATGCTCAGGTCGATGGCATCGTTGGCGATCTCGCGGGTCGTGGCCTGCTTCAATATGTCGAGGTGTTCCTGGGCGAGCCTGAAATCGGCTTTGTAATATGATAGCTTGGCGTTGCGCAGCTTGGCTTCATAGCCAATGGGCGCATCTTTCTGCAGGCGCTCTACTTGCGAGTACAACAAAGTGGCCTCCCACGGCTCCTCCTTCAGCAGGTACACGTCACCCAGCTCAAGTTTGGCCTTTGCCTTGGTTACCACGCTTGCCCGCGGGTTGCCGATGAGCTTGTTGAGGCGCTGGATGGCAGTATCGTTCTCGTTGAGGTAGTAGGTATATAAATGGGCCTGGCTGAGTTGCGCCTCGTGTGAGCTGGGGTGATCGGGAAAAGACTCAATAAGTTTTTGATAGCTGTACGTAAGCTTGCGGATGGAGTCAGCAACTACGGGGAATTGACTTTTAACGCGCGCCTCCCGCGCCCTGATCTGGCCCAGGCGCGCGGGTAAGTACTGTTCGGTTTGTGCGAACTCCCGCAGCACATAGCCGAAAGCTTTGTCGGCCGTGTCGAAGTCCTTGTTGTTAAGCGCTACCTGAGCTATCTCAAAAGTTTTTGAATAATCTTTTCTGAATCGCTTGTCGTACGCGCGGCTTTGAATGAAGGCGCCATAAAAATTCTTTTGCTGCAGGTGTACCCACATCAGCAGGTCGATAAACACCTCCGATTCGGGCGAGCGTTGCACGCGCTCGTAGAGCAGGGTCTCCAGCGCCTCCAGCTCTTCGGGCTTGGTGAGCAACACCTGTAACAAATTTTTGATGTAACCAATGTTGGCGGGGGTTTGGGTTACGTAGCCGAGGTACTCGTTCACCATTTCCTCGCGCTTGCCCTGGAGGCGGTAATAGTTGGCGAGCTCCAGGATAAAAAGGTTGGGATTTCGAAAGGAGATGCGTGCCTCTTGCAGCGCCAGCACGGCATAGTCGGTTAGTTGTCGTGCTGCAAAAATCTCAGCTACGCTTTTGATGCGGTAGGCATCTTCCAGATTCGATTTGATTACGGCCTTCATTTGGCGGTCGGCACGGGCCTGCTCCCCTGCTTTCAGGTACACCAGCCCCAGGTCTACCTGGTACTGTGGTTTGTCGTCATGCTTTTTAATCACGCGGTCGAGGTAGCTCTCCGCCTCGCGCAAGCGCCCGGTTTCCAGAAGCAGGTTTAGGTAATTGTCGTGAATCGCACCAATGTTGCGGTCCTCTCTGGCCAGTTTGTTGTAAATCTGCAGTGCTTTGTCGCGCTCGCCTTTCAAAACATACTCGTTTGCCAGCTTTATGTCAATCTCGTCTTGCGCGCAAACAACGTTTGGTGTTATCAAACACACCTGTATTATTAATATTATTATATATAATGTATTTGTGTTGTTATTGTAAGGCATGTGCAGATGTGGACAACGCGCGTGGGCTGACGCAGTGTTTAATTTTTGTAGAGATGGTTACATTTGGTAAACGCATTTTCAGCAGATAAAGTTAAGGAATGTCATGTTGCCAACAATTCTACATGGGTGTGGATGTTTTTGGGTTGACCCTTGTTGAATGTGAATGAATGTTGGTGCGGGTTCTTGTTACGCACAATTGGGCAGCGGTTTCGGGCTGGTTACAGGTTTTGGGCTGGGTTTCGAGACTTATCCACAAGCGCGTGGGTTAGTCAGAAGACAAATAACAATGGCCCTTGCTCCCAATTTGCGCGCATGGTAATGTCACCTTTCTTATTGGTGCCTTTGTAGTAGATGACACGCTCGGCTGGTGTGTTCGTCAGGATGTTGGCGCAATCCCATTTGCCGTTTTTATTGGTGTCAATAATGACGCGCAGCCGGTACGTTTCGGGTGGAAGGTATTTGAACGTGTATTTTCGCTGATTGGCAAAGGTTGCAGCGACTGTGCCGTTGCTGTTGAGCAATTCACAGATAAAGGCGGGTTCTTTAGTTTGGATGTCAAACGTTAGCAAGCCTGTGTTTTCAAGGTTGAGTTCTTCGATGGGTTTGCTGTCGGCTTTGCTGGTGTCATTGTCGATTGAAACGAAGGCCGTAGGGCGAAAAAATATTTTGGTTTTCGCAGGCAGGGAGTCAGCCAGGATCCATTTAATCTTGGCCAGCCTTTTGGCGGAGTCGTATTGAAGGGCTTTTTCGGGGAGTGGATAGCTGGTAGCGGTGTCCGGGCGGATAACAATGCTGTCCGGGTTGAAGCGGATGATCGGTTTTGAGAAGTTGATCGTGACGGTGAGTTGTTTCTCCTCTTTCACAAAAACGGGGTCGCCAATGTTGATGGTAAACTTCTCCTGAATTTTTTTGCGCTTGTCGCGCTTCAGGTAGATGGTGGTGTCTACTTTTTGTCCCAGCGTGTCGGTGGCCGTTAAGTGGTACGACAAGCTATCAGGTTTGCCGAGATAGTAAGCAGTTATTTCGCTGGGGTCGTTGGCTAAAAAGTGCACAGACTTTTGTTTACCTGCCAGCGTGTACGATTCAATCGGTTTATTGAAACGTATCGTGTTCACTTCGGCCAGAGCCCGGGTAGAGGCAAGTCGTAAGGGGCGGGAGTCAACCAGGTAGAGGTACAGTTCAAGGCTGTCGATGTTGTCGTGGTTCAATACCAGTCGCTCGGGTAGAAACCCATATTTCTCATTGCGGCTGTCCACTTTCCGATTCTTGTTTTTGTCGTCAAATGCATAGAGGGTGTAGGTGCCGGCTTTCAGGTTGGATAAAATAAAAGAGCCGTTTTTAAGCGAGCGCGTAAAATAGATAGCCTCGTGATTGAAAATGTTAAACGTATCGGCTGAGTACAGTGCTACGGTTATTTTTTCTGGTGGCTCTTCCTTGAATACATCTTTAACCATCCCTGAAACCTTCAGGGTATCGATATCCGGGCCGGTGCTGAAGGCCAACTGCAGGTTCTGCGCAATGTTGCTCTCCGTTACGTCTTGTACGCCTTCACGAAAGTTGATGCTATATGTTGTGCTATCGGCCCATTTGGTTTTGGGTGTGATGAGCAGTTTAGTTCCCTTTACCTTGAACTGGGTGCCTTTCCCTACCGAGGGCACGATGACAATTTCTTCCTGCGGGTCTTTTAGTTTGATGAGCTCGTTAAACGTGAGCTCGATGGTTTGACCTTTGAAGTTGGTTTGGTTATGGGCGGGGTCTGAGCGCAACAGCCTGGGCGGTCGGAGGTCTTTCGGGCCGCCTTCAGGGCTGGTCTGGTTGGCACAACCGGCAAGGGCCAGCAGTATAGTGGAAAATAGGGCGCGACTGGTGGTCATTTTTCAATGATGTAGATCAGGCTAGAGTGATTCGTGCGCTTTGCTTTGAGGTTAGACATCATGCCAATTGTGGCAGCTCGCAGCAAGGCGAGCCAGGACGGTGTTTGGCGATAGCGCTCGCTCAAGAGCGAAACATAAAAGCTGTCCCATCGCATAGGTTTGATAGCCGTTATTTTAAGGCTGTGGCGTTGCAATAGCCGGGCCATATTTTCTTTTGAGAAGTGCCACAGGTGGCGCGGCACATCGTAGGCGGCCCAATGTTGTCGGTAGTGCTGCGCATCGAAGCTCTCACGGTTGGGAACGGCAATCACCAGCATACCTTGCGGGGTCAGTCGGTTAGCCAACTCGGTTAGCAGTGCGTTCGGGTTGTGTACATGTTCGAGCACATGCCAGAGAGTGATGACACTGTAGGTGGTGTCAGCAGGCAACGATGGCAACAAGGGAGTGATGGCGTTTTGCCTGGCTACCTCGCTTGGTTCAACGCCTGTGGCTAGCCAACCCCGCTGCAGCGCAGCTTGGACAAAAGCGCCTGTGCCCGCACCATAATCGAGTATAACAGGTTGCAATTGGCAGGTGCTGATCATATCCAGTTTATTGCGTATTGCCCACTGCCTCACCAGTCGGTACGTGCGGTCGAGCAGGCTGCGGTTGCCTTGGTTGTGCGATATGTAGCCGGGTGCCTGGTAGTAGGTGCCGATACTCCGTTCGTCCGGTCGTGGCGAGGTGGCTACCATTGTGCAGCCTTCGCATTGTACCAGGTTAAATGGCTCTTGAGTTGCGGTGTGATCGATGCATTGAAATAGGGTGCGAAATTGAGAGCCTCCGCATACCGGGCAGGCGACTACAGTTTCCAGCGCCATTACTTACCGAGGTAGACGGTTAAGATCGATACATCGGCTGGCGATACTCCGCTGATGCGCGACATCTGGCCGATGGTTTCCGGCTTTATTTTTTTGAGCTTTTCGCGCGCCTCGGCCGACAGCGCCTTCACGCGGTCGTAGTCAAAGTCGGGTCGTATTTTGTAGTTCTCCAGGCTGCCGATTTTTGCCGCAAGGTTGCGCTCCCGCTCTATATAGCTGCTGTACTTCACGTCAATTTCAGCCTGCTCCAATACTTCCTCGTCAAACCGTGCCAATTGCTCGCGAATCGGATCACCTAGACTTAACAAGTTTTTGATGCCGACCTGGGGCCTGCGCAGCAGGTTAAGGAGGGGCACCTTTTCCTCCAGCGCGGAGGTATTGAGGGCGGTTAGTTCATCGTTGGCGGCCTGAGGGTCTGCCCGCAGTGATTCGAGCAAATGAAGCGCTTTTTTCAGGTCGTTCTTTTTATCGCGTACGCGCTCAAGGCGTTCATTGCTGGCAAGGCCTATTTTGTGGCCCAGTTCAGTCAGCCGCAGGTCGGCATTGTCTTGACGCAGCAGTATGCGGTACTCTGCGCGGGAGGTGAACATGCGGTAAGGCTCTTGGGTGCCTTTATTCACCAGGTCGTCAATCAATACCCCGATGTAGGCTTCGGATCGTTTCAAGACAAAAGCGTCCTGATTAGTGACTTTCAGGTGAGCGTTAATACCGGCCATCAGCCCTTGGCAAGCGGCTTCTTCATAGCCAGTAGTGCCATTGATTTGACCTGCAAAGTACAGATTATCAATTAGTTGAGTCTCCAAACTGGTCTTGAGCTGCGTGGGCGGAAAGTAATCGTATTCAATAGCGTAGCCGGGCCGAAACATACGGGCATTTTCGAATCCGGGTATCTTGGTAAGGGCCTTGTATTGCACGTCTTCAGGCAGCGAGGTGGAAAAGCCGTTCACATATATTTCGATAGTGTTCCACCCTTCAGGCTCAACAAATATTTGGTGGCGGTCACGGTCGGCAAAGCGATTGATTTTGTCTTCGATGGAAGGGCAATAGCGCGGGCCGAGGCCCTGGATGCGGCCCTGGAACATGGGCGATTTGTCGAATCCTTTTTCCAGCTGGGCATGCACCAGCTCGTTGGTGTAGGTTATCCAGCAGCTTATTTGCCGGGTTAAGGGCTTGGTGTCGGTGAATGAAAACTTCCCGGGGTCGCTGTCTCCGGGTTGTTCTTCCATTTTGGTGTAGTCCAGCGAGCGGCCGTCTACTCGCGGAGGCGTGCCCGTTTTCATGCGCCCTGACTCGAAACCAAGGTCTATCAGTTGTTCAGTTATTCCGGTTGCCGCTTTTTCGGCTGTACGGCCCCCTCCAAAATTCTTTTCGCCAATATGAATCTTACCGTTCAGGAACGTGCCGTTAGTGAGCACCACGGCTTTGGCGTTGATCTCGAGCCCGAGAGAGGTACGTACCCCCACCACGCGCTTGTCTTTTATAATTAGCCCTGAAACCATGTCTTGCCAAAAATCGAGACGGGGCGTGCGCTCCAAGGCCAGGCGCCATTCTTCAGCAAACTTCATGCGGTCGTTTTGTGTACGGGGGCTCCACATGGCAGGCCCTTTGGAGCGGTTCAGCATGCGGAATTGGATCATCGATTTGTCGCTGACAATGCCTGAGTATCCGCCCAGCGCATCGATTTCGCGTACGATCTGGCCCTTTGCCACCCCACCCATGGCCGGGTTGCACGACATCTGACCAATGGTGGCCATGTTCATAGTAACCAACAACACGCGCGAGCCCATGTTGGCAGCGGCAGCAGCCGCCTCGCAACCGGCATGGCCGGCACCCACCACAATCACATCGTATTCAGGAAACATGGCTCGTCAGTTTTGTTTCACGTGGAACATGCCCACGAGGCACCGGGTTAGCATAGCCGCGCAGGCGGTGTTTCACGTGAAACGTTTTGACCACAAAGATAGGCAAGCGTCTTCTTTCTTGCGCATGGCCTGCTTTTGGGCCTTGGTCTTATCATCTAAGCCCAGCAAATGCAACAACCCGTGAACCATAACGCGCTTGAGCTCTTCTTGAAAGTCAACCTTCAACATAGACGCATTCTCCGCCACCCGGTCGAGGCTGATGTATATTTCCCCCACCAGCGCTGCGGCTGTGCCGTAATCGAAAGTGATGGTGTCGGTAAGGGTATCGTGCTTTAGGTACTGTTGGTTGATTTCTAGAAGATAATCGTCAGTGCAGAAGATATACGAAATGTCGCTGACGGCAGCCCGGTGGACTTTGGCCACTCGCATGAGCCACGCGGTGGTTTTTCGCGGTTGCGGAAGACTAAAATCGATCTGATGGTAGAAATACTGAATGGGCACGGCTAATTGATGTAGAATGCCAGTTCTACCACTCGCCCGCCCTCTTTAAACTCCACTTCGTCCGACAGGTGTTTCATCAAAAAAATGCCCCGCCCGCCCGGCTTCTCCAGGTTCTCGGGCGCAGTGGGGTCGGGCAGGTTGTGATAGTCAAAGCCCGGCCCCTGGTCTTGCACTCGAAAACGAATCAAGCCCTCTTCAATACCCAACGACAATGACACATTTTTGGAAGAATCTCCGGCATTGCCGTGCCTGATGGCATTGTTCACCGCCTCGGTAACGGCAATCATAATGTTGCCATAGATATCATCATTCAAGTGAAACTTCTCTTTCGCATTGTCGATGAAACTTTCGATCATCCGAATGTTTTCTGCCAGTGCGGGGATATCGATCCGAATGTTCTTCATGCCAGCCAACTTTTAATTCGCGCCTTGATTTTCTAATCGTTTAAAATACTCTGACACCTCTTTTTTGTAATAGGGAAAAAGACGCGGGGGCACCGTTTTCAACAAGTCTACTTCTTTTTCTTTTAACCTTAAATAGTCTTCAAATGCTCTTGGCAGCGTGTTTTGATAATCTTTGGCCGATTCGGCCTTGCGCTCCTCCTCCTGCTCTTGCTCGCGCATCGATTTCTCGGTTTCCAGCAGGCGGGTTAAAATCTCTTTCTGCCGCAGAAGCGTCTGCTCGGTAATCTGCTTATTTACCAAGTCCATCTCAGTTTGCTCCATCTTGCCGGGCAGGTCGCCACCGGGGGTTTTTCCCCCCTCCTTTTTCAATTTCTCCTGCATTTCCTGCAGCGCCCGCCTGATGCGTTCCTGTTCGGCCGCAGCCTTTGCCAATTCTTCCGACAGTTGCCGGCCCTGCTGGCCACCCTGCTTGAGCTGGTTAATGCGGTCGTTCAATTGCTGCTGCAGTTCGCCCAGGCTGGGGCCTGATTCTCTGTTCTGCTTGCCACTCTTGCCAGGCTTCATCCTGGCATTGGCCATCATTTGCATCATCATGTCGAAATGATCGTTCAGCATCAGCGCCAGATTGTTAATGCTCGTCATTGCTAGCTGCATTTCTGCGCTGGCGTTGCCCTTTCTTCTTTCTTTGATGTTTTCTGTGGCCTTGTCCAGGTGCGTATTTAATTCGCCTACTTCGCGGCCCACTACCGACCCCATGAAGGGGTCTTTCTTGGCGAGAGCTAACAGGCTGTCTTCCAGTACTTTAACATCATCTTTTACTTTCAGTTGGCCTTGGCCTAAGGCCACGTAGCGCGGGTCGGTTTGCTGGATGGCATTGAACTCTTTCATCAGCGCCTCCTGGTCGAACGACAGCTTTACCAGCCCGTGAATGATGTGCCGCAGGTTATCCAGGTTTTGCATATCCATCTCCATTTGCATGCTGCTCTGCATGTTTTCAAGCTGTTGCTGCATCTGCTTCATTTGCTGCACGGCCTTCTGTTGCTGCTTGGCCGATTTCTTGGGCTGGTTTTGTTCCAACGACTGCTGACTTTCTTTCTGCGATTGATCTACCTGCTCAATACTTTCGTTATCGGGCACTTGGGTGTCTTTTTCTAACTCTTCGCCCATTTTTTTCAGGTCTTCTACCGCTTGTTCGAAATTCTTGAGTTCCTGGTTCAATTTTTCCTGCTCGTTGGCTAATTGCGTGGGTGTGTCCCCTTCACTTTTTTCTTTTTTGTCGTCCAGGTTTTCTGTCTTCTCCAGCAGCTTCTCCTGCGCCTCGGTTTGTTTTTTCAACTCGTT